>OODN01000752.1_pt1 | contig 15724 bp, 16 predicted proteins | sample 1671651 | NCBI WGS metagenome assembly OODN01 (sample SAMN06348178, study PRJEB24527) | human gut metagenome | biome: human gut; feature: ankylosing spondylitis patient; material: feces | host: Homo sapiens | place: China | collected 2015-10 | reverse complement strand
AAGCTTTTGCACGAAAGAATGGGCGATGATTGTCAGCTCGTTTGTGGTAAGATGGGTGTAAGTCATTTGTGGTTTCCTTTCTTTTGTTTAGGGGTATTCAAAAGTCTACCACAAATGGCTTTTCTATTTTTCTAACTTAATTTTACAAACGGCGATTAATAATTACAATGAGTGTAACGATATGCAATAGAACATATATTCACATTTAGCCACTGTTAGGCTAAGTGTGATGATGATGCTATTGCATAGGCTTTCCGCTTTGGTGGTTTAAGGCTAGGTGTATTTAAAATTAGACATCCTCAATAAGATTATAAGTTAAAACTTTTAGTCTTATTGAGGGTTGAAATTATAGAAGCTCTGCTAGGGTTGGTACTGAGATCTGTTTTAGTTTTTTTCTTGAAGGTATTTTTGCTGTTTGTTAGTTGTGTGTACACGATGCTTTCTGTTGGGGTTATTGCTGTGGTATTGAGTAGTTCGTCTTGTGACAGTTTGTTTGTTGGTTTAGTTTGTGTTTTTAGTTGGATTAATTGTTTATCTGTTATTTTGATAGTAATAGCAATTCTCCTTTGTAGTTGTTAAAAACTGTCGTTGTTATCTAATTTGTACTTGTTAAAGAATTGAATGGGTGAATATGGTAAAGTGAAGATAATTGTATCAGTTATGCCCATTATCATGATTACCTCAACGATGATGATCATAACTATGGCAACAATGATTTACAGTGAGTAAATTCATTAATATTAAATGGTTATTCTTATACGAATCATCAGTGCTTCCTTTGATGAGATAGAGCAGGGAAACTATTAGAGCACTAGGATTGTTTTGTATATAGAGTATTATCTCATCTCGAAGAAGGGAAGACTAAGTTTTGGAAGTTAGTAACGTACATTTTCTTGACCTTTTAGCAAATAATCGTAATTTCTTTGAAATTCCTGTTTTTCAGCGTAATTACGAGTGGGGGAAGACACAGTGTGAACAATTATTCAACGATCTAGAGAAAGCGGTTAGGACAAATCGTGACCACTTTATTGGAACGATTGTTTATATTGTAGAGGCCGGGAAAGACTCTTTTCATATCTCTAAAGTAATTGATGGTCAGCAACGAATAATGAGCTTGCTTTTACTTCTAAAAGCAATCGCAAATAATGATTCAGAGGATTATGATTGCATTCAAGAAAGCTATCTAACTAATAAATTTCAAAAAGAAAATAATCATTTAAAGTTAAAACCTGTGGAATACGATTCTGAAGCTTTTTTTAATGTTATGAATAATAAGAAGGAACTTACGAGTAGTTCTTCAAAAGTTACAGAAAACTATAGGTATTTCGAACAATTAATTGATCAGTCAAAAATTGATAGTGCTTCTCTTTTCAGTGCGATTAATCATTTTAATATGGTTTGTATTGAACTGAATAGTAGCGAAGACGAGAATCCACAAGTAATATTTGAGAGCTTAAACTCGACAGGGGTTACCTTGTCACCTTCTGATTTAGTTCGCAACTTTTTATTAATGGGATTAAATTCGGAAGAGCAGAATACTTTATATAAAGTATATTGGGCAAAGATGGAAAAATTATTTGTGGTTAGCAAGTCTTTCACTGAGTTTGTTCGTAGCTACCTGATAATGAAAACACATAAAAGGATTAATGAAAAGCACGTATATAGTAGTTACAAGGATTATTACTATAATGAAGGCTTAAATGCAAAAGCTGCACTGGCGGACCTATATAAGTTTGCTATTTATTATTACAACATACTAAATGCTAATACATCGTCCCAAGAGATGAATAAAATACTTTATCATATTAACAGAATTGAAAGTAAAGTATTGTATCCGTATTTTATGCTATTGATAGATATGCAGGAAAATAATGAAATCTCTTGGGAACAGGTTATAACTTGTGCTCAAGTTATGGAAAATTATCTTTTCCGGTTAAAATTGTGTCAAATGGCAACTAAGGGGCTTAATGGTATAGTAACCAGCCTCTGTGATAAAAAGAAAATTCAAGACGGAATTGAAAAACGTGAGTTACAGGTTTTGAGTAATAATTTTCCTACTGATAAGCAAATGCAGGAAAGTCTCTTAGAAGCTAATATGTATAAGCAGCGAAATTTAACCCGCTTAGTATTGGCAATTTTAGAAAGTTACCATACTAAAGAAACAATTGATTTTGATAATGCCCAAATTGAACATATTATGCCACAAACTCTTCCCATGGAATGGCGTTTAGAAGTAACCAATGCAGATAACGTTAACAAACGGCTGGGTAATACTATTGGTAATTTAACATTGACCAAGTATAATCAAGAAATGTCAAACAAATCTTTTGCTGAGAAAGCCAAGCAGTACTCTCAATCAAATATTTTGATTACTCGTAGCATTGCAGACGAGTATCAGAATTGGGATGAGTCTACGATTACTAGTCGATCAAAGAAAATGATAAGAGACTTAATTGAAATATTCCCAAGGCCAAAGCAATTAGCTAAGCCAAGTGTACATCCAACTGGTGAACATACTTTAGATGAGTCACTAAATGTAACCAATACACAACCTGTACACTTGACCATTAATAATAATGATTATCCTGTAAAATCTTGGAGATATGCTCTGCTCTTTTTCCTTAACTATGTATGGGAACAAAATAGTCACAATTTTGAGAAATTAAAAGAGGATCCGTCACTCAGCAAGAAATTATTTACAGGTTTAAGAAGACCGGGCTTATTAGAGAATGGCATGAATGTTGAGACAAATTTCAATGCAAATAGTGTTCTATCCATAATTATTAAAGTCGCAGAAATATACGATATTACAGATGAAGTCACCTATACGCTTAAATAATCAGTGATTATTTCTCTACGTGCAAATCCCCTTTAGGATTAATACTTTAAGTGATTAAAGTATTAATCCTTGAAGTTAACAAGCGTCACACGATTCGCCTGGCATATACCAATACGTTCTTAAAGCCCATGTTAACGGAGTTTCTCAAGGCCGACGATGCAAACACCACGCTCATGCTGAAGTGGGAGACGAGCTCGACGATCATCGAGCAGGGGTCCGGCGCCAGGAACTGGATGCCGGCTTTATCGCCATCGACAGCAGGCACCAGGCCGACCTGCTGGGATTAAAGTTTATCTAATTATTTAGCTACCACTCAAAAATACAGAAAAGTAAGTGCATTGCTTTAGTAAAAAGTAGTTATAAATCCCTTTTGTAATAAATGGTAATGTAAAAAATGAATAACATATTTACTATAAGGCAAACAAGCCTACTACCAATCGATAGAAAGAATCTAGACATTAGGCTATATAATAGATATAGAATTATAGATAATTAAGACTTATGATTTAATGCATCATTTAACTCAAATTCTGTTTTAAGCCTTAGGACTTGCTGTACTTCTTCTGGATTGAGCTTTAGGAATAGACTAACAGTAGCAAGCACTGGCCCATTACTGATTTCCCCTGTATTAGGATTAACATTATTTAAGGCTTTAGCACTTAGCTTAGCATGACTAAACTTACCAAGTCTGGCTAGAGCTTTAGCCTGGTCAGTAGTTAAATTGAGCTTTTGGGAATGGAAACCACTAAGACTAGAACGGTAGGGATTGTCTTTATTGTTGTTAGGGTACCACGTGGATCTACCTTGTTTAATGGACTTCTGGACTTCTTTCTTACGGTTTTTAAGCTCTTCAATCTTTCCCTTGACCTTTGGTGACTGTACTAGCTTTAGCCATTGCTTAATCTCATGGGCGATACTGTCCCGCAATGCCACCATTTGAGCGTCTGACAGCTCGCCATAGGGCTTCTGTTCAACTTCGGGTACTACTACCCAATAGTTTACCAGTCGTTCTAATTGATAGGGCTGTGACTCTACAGAAGCATAACCAAACGGCCAACTGCTTTGGATAGCTTTAACTAATTCTGAATTGTGACTGTTGGTATCAAACTTTAGCCCACCTTTAAGACAAGCTAGGAAATGGACGTGCATAGCTTTGCTATCGCCGTATTCAGCCCAGCCACAAAACTTGTGAGGGTCTAGGTAGTGATTACTATCTAGCCACTGAAAGACCTTATCTAGAGCTGTGTGAGGCGTCTTAGGACACTGCTTTAACTGGTCAAAGTGAAGCACGCCAGTACACAATCGGTCTAGACTTTCTGTCTGGAATAGTTCGAAGTCTTTCTTTACTTGACGCCTCTTATTGAGCAGATAGGCTCTATCGTGTCGTTTCTTCTTAGCGTATGAACCACGCTTACCAGTAACACCGGTCTTGCGATAAGAATAGCAGTATTGTTATTTCATTAAGATGATTAATGAGTGTCACGATATGCTATTAATATCTCTCAGTCTAGCCACTGTTAGGCTAAGTGTGATGATGATGCTATTGCATAGGTATGTATGGGTTAAGGTGGAGTGTATTTAATTTTAGTAAGCTTATGAGCTTGCAAATAGCTTACTGTCCCGTTTCCTGACAAGGAAAAACAAGCGCAGCGCGTTAGAAAAAACATATTTGGTTAATTTTGTTGATATATAAAGCTTTAGATGATATAATTCCATATATTTTTATATTTAATATGTATTTAATTATAATAAATCGTGGAATTACATTCCTAGAAAGGTTGTTATTATTGACTTTAGATGAATTCATAAAATCTGATTATATAAATTTATTGACTGATGCGCAAAGAAAATATTTGATCGAAAATGGACACTTCAAAGATATGAAAGTTGTGAAGAATCGGCTGAGTAAATATTATAAGAATGTATCAATATCGAAAAAATATGGAAGATTGGTTATAAGTATAGGGAAACCTCGTGTGAAGACTAAAGACGATAAGCTTCAGCAAGCTTTGGTAAGTGGTATAGTTGCAAGTTATGATTACGATAATCCACAAAGTTTGAGTAAATGGTTGGATAAATTGAATATTCAGATAAATCATGGAGAAGTTGAATTTGAGAGTAGTGATGTTGGTAAGATGTTTGGGCGGACTAAAGGAATGGTTGAAAATAAGCAGATTGCGTGGTTTCAGAGTGCTTTTAATGCTTTTTCTAAGCGAGTTGGTAATGGTTATATTTTGATTCCTTATTGTGCCGAATCTGTAGCAAATAAATATGGTTCTGGAGAGCATATAGAAGTAAGACCTCTTGATCACTGTGAGCGTTTTGAAGTTAGACGATTAAAGGAAGATCTTGAAGAAAAGGGGCTTAGAGATCCTAGAATGCAAAGGGAGAGTAAGGAATGGGAGGATTTATTGGCTAGGTTAGGACTAGTTAATATCTATAATGTGTATGAGGTTGCTGACTTAAAGGAAGATGAACTTAGCAGTCTTAGAGAAAATCAAGGTGTTGTTACATTTGATGCACGTAATTTGTTTATTACAAAGTTTGATTCATGGATTGGTAAGAAAATCAAGGAATTTTATAAAGATGAGGGAATTAAGAGTGCTGTTGATGCTGGTATCATTAGTGGAAGTAATTCTGGGTTAAAATATCCTACAATTAAGGAATGGGTACAATTTAAGCCTTTAATTTTTAGGGATAGTGTTTCTGAGAAGCTCTTAGACGAAGTGAAATACATGGATAGTGATGATCTATTTAAAATGTTTGGCATAGATGAAGAAGAATAAGTGTATTGATGTGTATATATTTACACACTTATTTAATGAGACAAATTAGAAAAAATGTCTTATTTGCAACACAAAAATCTGTGAAAGTATACACAATCTAGCGAAATTTTATACTTTTCGATTTTCGATATTTAAAAGTCTTGATATTACGGCATTTTGAATTGGTGGTTTTAAAACTCCAATTTTAATGACAGGTCAATTGATGCAGCGGACTATACCAATATAAGAGGTGACAAGATGGACTTTGAGAATGAAAATAAAAAACTAGAAGCAGGGTTAAACGAGTAGCTAAGACGACATGATGGTAAGCGCCAAGTAATTTAGATGGAGTTAAAACTGGAACACGAACAAATGCGATATGAAAACGCACTGGTCAATGTATCACAATATATAGATGAAGATAGACCAGAGAATTCTGCGCCTATCATAGTACCGGCTAAAGAGATAGGGTTGTCATGGTATCAGGGTAGAGCGTTGGCCTTATATGGTATGCCCAGTTTAGAAATCATGAGATGGCTATCAAGTCATAAGCAGGAAGATAGGAACAGTAAGCCGATCAAGTACAAGCACGTTCATGCGATAGACGATCTACTCACTGATAATGAGTTGGCAATATGGAACAAGGCCGACGGGTGGCAATGGTCTTTTGCGTATGCGCGAGCTTGGAATAGTTATGGTAACGAGGTAGAACCCTTGATCAATGAGGGACGCTTACGGGTCAATGGTAAGACATTATATTGGTGGTTGATGCTGGAATGGCTGGCAAGGACCAATAAGCGTAAGGCCGTAGACCTACTAAGAGGAGAATATGAGGTACACCATTTATTGCCTAGACTACTTGACCAGAGAGAGGGGAACAGGTTGGCTGCCTTGCGGTTAGTTCCCAAAAGTGAACATCAGTTACTAACGAGCGCACAGCAGAAAATTAAGGAATGGTATCACAATAAATAATTTAATAAAACAAAAATTTTACTAATTAAAAAAGATTGTGAAATATTAACGACAACGCCTTAAATAAATGTGATATCAGTTTCACAATATTTTTATTTATTTTGTCAAATTAATTAATATTGTTATATTTATGTATAATTTAAAGGCGAAGGGCGGGGGTGCTTTCTACTAATCACTAAAATTATTGAGGGGTGATCCTGGTAAGTTGGTCAATTCACACCAGATTTGAAAAAATTTACTGCTGGAATTGATGAAATCCATACGTACATAGGCGTTTAAGGACGATTGGGAGTGGTTGAGTTGGTAATGATTAATGGTGAAAATACGTGATATATACACACACCAGCAACTTTTTTATTTCAAACTATCGAAAATCACCTCTAAAGCGCCGATAAAATAGGGATATTTTAATTCCCTAACTAATAAGAATGCCAGTAAATAAGGTGATTTCGATGGTCTTAAATTGCTAAAATTAGCATATTTTGCAATTTAGCCTATCAAAATGCCTTAAAAACTGATGTTTCTATTAGTTCATTGTCACTTAACATCGATATAATAGGCGGTTAGTGGTATTTTCTATCTCACAAAATTAACGAAAACTACTTATTTTACTGTTCAAAATGGCTGTCATCTTTGATAAAATGAAAAGGCTTTAAAAATAAAATGGCCAATCGACGCAATTAGCTACGCTGATTGACCATTTTGTATGTATAGGGAGACTTTATAGGTATGGAAACTCGTAAGAAAATGTATAAGGCTGGCAAACTATGGTTAACAGGTACAATCACTATTATTGGAATAGGAGTTGGATCAGTTATTCAGACTGATCAGGTATCCGCTAACGTTTCTACATACACTGATGCTAATGGGTATTCTTACTCTGTTGATCGAAATAAAGAAATTACTGATCAGCAAAATATGGTAAATTATGCGCAGATGCATGTAGATATGGCGCAAAAAGATGTAAATTTTGCGCAAGCAGACGCTAATAGGGCAGGAAAAATAGCAGAAGAAGCCACTCCACAAAAGATTAATGAAATTCAAGAGACGATAAAGACAACGCAAGATCAACTTGAAAACGAACGTATACAGGCAGAAAGACTTGAAGATCAACAAAGAACTTATGATGCTACTATTGAAGAATATGATAATGCAACTGATGAATATGAAAAGGCCTGCCAAAAAGAGGTTAGTTTGGAGAGAATCTATACTACAGCACAGTTAGCAGTTGCCAATGCAAAAACATCCGAAGAACAAGATGCAGCACTGAAGCTTTTTTCAGAGATTGCTACACCATATGCAGATGCGGTTGCAGATAGAAAAAGTAAAGAGAATATTGTTAGGGAAAAAGGTCCAGCATTTGAAATTGCTCATTCACAATGGTTAGGTATTCATGACGCAATAAATAAAGCTCATAATAGTATTAATGTTAAAGAAGAAGCTCTAAAACAATTAGAACGTACACTTTCACTCTATAAAAATTGCTTAGTTGAGAAAAACAAGGCGGATAATATACTAAAAGAAAAACAAAAATCCTTACAAGATGCACAAAATTATCTAACCAAGCAAAAGAATATATTAAATGAGCTTAAAGATAAGTATGCTATCGATAAAAAGAAAAAGCAAAATCAAGAAAATCCTAATAATAGTGAGGAAAAAACTTCAGAGGAGAAATCAGAGCAATTTAAACAAGAAAAGCATGTCCAGATTGTAGAAGAAACTAAGTCAGTAAGTGACGAAGCGCCTTTAAGAAAGATAACTAACAGCGTGGAAATTAATAAAAATAGTTCTAACAAAAGTAAAACCGATGTAGTTGGTCAAAAAGGCATTTCTCAAAGTGATAATACTAAAACTTCTACAAATTCGATGTTGCCAAAGACAGGTAACAGTAATGTAGTTACTTTAACATCTTTAGGTGTTCTAATATCTATGTTTGGTCTAGTTTTAGCAAAAACTAAAAAGAAACAAGGTTAAAGTATAGTAATTAAATCAAGTATATTAAGGAGTTAGTATTGTGAAGAAATACTGGAAATGGTTAGTTTTAGTACTAGTAGTAATTATTGCTATTGTTGGTGTGATATTCTATCGCCGTGATAGCAACGGAAAGCCATTTAAGGCGAGTTTAAATCACTCTAAAGTTATGATGACACCTAATTGGTATGCTAAAGTTCGGCTGAGCGCTAACGATGGTGCAACTTATGAAGTTAAGAACAATAAAGATAAAGTGATTCAAAGAAAAACAAAAACCAAAGACGGAAAAGCTGATATCAAGCTGAATAATACAGGTAATTACACAGTTATCGCCAAGAGTGATAACGGCCACGTAAGTAAGAAGTTACCCGTAAAGGTTACTAATTATCAGGCTAATATCAATAAATGGACAAATTCGGTCGGGCCATTGAAATTTAAAGTCAACAATGTTAAATACAAGATGATTACTAAGGGAAAAGAAAACACTACGGACTTTAGCGATGACATTTTTAATGATTTACATAAAAAATATTATCAAATTACTGTTACTTATGAAGTGAAAAATAGTGGAAAAAAGGCTGTAAATCCACAATATACGTCATGGTTGCCTGTTGATGATAGCGGGAATGAATTTCCTTGGGTAAATGGAAGCGCGGAAGCAGTTCAAAATGATAATATTACTGGGACAAGTGCTATTCAGCCACATAGTAGTCGCATTGGGAAGCTTACAATGATTTCTAATCATAAGTTCTCTATACAACATTTGAGATTTAATATTGAAGAAATTCGTGGTAACAATGGAGTCTCTATTGCTAAAGGCGGAATGGCTAAATTAAAATAAGTAGCTTGAAGTTCTACTAAAAAGGTAGGGCTTTTCTTTATTTTAAAACAAAAAAGGATGCCGATTAAGGCACCCTGCTTACCGGTACGGTCTAAGTAACCAACTGAGACCATTTTGCACTCGGTTTATTTCTTTGTTTTAACAAGTATATTATAACATTTAAAAAGTAAATAGCAATGTATATATGATACAATTACTTTTGCACTTGGTAGGGCTTAACCAACCCTAGTTGTGCAAAAGGAGGTGTACTCCTTGCATTGCTTTATTTTCTTTGTTTTAATCGTGCCTAATAAGCACGTTAAAAAGCTAATCAAAAAAGCTATGAAACAGCTACGCAAGTGGCTGCAAGTCTAGCCTTCGGGCTGGACGGTTAGTATTTTCAGCGGTGGTATTTATTTGCTATCGCTGTTTTTTGTTTAAAATACCTCACAGGAAGTCACGAGAGAGATTTTAGACCGTGAAGTAAAACTTCATCTTGTTATCAAAACGGCTCAGAGGGGCTCACACGAGCATATAGAGATACATCATAATTAGCACCTTGTTTTATATATTTCGTAACTTTAAAGAAAGTAAAAGTGTTATTATAATGTTAATATATAGGCATTAGTGGAGGTGTTTCGTTGTGGTGAAGAAAGAAAAGTTATACTATTCGCAGACGGAAATAGCAAACGAATTAAAGGTTAGTCAAGCTACAATCTCACGGTTGTTGAGGTTTAAAGATATTCAACCCGTGAAAAGAGACGGCAAGACAAAAAAATACTCCAAAGAACAGCTCAAACATATATCTTTCTTACTCGCAGACAAGAAAGAAAGAACAACGGAAAATACCTTAAATGACAAACTTTTCAAAGAATTGAAGAAAGAAATTGAAAGCTTAGAACAGGATAAGAAAGATTATCAAGTACAAATTAATCAGCTACAAGAGCAACTTAAAATGGCGCAAATTAACCTTAATCAGTCTCAGCAATTACAGTTAGAGCAATCAAAGAAGATTAAGGAACTGGAAGCACCAAAAGAAGAACAAGACGGGGATATGAAGGAAGAAAATTCCAACGAGAACAAATCACAACAAAAAAAGTCGTTTTGGTCTCGTGTATTTGGAAATTAAATATTAGTTTTATAACTACGTAGGTTACAACTAATTGGGCGCTCAGCGCGCTCAATAATGGTATCAGGCGTCCACCCCTGGGCGATGATTGTCAGCTCGTTTGTGGTAAGATGGGTGTAAGTCATTTGTGGTTTCCTTTCTTTTGTTTAGGGGTATTCAAAAGTCTACCACAAATGGCTTTTCTATTTTTCTAACTTAATTTTACAAACGGCGTGTGTAACTGCTCAATTAATTACGAATAATATTGTCCAACCGGGGAATCTTCACTTACGTCCTAATTTAACAGTAATTGACTAAATCGTCTTTATCCATCCGTTGCGGGGGCTGGCTCGTGGATTTTTGATGACGAATACCTTGATGAACAGCAAATAATTGCCTACGATTTCATGGATTTCTATACGAAGCCAAATCAAATGCGAGGACGACAATTGAGCTTGGATACTGAATATATCGTTCGAACAGGGGATAGCTACTGGATGATTGCTCGTCAGCTAGGAATGGAATTAGCGGAATTGTTACTGCTAAACAATGCTAGAATTGGCGATAAGATTGTTCCAGGTCAACGAATTAAAATAGCATAATTAAAATTAGTATGTACCAACTTTCTTTTTTAGAGGTTGGTATTTTTTTAATTAGTGTGTTTTTCCTATATATCAAGAGTTTAAAGAGTTTAAAAGAGTTTGTAATGCTCGATATCCTTGATATAAAGGCATTTTGTCTCTTTAAAAACGGAAGAAAATTTATTAAAAGCGGAAAGAAAGTTAGCTAAAAGCGGAAGTAAATTTATTAAACGGAAGAAAATTTAGTTCCGTAGTTTAAATTAATGTGGAAAATAGAAGAAAAAATAACTAAAAACATAATGACGAGCCTTATTCCTTTATAATAGTGAGTTTGTATGTATATATTCAGCTAAAAGCGGAAGTAAATTTAGCTAATTTTATTAAAAGCGGAAAGGATTTGATATATCTCTTTTTTGTTAATAAACGGAAAAACTCATTTCGTATTCCGTTAGTGTGATATAATTATGTGGATAAAAAGAAAGTATTCGAGGAATAACCATGGCCAAAGAGAAAGCGCAGAAGATCCCGACTATTAATAAATTGGATAATCGGATTGTGTCTGAACATAATGATTTGATTAGATCTACCGCCAAGATGACGAGTTTATCGCTTAAGCTATTTGAAATTGCTGTCAGTGCGATGGATTCGCGGGAAAAGCAACCATCACATGAAGTGCGGGTTAATAAAAAGCAAATATATAATGCCTTAGGAATTAAAGGGACTAGTAAAAATCAGCAGCTCTCCAAGGCACTAAACACATTGCGGAAAAGCTCAAACTTTGAAATTACTACCGAACAAAATGGGGAAATTCATGATATTGGGATAACCCCTGTTTATTACGCGGATAATAACTATAGTTCTGATTACGCGGTAATTAGGTTTGCGCCGGAAATTTTGCCGTTCATTACGGACTTGAAAAAGAATTTCACGCAATATCAGTTAAACGATATTTTACATCTGAGAAATAAATATGCTGTATCGATGTATCGTTGGTTTACGATGAACTACCGTCAATATGAATACTATGCGAATAGCGGGAAAAGACGAGAAGATCAGATTGAAAAGTATGCTAACCCTGAAATAACCCTTGAAGAGTTACGGAAACTGACGGGTACAGAGAAAAAATATAGTGCGTTTTATGATGTACGCCGGTATATCATAGATCCAATATGTAACGAGATAACAAAGCATACTAAATACAACATAACTTATGATCGAATTAAAAGCGGTCGGAAAGTTGTAGCAATAAAATTCCATATCTCGAAAAAAGGTGAAAAGAAAGTTGAAAAAGATAGTGTAGTCAGTGTATCTCTTGCTGATTTCCTGCAAAATCGTTATTCGCAGTTGCTTATTGGTGCTGGATTACTTGATATGAGTAAGGTTACATCTGATGATAAATATCGAGGCACAATCGTTGGAATATTATACCCAGCCTATGATAAATTTCTTAAGGATGCAGACATTACTGATTTGGATAATCATCTACACTACGTTGCACAAAATATGAAACAAAAGCCGGATAATTTGGCGCGTTACTTAGCTAAAGCAATTTCTAATTACTCAGAAAAGCGAAAACAGCAGAAGCCTAAGAGTTCCAAAGGCTCTGCTCATAAAAAGGCTAGGGGTGCTCATATTGAAGAAAAGAAACCAGCATGGCTCAAAGCAACAGAGTACCTTAAAGCACAAGGATTTTCCGAAGCAGAAATGGATAACAATAAACGAGCATTAGAACTTTTAATTAATCACTTTGGTAAGGATTCTGAGCAAGTCGCATGGTACACTCATGCCTATAAGAATGCTTCAAAGACAGATATAGAAGCACTAAAGCAAAGAATTGCTAATCGTAAGAAGAAATAACTCCCTGCCCCCTTCACGCTCTCTGGGCAGCATTGAGCGAAAACGAAGGCAGCGAGTCATTGATTTAGCCACTGCAGCCGCATGCGCGTCTTCCGTTGGCAAATCCATGCCTCTAGCTGCCTTCTAGCGTACATTGAAAGGCTCCTCATATCGGATGAGCCACTCCCGATGGTCGGTCTCATTTTACCGATATGAGGAGCCTTTTCACGAGAATGGTCGCTTGTTCATGGGGCAGGGAGTTGGTGAGTGGGTAAATGCTATAATTCTTTTATAATTGATGAAGAGATATAATAAAGGTTAGAATTAAGTAAACTTCCTACTTAAAGAGGTTGATATAATTGAGAAAAAAAACAGATAAAGAATTTAGAGAAGACGTATATAATTTAGTAGGGAATGAGTATACAGTAATAGACCCTTATGTAAAGGGGACAATTAAAATACATATTAGACATAATAAGTGTGATCATACTCTTTATGTTTTTCCATTAAATTTCTTACAGAGGCCATCTTGTCCCTATTGCAGTAATCGTCCACGATATACTCCAGAAGAGTATCGAGAACATGTAAAAGAAATGACTAACGGTGAATATAAAGTACTAGGCGACTATGTTAATAGTCGTACGCCTTTAGAATATAAGCATAAGAAATGCGGAACGGTATTTAAAACCCGTCCTAGTACTTTTGGTGTTGGATCTACTCATTGTCCTGTATGTGCTAATAAGAGCCGCTCTAAAAAACAATCAATGACGACTGAGGAATTTAAGGAAAGAATTAACTCATTACCCAATGGAGACGAATTTGAGTTATTGTCTGAATATAAAGGATATCGAAAGAAAGTAACTTTTAAGCATAAAAAGTGTGGAACTATTTGGAAGGCAACCCCTGCTAGTTTTTTTACTAGTAAGCATAGATGCCCAAATTGCGCGATAGTTGCACTTAGAAAAAAATAGATTGATATTTGAAGCAAAAGGAATATCATGCCCCCGCTCCCCGATAAGCCAAGAATTAAGAATAATGAAAAAGGTGGTGAGCTTGGGACTAGCGATAAGGAGAGACACTGGCTAAGTGGCTCGACCGCTAGTCACGAGATCACAGATTAGTGCTGAGAGCTAGCAGGAATATGGCAGGCGGAAGACGTTCACGGCTGGAGCGCCATAGGACTGACAGCTCGGCAAAACGCAATGGCTGAGGGGAGCGGGGGCATATAGAAAATATTCATATATTCATATTCTGATAAAAAACTTACAAATTGACTTCTATTTTGTATGAAGTGATATCATAATAATTATTGAAAGGAGGAGATATATTATCAAAAAATTAGATTTGAAGCGAATAAAAGATGTAAGAGAAGCTAAAAATATCACCCTACAATATATGGCTGACAGCTTAAATTTAGCTGCTCGTGGATCCTATCAGCTTAAGGAGCAAGGGAAACGTAGATTTTATGCTAATGAGGTTCCTATTTTATGTGAGTTACTGAATTTAACGTTTGATGAAATTTATACTGATGATTCCGCTGAGCAGGAAAAAAAACTATCTTTAGAGTTTTACTAAAGATAGTTTTTTTATAGGCTTATTAAATTAAATTATTGATGATGATGATATACTTTAATTAGAATTACGCTTTATAAATAAGGAAAGTGATACTAATGATTGATAATAACCAAAGAAAAAAGATTATGCATCGGCGTTGGTCAATTGTAGCAATTATTACCTTAATCCTAATTACATGGTTACACTTATGGTCAATAGTTTTTGCTTTTTTATTTTGCTTGTTATTGCTATATCTTTTTATGAGAGGGATAGATTGGTTAACTGGTGCAGATATTGATAAGCACAATTTACGTGAGGTCAATAAGTATCGAGCAAAAAAAGGATTGCCACCAGCACAGATTCCTGATGAACACGGAAACCATGAAGTATCAGATACGTTATGGGATATTTTCACTTTAAATCAAATATTTAATCACCACAAAAAATAAAAAGTATCAGAATTTAATCTGAAGTTTTTCGATTCTTGGTTATATTCTCTAAGTATAACTTGTAGGTGTTCTTTTTTTGTCTAATTTAAGTATTTCTTCTGTTAGATGTACTAGTCGCTTCTGTACTTCTGCGAGACGCACCATAGTTTGTTCGATTTGCTCTTTTTCCATAGTATATTAACTTCTTTGAATATTAGTGATTATTGTGTCACTTACAATTCTACGCTTATAGCCATTGCTATTGCCATACACACTAGTATGATTGCTATAAATTTAAGAGACCGTCTAATAACAATTAGCACTAGGTCGCGTTTTTTCTCACCAGTTAAGGTACGAATCATACCCTCTGAACAAATTATAATATCGCTTAGGAAATTGACTAGAAGAGCAGTAGTTACATAATGTCTTATTGCTTGTTCGTTAGGTATGTCACTTGCAGTCATAGCTACTAATGATACAAGTAGTAAAGCATTATCTGCAATAATAAGAAAAATAAGGGCAAGTAATAATTCCTTTGGCTCTAGGACCTCTTTTTTTCTTGCTGCAATTTCTTCGTCAGATGCTCTTGAGCTAGGAAGCGATAGCATGACTACGGATACAGATTCGTGAATAGTCCAAAAAGCGCCTAAAATAATAAATAACAAAATTTTCCTCCTAAATAGTCCTTTGTTTTTTATTACCCGAAATGTCAATTTAAGTTAGAAAGAAAATAGTTGCTCATCAGTGACGTAAGACATGAATACTTCATATGGAGTTCGATAGCCTAGTGATTTACGGGGCAGGTTATTTCGCTTACTCATCAGTTGGGTTACCAATTCATCAGGAAGAT
>OODN01000747.1_pt1 | contig 15820 bp, 15 predicted proteins | sample 1671651 | NCBI WGS metagenome assembly OODN01 (sample SAMN06348178, study PRJEB24527) | human gut metagenome | biome: human gut; feature: ankylosing spondylitis patient; material: feces | host: Homo sapiens | place: China | collected 2015-10 | reverse complement strand
CCGGATTCTTTACGATGTCACGAGTAAGCCGCCTTCGACAATTGAATGGGAATAAGTCTATAAATTAAATTGAAGGCGGAACGTTGATTTAACGGAATTTTGGGACGGCAAATCCTATTCAAAAATACCAAAATCCAAAAAGTTCCCTTCCAAAATCCCTTCCAAAAAATTCACTTGGAGGTAAAGGGAGCTATCCTAGTTCATTTGTTAATAGAGATAAAAAAATCGAGTAAGGTCAAATGATGATCCTACTCGATTTTTTTGGTTATTAATTGTTCTAATGATTTGATTTTAAGCGATTATGACGCTTACATAGTATTTGCAAATTATCATATTCAGTTTTACCGCCTTCGGACCATGGCGTAATATGGTCACCTTCCATTTCGGATAATGTATAGGTTTTATCATTGCCTTCTTCAATACACAATGGACAATGATATTCTTGTTCTTTTAATTTTTTACGCATCATATCTTTTGGAAAACCACGCAAATTAAGGTATTTAGTAGCCCCGGCTTCTCCAGAATTAATGGCCAATTCGTATTGCCAAATACCTTTAGTTTTTTTAATTTCATCGTCATCGATAAGTTGAGCAATATCTTTATCGATTTTAGCTGAATTATAGCTATTCATATGATATTTGTTGTATTTTGCTAAACAAATAAAAAGCACTTGACATTTTGCAAAACACGATCTACACTTCCTGAAGTAAAATATTTGTGGACTTTTCCGGATTCCGGTCATCTTTTTGCCACACAGTTATTTTTATAATAACTGTGTGGCTTTTTTTATTGTTCGATATCAGGAAAAGCATTGAAATGGAGATTATATAAGCTGATGAGATTAGTCATGAATTACTTCAGAGGGCTTCTAAGCACTTTCCCGCCCTTCAAGAAGAAATCATTTCGTCTGTACAGGAATCTACAGGAGGGGCGTTATGAGAGAAAAAAACTGGCTTACTAAAATTATAGTAGTTATTGTTGGTTCAATTATTTCTGCTTATGGAATTACGCTTGCTATGTATGCCGGATTTGGTAGTGCAACTTTGGCTGTATTATGGCAGGGAGTCTCCAAAGTTACTGGGATGAGTATCGGAATGACTTCTTTTGTGATAGCAGTGGTCATGATCGTATTTGTATGGTTTTATGACCGTTCACAGATCCATATTGGAACTGTTCTGTATCAGGTGGTATACAGTGGGTTTGTAGAGATATTCAGTAGGATACAAAGATACAGCGATATTGTCTGGATAAATTTCCTGCTGATGTGCATCGGTATTATTCTCTTTGCAGTAGGAACTGGCATCTATGCATCAGCAAATCTTGGGCGTGGTTCTTATGAGGCAGTGACATTTTCTCTGGCAGAGAAAAATGGATGGCCTGTCAAAATTGTCCGTATGATATTGGATGTGGCGATGGTTGTTATCGGGGTTTTGTTGGGAGGTAGCTTCGGTATTTGTACGATTATTACAGCTTTGATATCAGGCCCAATTATCCAAGCTACTGTACAGCGAATGAATAAATTTGTTTTTGGAGGGAAGTAAACCATGTATGATATAAAAATCAAAAATGCCAGAATAAGAGGACGGAAAAAGGCAAACAGATCATAAGGGCTTTTATCTCTGAGACTGGGCCTTGTATACGAATTGATATGACTCATCATGAGGTTGATCTGTTCCTGTGAATAATTTCCGAGGTCTGTGCCCTTTGAGATAATTCTGCGGATCATTTCATGGTTGTTTTCGCAGGAAACCTTTTGAAATGGAGCGCTTGGACCACAATAATACATTTGTGTACGCTGGTTCCCTTGTTTATCAAATTCTATGGCCTTCGGGTTAGAAAATTCACTTCCGTTGTCGGCAAGCAGAATCGGAAAAAGCCTGATAAAAACGTCAGGGCGAAGCTCGAGATATATTTTCTCAAAGATATCTATTACAGACTGGGAGTCATTGGCGTCCCAGAGAAATGCCAGTTGCAGTTCTTGCTGCACAAAGTGTATCGTGAGAAGAACTTTTCCTCCCCGTACTCCTTCTACAGAATCCAGCTGACGTATGGCTGCATTAGGATGTTCCTGAAGATAGGACTGAAACTCTTCCCATGTTCGGCCGATGCGACAGGCCTTATCAACTTTCAAATTTCTTTTCTTATTTTTTCGTGGGCGCATTCGTACTGTGCGTGGCATATCAATATTTCTTGCAGAAAGAAGTCCCTGATTGACATAGGAGTATAAAGTCCTTTCAGATGTCATTGTTAAATCAAGGCAGTTCACAGAGATGTGATGGAGTGAATGACCTTTTTGAAGAAGAGGTCGATGGTGGTTGACAGCGTACAGCCAGGCCGGAATCAGCACCAGCATGAATAAAAGCGCGCTCAGCAAATGGATCTCGATAGTCAGACTCATCAATAGAGCTAGCTTTTTCCAGCGAATGGGACGGTTGGCATCCGTGATCATGTCAAACGTGATCATCAGCAAGTAAGGTATCAGCATTGCTCCCAGGGCAGTGGTATTGTTCCCAATCTGCCAGCGCGGCATCCAGCCTACCGTCAGATAGAAGCTGGCCATCATTGCCGCGATGATGGGGCGGATACTGAGGCGTTTTAACAGCCGGTACATGCCAAAGCCACCGATTAGGTAGATAATGATGCTGGAGACGATCTGATATTGATACCAGCTGTGTACCAACAGCAGCAGGCCACCGTTTAGATAGGCAAACAGCGGGCCATAAACGACATTGACGATCCGACCGCTCTGGTTAAAGCCATAGATCGACTGAAACCAGCTGAAGTTTAAATGTTTCAGCTGTGAGTAGGTCTCGTAAAAACGGTTGTAGTGAAAAACGCTGTCGGCACCAACGATCCCATGTCCGGTAATCATTTGACCAGTCAGCAGCAGGCCAATCTTCAAGATAATCAAGCCGGCCGCGCGATTGTTTTTTAAAATGGTTTTAGAATTCATATTTTTGCTCGTTCCAATTGATTTAATCGGCAATTATAGCTGGAAATTTTGAAACAAATGCGAACGTTGTCGGGCTTTTCGGTTAACTTTAGCACGACTGCCTAACTAAAGGGCATTGGTTGGTTATGCTAAAATAGTTTTAGATTTTTAAGGACAGGTAAAAAACATGCATAACTTAATTTTTCTCGATGATCTGAATGGCGCGGATTTGGACCCATACGTACGATTGAATGAAGCCCAGCTGTTTCATGCCCTGGAGCCCAACCCTGGCCTTTTTATCGCGGAAAGTCCCAAGGTAATTGAACGGGCAATGCGTGCAGGCTATCGACCAGCCTCGCTATTGGTAGAAGAGAAAGTCTTGGATCGCGACTTAGCAGATCTGGATCGTGAAATGGCGGCCAATCAGACCAGCGGCTTAGGTCAAACGCCAATTTACGTTGCCAATAGCCAACTGCTTCGCCAGCTGCCGGGCTATAACCTTTTGCGTGGGGCGCTGGCGGCGATGCATCGCGTTAAGCGTTTGGAGCTGGCTGACTTTTTGGCGACCATGCCGACTGAGCATCCCCGTATTGCTGTCCTTGAGAGCGTGGTCAACCCAGCTAACATTGGTGCGATTTTTCGGTCGGCGGCGGCTTTGGGGATTAATGGCGTCATCGTGACCAGCGACTCGGCGGATCCTTTTTATCGTCGTTCTTCGCGCGTGGCAATGGGCACCGTTTTTCAAGTGCCTTGGACATATATTGATGCCAAAACCTGGCAGAATGGCGGCATCGAGCTGCTTCATCAGGCCGGATATCAGACAGCAGCCATGGCATTGCGGCATAATACCGTCAGCATTGATGATCCTAAGCTGGCAGCGGCGGACCGGCTGGCGATTATCATGGGTTCGGAAGGTCCGGGACTAAAGGAGTCAACGATCGAACAAAGTGATTTTACGATCAAGATTCCCATGGCCCCAGGAGTCGATTCTTTAAACGTCGCGGCAGCCTCGGCCCTAGCATTTTGGGAACTGGGCAATCGCGTTGCTGAATAGCGCGAAGGCATAAAAAAAGCGTCCCTTCATTTTTGAATGGACGCTTTGAGTCTTAAAGGTCAATGATTTGATAGTTGAATCCTTGAGCTTTGATAAACTTCATCAGATCAGCCGCTGAAAGAAAAATAGTATGCGTGTTAATGTTGGGATGAAACGTCAATGGAATGTTTTCAGCCAGCATATCTTGATCAAAGTAGATCTGAATGTTGTGAGCCGAGTTGTTCATAATACCAAATGGCGAGACGATCCCAGCCTCAAGACCCAGCTGCTCTTCAATCTCATTGTCGTGAGCCATTGAGATGCGTTTAGCGCCGGTCAGTTCTTGAAACTTCTTAAAGTCCATACGCTTGGCATCGTCCATGATCACCAGGTAGAAGTTTTTATGCTTATCCTTTAGAAACATTGACTTGGTGCAGACGCCTGATTTGTCAGCGATATAAGCATCGGCCTGGGCAGTGGTCAAAGCGGCTGGATGATCAACCATCTCATACTTGATGTCCAGTTTTTGCAGCTCGTCAAGCAGTTCTTGGTAGGCAGCTTCGGATCCTTTGGTCATTTTACTCACCTCATAAAACGTTTATTACCATAATAGTTAAATTAAGAAAGCGTTTCAATCAAAAAAGCCGTAACTCAATTTCTGAGCTGCGGCTGTTTTTTTATGAATTAGTCAGCTAATTTGCCAACGACCTTTAGCTTGCCCAAGACACTTTCGCCATGAGGAGCATGGGCAATGGCCGCGGTAGCATCAGTGCCTGCTGTAACGCCATGGTGCTTGCCGCCTTGCCATGCTGATACCTCAGTTACGTCATAGACCGTGCCTTTAACGGCAACATAGGCCGGCTGACCATTTTGACCGTTAAAGTTTTTCAGTTCTTCAAGCGTGAATGTCTTTTCCATCATGATTCCCCCTTAACGAGAAAACGATTGTAACTTGATAACTGAATTATATAAGAATCAATCTAAAAAAGCCAACCAACTGCCTGATAAAAACTACTCAATCTTAGCGAAGTGTCGAATTGGCTGCCAGGCGGCTTTTAAGATGACCCAGGCTAGCAAGCCGCCGACAATGGCACTGATCGCAAAGCTGGGTACGAACAAGAAAAGTGATCCTTTAGCACCCATTAAGGCAGCTGCAATCGGATAGGCGGTTAGTGCGCCAATCAGTCCCGTGCCGATCAATTCTCCAATCGCTGCCAGCCAAATTTTGCCAAAGCGCTTGAACAGCCAACCACTGAGCCAGGCGCCAAAGATACTGCCAGGATAGGCCAAAATGGTGCCGGTTCCTAAAAGATTACGAACGGTTGAGGTCAATAGTGCCTGCACGACTGCCCATTCCGGCCCTAAGACAACGCCAGATACGATATTGATCAGACTTTGTGTGGGTGCACATTTGGCAAAACCGATTGGAAACGAGAAGATGCTGCCGCCACAAACCGCCAATGCAGATAAAATAGCCGTCAAAACCAATTTATAAGTACGCTTTTTCATGAATTCCTCCTAAAGAACTTTAGCATCATCAACCAATAAAAAAACTCCTTCCCGGAATCGAGAAAGAGTGCCTAATTCATTATCAAAAGCGCGTATTTATGCTTATGCCAAAATTAAGCTGTCTCCCTCCGCTAGTACTAACTAGATCAGGTTATGTGGGTATTTCTCAGCCAAATCAATGGCACCCCAGACAGAGTTGTTTTATTTCAATATCCATTAAAGCACCAATCTAATAGCTTTAACAGAGGAATAATAAAATTATCTGAAAATAAGGATTGCCTTTTGTAAATAATCTGGTATTATCTAGTTAATTACTTGAGTAACTAACTAAGACGATAATCGCAATTGAAACATCTGTTGTATTTGGGATTTTTGAAACGGAGAAATTGGGGAAGATTATGCAGAAAATAAAAAATTGGATAAAAAATCATCGCAAGACGACGATTGTAATCGTAATTATGCTAATCCTAGCAATCATTTGGGGGATTGCAGATAAGATTAAGCAAAATAAAGCAGCTAGTGAGTCGCATTATGTTGTAGCCAAGGTTGCTAAATCCACGCCATTGACGCTGACTGGAACCGTTGTGTCACAACAGCAGCAGGTCTTAAGTCTGCCAACGGGAAAAGTGCAGTCAATCGGAGTTGCCGACGGCCAGAAGGTTAAAGAAGGTGATCCGTTGGTGACTACCTACAGTGAAAGTACCAATGAAGAGCTGATTGATGCCAAGCAGACCCTGGCTAAGGCGCAGCGTAATGTGTCCGCACAGCAGAACAATGTCAGTGCCGCGCAAAAAGATGCTGCGACTCAAAGCGAGGACGGGACGGCTTCTGGATCAGCCAGCAGTGTTGCTCAGGCCCAAGCCAGTTTAGCCGATGCACAAGCTGACGTCACGGCTGCGCAAAACAAGGTTAATACACTGAGTCAAAAGGTTACTCAGACGCTGACGGCACCATTTGATGGCACGGTTACGGTTGATGATTCCAAGCAGAATGCACCGATAATCACGATCTACTCCAATGATCTTAAGCTTAAAACCAAGGTATCGGAATATAACTACAGCAAACTCAAGGTTGGTCAGTCGATTCACGTCCGGGCATTAGCAACCGGCAAGCAGGCAGACACGACGATCAGCTATTTGGCAACCGTACCAACGACCAATAAGCAAAGCAATGACTCTAACTATGAGGTTAATGCCGATCTGAGCAGCGACGACTTTATGGATGGGCAGACGGTCAAGGCTTCCGTAGCTCAAGATCAACTGCGAATTCCAAACTCCAGCGTCAAAAACGGCAAAGTCTATGTCGTTGAAGATGGCAAGGCCAAGGTAGTCAAGGTTTCTGGCAAGCGGGTCAATGGGTATTTTGAGGTCAAAAAAGGCGTCAAAGCCGGCACAAGCATCGTCACGAACCCGGATGCCAAGCTGCATAACGGTACCAAGGTGAGCGATCATGACAATGATTAGATTGGAACACATCAATAAATACTATGGCCAGGGCGCAACCAGATTTCACGTCCTGCATGATATTAATCTAAAAGTTGCTGCAGGCGAGCTTTTGGCCATCATTGGCGAATCAGGTTCTGGCAAGTCGACTTTGATCAATATCATTGGTTTTTTGGATGATGATTTTGAAGGAAACTATTTTTATAATGATGAACCAATTCATGACTATACGCGGGCTGACTTTGCCAAACTGCGCAATCGACACGTAGGATTCGTCTTTCAAAACTTCAAACTGATTCGTGATATCAGCATTGCTGAAAACGTGATCTTGCCACTGCTCTATGCGGGCGTGAGTCGTAAGCAGGCCAAAAAGACGGCGGCCCGGGTTTTAAGTCGGGTTGGTCTGGCTGGCTATGATGATAAGCTGCCAACCGAGCTTTCCGGCGGTCAGCAGCAGCGGGTCTCAATTGCTCGTGCGATTATTGCCAATCCGGACTTTTTAATTGCCGATGAGCCAACCGGGGCCTTGGATACCAAGACCAGTCAAGAAATTATGGATCTGTTTAAGCAACTCAATCAAACTCAGCATACGACCATCATCATGGTGACGCATGATCCACGAGTTGCTGAGCAGTGTGAGCGCATCGTCAAGATCATTGATGGCAAGATTGTCGATGATCGAAAGGTGGGAGTAGATTGAAAAATACCGAGCTTTTGCGCAGTGCCTTACAATCGCTGCGAGCCAATCCTAAGCGCAGTTTTTTAACGACGATTGGGATTACGATCGGGATTGCCGCCGTAATTACGATTCTGGCATTGGGAAACGGGGTTAAAAAAAGAATCAGTGATGAGTTCAATACAACCAAAAACGGTGAGCAGTCGACTTACCTTTACTTTACGCCCAGTGATGCCCAATCTACGACGACAGGCTTTAATGAAGCGGATCTGAACCTGATTCAAGAACGTTTTGGCGCTAAGGTAAAAAAAGTGGCAATCTCTCATGAAACCAATAACGTTTCCGTTTCGCCAATCGTCGGTAATCAGCGACTAGATAGTACAAAAATTTCTTTAATCAAGCAGCCAACCAAAAAAATCACAATTATGGCCGGTCGCAACTTGACGACCAGTGATTTATTGAATGCCGAGCCGGTAATTTTGATGAAAGAATCACTGGCCAAAAAGCAGTATCATACGGTTCAAAACGCAATTGGAACCTCAGTGACTATTGGTGAAATCAATTATCGCGTTGTGGGCGTCTATCAATCACAAAACAATCAATACGGTGACAATAAGTATGGTGCGGATCTAATTGGCAATGCCAGATTGTTTTATTCTGGTACTACGGCGACGACTGGCAATGGTATTAAGCTGACGTTTTATCAAGGCGTCAATGCTAGCCAAACTACGAAAAAAATCAAGAAATACATGGCCAAAAAGGGGACCAATGCTCATGACGGTACTTACATGGCCTATGATGCCGGGGCCGAACTAGCCAAGGTCAACAATATGATTACCGGTTTAACGGCGTTTATCAGTGCTATTGCTGGGATCTCCTTGTTCATTGCCGGGATTGGGGTTATGAATATGATGTATATCTCAGTTTCTGAGCGGACCCAAGAAATTGGGATTCGCCTAGCCGTAGGTGCCTCGCCTAAAAATGTAATGGCTCAGTTTCTTTTGGAGGCAATCGTCTTAACGGTTGGCGGCGGCCTGCTGGGCTTTGCAATTGGCTGGGGATTAGCTGGCGTGATCAGTAATTTTATGCCTTACAATATTCATGCCGTTATAACTTTAGGCTCATTTTTACTGGCATTTGGCGTTTCAGCTTCAGTCGGCATCATCTTTGGGATTTTGCCAGCCAAACAGGCGGCCAATAAGAATCTGATCGAGATTTTGCGCTGATTGCTTGAATATAATAAAAACGGATGTCACGCTTAGCGTAGCACCCGTTTTTATTTAATTTTCCTGTCGATGATAGTTGCCCAGCAGTCTTAATGAAGTCGTATACTGTTTTAACTCGTCTAAAGCCGTGGCAATGTGCTGATCAGCCAGGTTGCCGTCTAAATCCACGTAAAAATAATATTCCCAAGGATTGCCCGGCAATGGGCGTGATTCAATGCGTACCATGTTGATTTGATGTTCTTTAATGATGCGCATGACTTCATAGAGTGTACCAACCTCGTTTTTCAACGTAAAGATCAATGAAATGCGATCAGCGTCTGGTAGAATCTCAGGTTCGCGGCCAAAGATGATAAAACGGGTATGGTTGGACTTGTCATTTTCGATGCTGGGAGCTAAAACGTCCAAATCGTACAGTTCAGCAGCTTCTGTTGAGGCAATCGCCCCAACGGCTGGATCTTGTTTTTCAGCAGCCATCTTAGCCGCCAGAGCCGTGTTGAGACATGCTTTGCCTTGAATGTGATGAGCCGCCAGAAACTTACTGGTCTGCAGCAGGCCCTGGGGATGCGAATAGGCTTCTTTGATGTCTGCAAGTTTGGCTCCTTTGATGCCCAGCAGGTTTTGGGCAATATAGATGGATTGCTCGCCAACAATGAAGAAATGATACTTGTTGATCAGATCATAGTTATCGTTGATGGCTCCGGTTGAAGAGTTTTCCATCGGAACGACGCCATAGTCGATCTCGCCTTTTTTGAGCGCGACAAAGACATCTTCAAACTTGGGGTAGTTATGGCTGTCGACCTTTCCAAACCATTGATGCATTGCCTGAGAAGAAAATGATCCCGGTACGCCTTGATAGCCAACGGTAACGCCGGTTCGCTGTGGTTGTGCAATCATATTGATTCCTCCATCATCGAAAATTTCTTATAATCTTAGCTGATTGAATTGATCATGACAACCGTTTATCGATAACATGCTAAAATAGACGAGTCATCAAAAGGAGAAGGATTTATGCAAATCATTATTGCCCCCGCACGGAATATGAAGTCGGATCCAGATTCACTGCCAATTCAGGGACTGCCACAATTTTTGCCGCAGACCAAACAGATTTTAGCCCACATGCGCAGCCTCAGCTACGATCAGCTTCACCATCTTTGGTGGGATTGCAGTGAAAAAATTGCCATTCCCAACTATCAATGGGTGCAGGCGATGGATCTTTATCATCAGCTAACACCGGCTCTGCTGGCATTTACTGGGCTGCAGTATCAACGGATGGCACCAGGCGTTTTTGATGAGCAGTCATTGGAATACGTTCAGGATCATTTGCGAATCTTGTCTGGTTTTTATGGTCTGTTAAAGCCATTCGATGGGATTGTACCTTATCGGTTGGGAATGGGGGATCGTGCTCAAGTTGAAGGTACTAAGAATCTGTATGAATTTTGGGGCAGTTGCTTGGCTGATGAGCTCTACAGTCAAGATAAGCTGGTTTTAAATCTGGCATCTCAGGAATATGCCAAGGTAATTGTTCCTTACGTCAAAGGTAATCGCCAATTTGTCAGCTGTACGTTCGTTAAGGCTGAGAATGGCCGTTTCAAAACGCAGGCTACCCGGGCCAAAATTGCTCGTGGCAACATGGTGCGTTATCTGGCTGAGCACCAGGCTAATGATCTGGCAGTCGTCAAAGATTTTAATCTGGGGTACCATTTTGATGAACAGGCCTCGACTCCTGACAAGCTGATATTTGTAGAAGACTAGAGAGTGAGAAAGAGAATTGAGAATGGAAGAATCGAGTGACAGTCGGGCACTAGCAATTGCCACGGCTGTTATGGGTGTAATTGCCGGAGCCAGTTCCGGTTTGTTAAGCATTGTCTTGGATGCAACGGAAAAAATCTTTTTTAACTTTACTGAAACCAACGCGATTCCGGTTGCTTTTTCTGCCACGCCATTGAATCGACTGTTGGCACCACTGATTGGGGCTTTGATCGTTTCCGTTGTCTGGTACTTTATGCAGCTGCATTATCGACCGGTTAAGTTAGGCAAGGCCGTTGACGGTGAAAAACTACCAATGGGGGCCACGATTATGCACGTTACGGCACAGGTATTTTATGTCGGTACCGGGGGCTCGATTGGCCGTGAATTGGCCCCACGGGAAGCCGGTGCTATGTGGGCTCAGTCATGGATTGAGCTGGGTGATCGAATCGGTTGGCTTAAATTGGCCCCAGAAGATCGACGGCTCTTGGTTGCGGCTGCAGCCGGCGCTGGGTTTGCGGGCGTTTATATTGCACCAATTACGGGCGCGATGTTTTGCCTGGAGATTCTGTATAAAAGAATTGATAAAAAAGCCGCAATTGTCAGTCTGAGCATGGCGGCAATTGCAACGATGGTTGGCGCAGTCGTTAAGGGCTGGCAGCCATATTATCTGGTAGCTTCAAAGCAGTTTTCGATTCGTTTGATCCTATTTGTCATTGTCGTAGCGCCAATCATGGGTTATCTGGGCACTTGGTATAAGCGGTTTATCAGTCGGGCCAGTGCACTGCGCATCAAGGATCGGCGTATTTTTATCACAATGCCGCTGGCAGGTGCCTTAACTGGGGCCGTCGCCTGCTTCTTTCCAGAAATCATGGGTAATGGTCGCGGTGTGGCACAAATGGCAATCAATGTAAATAGTGTTTCAGCTTCGGCGATCGGCCTGTTGGCATTCGGCTTTTTTGCTAAGGGACTGGTGACTTTGGCAACGATTAGCGGCGGTGGCTATGGTGGTACTCTGACGCCATCAATTGCGATGGGATCGACTTTAGGCGTCTTGTTGGGGATGCTTTTTATCCAGGTGCTGCCAGGTGAGCCATTGATGCAGTTTGCGGTTTTGGGGGCAGCGTTTTTCCTGGCAGCTACGCAACAAGCCCCGCTGATGGCGATGTTTATGCTGTTTGAGGTTTGCCACTTGAACTTTTCGGCCCTATTGCCACTAGGACTGGGTGTTGCCTTAAGCATGGCCGTCTCCAAGTGGATGCAGGCATAGGAGGAATTCATGAAAATACATGCAATTGACGCGCCAATGGGACCATTGATTATGCTGATCGCGGCAGTCTTTTTGATTGTCTCGGCAATCACTGATCATCAATGGCTGTATTGGCTGGCGGCCTTACTGGTCTTGATCTGTTTGGGAATGTATTTGAATGCTTCACTAAATGGCAAGTATCAGATTATTGATGAGACGATTCGGAATCTACACCTCAAGCCGACTGCGCAAGTATTGGATCTGGGCTGTGGGCAAGGAGCAGCCTTGATTAGAATTGCGCAGCACTTAGAAGTACCGGGACGCGTGATTGGCATTGATCTATGGAAAAAATCCGATCAGTCCAATAATTCGCTCAAGCGGGCCCAAGCCAACCTGCAAGCGGCTGAGCTGGCTAACTTAGCCGAGGTGCAGACAGCCGATATGATCAATTTGCCATTTGATGATCATCAGTTTGACTGTGTATTTGCCAGTCTGTCGATCCATAACGTCAAGCCGGCAATTAATCGAGCGCGGGCCATTCAAGAGGCTGCCCGCGTTTTAAAGGCCGATGGAACGCTTGCTATTATCGACATTGAACATGTTGATGAGTATCAAAAGGTCTTGGAAAACCTGGGCTTTCATAACGTTATGGTAAAAAAATGCGGTGTTAGGGGCTGGTGGGGTGGCCCGTGGCTGAGTACCAAAGTCTTATTAGCCAAACGTTTTTAGTTATGACTGGCTGGAAGTCTCGCAGTCATCAATCGGATAATTTTTATGGTTCTTTGTCAAATCGTATTGGTGAAGATCTATTCCCTACTTCAAAAATGAAGTGGGGATTTTTTTATTTAGACAAGCGTTTTATTTTTTTATGATGGTTGTGCTTTACTTAAGAAACGCTTATCCTTGTCCAGTACACCTAGGATTAGGGAGGAAAAGATTTGAGAAAAAGAACCAAGGGCATTTTGCTGGCCACAACTGGCGCATCCTTTTGGGGTACGTCGGGCGTCGCCGTGCAGTATCTGTTTGGCCACACTACGGTCGATGAGTTCTGGCTGGTTGGCTTGCGACTGCTGGGAGCGGGGAGTCTACTGCTTTTGCTGGCTAAGCTGACCGGACGCTCAACGACCAAGGCCATGTTTAGCGATCGCAGGGCGGTGATTCAGCTGATTTTATTTGCTTTTTTTGGCATGGGAATGTCGCAATTGACCTACTTTGCGGCCGTCAAATATAGCAATGCCCCAACGGCAACCGTAATTCAATATTTGGCACCAGTCTTTATCATCAGCTATACGGCTATCGTTCAAAAAATGCTGCCTCGGCGGATTGACATGATTTCAATTATCGTTGCGTTAATCGGCACGTTTTTATTGGTAACCAACGGCCAGCTTAATCATTTAGCACTGTCACCGCAAGCATGCTTTTGGGCGCTTTTGGCAGCCTTGGCTAATGCAATCAGTACCATGGCACCTGGTAAGCTGTTTGCTCGCTATGGCACCTTGAACGTTACGGCCTGGTCAATGCTGATCTGTGGGATTTTCTTTATTCCGTTGTATTTTGTAATGCCAATGCCGATTCTAAAACCAATTGATGTGGCTCTGATCGGCTGGATCATCATTGGTGGCACGCTTTTGGCCTATACCCTGTATCTGGCCAGCGTGCAGTACGTTGATCCAAGTACGACCGGAATGCTGGGCGCCTTTGAACCGTTGGTAGCAACGATTCTGGCTGTGGCACTCCTACACACGTATTTTGGGCCAGTCAACGTTTTGGCAAGTCTGTTGATCATCTTGGCAACCTTTATGCAGATGATTCCCGTCGAGATTTTCTCGCGCCAGCAGTCGGCTCACTAAAAAAGCTCATGGAAATCCATGAGCTTTTTATATTGAAGATTTATTGTGCATCCTTATTTAAACCGTGCCGACATAAGTAGACAACGGCTGCTAAAATCAAAACGCCGGCCCCAACGATTACCGAGATGCGGGTATCAGGGTTAATGAACATAAAGACGACAATCATGATCAACATGACAAAGGCAAAGTAGTTGGAAAATGGGTAAAGCGGCAACTTAAACGGATGATCTTTCATCAGTTCCGGATTATGCTGTCTAAATCTCAATTCGGCCAGTAGGATCACAAACCATGGGATCATTCCGGGCAAAACCGAAGAGCTGAAGACAACCACAAACAGATCGGCAGTTGATTTGCTAAAGAATTCAGCTAAGATGTCCAAGACGAACCCAATCAAGATCCCGCCTGAAATCCCCAAAATGGCCGCATCAGGCACTACGCGTTTCGAAAGGCGACCAAACAGCCGGGGAGCATTACCTTCATGAGCCAGTCTGAACAACATTCGACTTGAACTGTAAATGCCGGAATTAGCTCCAGACAAGGCAGCCGTCAGCACCACGAAATTAATGATCGACGCTGCGGCAGTAATGCCGACTTTAGCAAACGTCTCAACAAATGGTGAACCAACGCTATCCAATTGATTCCACGGGTAGATCGTCACGATAACGAAGATGGCGCCAACATAGAAGATTAAAATTCTAAACAGTACCGATTTGACCGACTTGACTACGGCTTTTTGCGGGTTGGCAACCTCACCAGCCGAAATTCCCAGCAGTTCGATTCCTTCATAGGAGCCAACGATGATCGACATTGAGAACATAAAGCCCTTGAAACCACCGGTGAAAAAGCCGCCATGGGTCCAAAGATTGCTAAAGCCAATAGGGTGACCGCCATTGCCAAAGCCCAGCAAGATTACCAAAAAGCCTAGAATTATCATTAAAACAATCGTTACGACCTTGATCATGGCAAACCAAAATTCCAAGGTACCATATGCTTTAGCACTGGCCAGGTTGGCAAGCGCTAAAAAGATGATGATGATCAGACCGGCAGCCCATGTTTGAGTATGCGGCCACCAGTATTTCAGATATTCGGTTGAGGCAATGACCTCTGACATCCCGACTACGATATATTCAAACACGTTGGCCCATTCTGCCATGTAGCCGGCCATTGGGTGCACGTAATGGGTGGGATTGACGTAGATCATCTCGCCCAAGGCCCGCATTACGATATACAGAATCAAGCCGACAAAGGCATAGGCTAAAAGAACGGAAGGCCCGGTCCATTTAATGGTTGATTTTGATCCCATAAACAGACCAACGCCAATCGCGCCGCCCAAGGAGATCATCTCCATTTGTCCCGCTGTCATTGTCCGCTTTAGTTTTGGCGCGACGTGGTTTTTCTCACTCATGCTGTTTCCTCCAAAAATAAAAAGCGATTCAAGAATAATGAACCGCTTATCACTATTATTAGGTTTGATAAAGACGTTTCTTTAGTCAGTCATAATCAGACAATCGAATCGATATTTAATTATTTATTGAACGGACCATATCAAATCCCTAAAAATAAACTAGTTTTCATTATACCGATTCTGGCCAGGATTTCCATGCAAAATTAGAAAGTCCTCAGAGTTGACGACTTAAAAGACAGTCTGTTTCAAAATTAGCAATAAACAGCTTATAATGGTCAACAAAAGCAATGAAATGGGGAAACAAAATGGTAGACTCAACGCATTTTTTTGAAAAGTTTCAACCTGACCACTATGACATCTACCTGGATATTGACCGCGCCGCCAAAAATTTTAAGGGGGTTACGACGATCAAGGGCAATGCCAGTGCAGCTGAGATTGCGCTGCATCAAAAGTTCTTGAATGTGACCAGCGTCCAGGCAGATGGTCAAGCCGTGCCGTTTAGCTTTAGCGACCGCCAAGAGGCCATCAACATTAAGCTGCCGCATCCTGGCAATGTTGAGCTTAAAGTCGTCTATGATGCCAAATTGACCGACACGATGATGGGAATCTATCCATCATATTACACGGTTGCTGGTCAAAAAAAGCAGCTGGTTGGCACGCAGTTTGAAACCACGGCAGCGCGGCAGGCATTTCCTGGTATTGATGAGCCAGAAGCCAAGGCGACGTTTTCGTTAGCCATCAAGTATGATGAA
>OODN01000743.1_pt1 | contig 15922 bp, 6 predicted proteins | sample 1671651 | NCBI WGS metagenome assembly OODN01 (sample SAMN06348178, study PRJEB24527) | human gut metagenome | biome: human gut; feature: ankylosing spondylitis patient; material: feces | host: Homo sapiens | place: China | collected 2015-10 | reverse complement strand
GTAAGTATGGCCTTCTCTTTGGTATTCTACTGCTCTTTGTTTAAACTTTATATCATAACTCATATTATATTTGTTAACTTATTTAACAATTTTCGACAATAAACAATAGGAATATACAAAAAGGTATATTATATGTTATAATACTGTAATAATGTTTTAATACCATTAAGATAGAAAGTAATATTTATAGATATTAATTAGTAAATAGATTAGATTATCAAACGAATATATTTAAAACTAAATATAGATTTTCTCATGGCATACCGAAGATTCGATAATATTTGGTATGCCATAAATAAAAATTTAATGAAAGGAGGACAAAACTTTTTATGAAAAGAAAATTAATTTCTTATATTTGTTTGGTAGCTATTTTTATGGAAACTATTCCAGTAAATGCATTATCTAATATTACTTCAGAAATTGTGCCAATAGAAAGTTCAGAAGAAACTAAATCTGAAGAAGAATCTACTGAACAAAAAGATGAAAAGACTGAAGAAAAAGAAGACAAACAAAAAGAAGAAAGTAAATCTAAGCTAGAAGATAATGTATTTAATATGTATATACTAGATAAAATAGAAAATGAATTAGGATTTTCTATAGGCTTTGATGAAAAAGAAAAGAAGTTTAAATTAAGTAATCAAAGTGAAAAACAATTATCTAAAACAAATCTAGATAGCATAATATATAAAATTAATATATATGATAAAGAAAATAAAGAAAAATTAAATATAGAGCTTCTAGGCAAAGATACTGGAAATTCTGAAAAACTAAATATACTTAAAGATACTAAGTATGAAACTGGTGATACCATAAAAATAGCTTCTTTTGACCCTAAGAAAGGCATTAAAATTTTAGGAGAAATCAAAGGAGATATAAACAAAGAAAAACAAACAGATAAAGAAAATGAAAAGGTAGAAGATTATTCTGACGGTGTTGATAATCTTGATTATATTGAAAATGTAAGATTTAAAATAACTGAAACTAATCTTGAGACTGTCTATAATAATGCACCAGTATTTGAAGGATTAACAGACTTATTAGATGTAGAAGATCCATCTGTAGATGTTCTTCAAGGTATAAAAGTTACTGATGATCACGATGGTTTAATTGATAACTCTAAGATAGTAGTATCAGTTCAGGAAAAAACTGAATCTTCAGCTATATTAAACTATACAGTAGAAGATAGTTGGGGAAGAAGTATAACTGCTACAAGAAATATTGCAGCTAAAGATAGTCAAGATGCAGTCAGTATAGAAGAAAATCAAAGAACACCAAATGAGAATGAATTAGCAAATAATGTAATTACTGTAGATGGTATACCATACTTTGGAACTAATATAGAAAGATTTAAAATAAAATTTGACCTTTCAACTAAATCAATTAAGGTAACTGACCAAGATGGAAGGATGTTAACTAACTCTTCAAAAGAAGAGTACTTTAAATTTGTTCTATATGATAAGTATATGAATGAAAAAGTATCAGCTACACTACTAGGTTCAGATAAAAGTGACTCTGAAAAGCTAGATGCTATAAACAATTACCTTTTTGAAGAAGGTGATTATATAGGTATATGGCATGCAGAATCTGATAAAAAGCTTAAAATTGCAGGGACTATAAAAGGTACTACTAAGAACCCTAATACTAAAGAAGCTGTGGTAAATAATGAAGTTAAAAACTATGCTAATGGAGTACCTCAAGCTACTATTTCAGAGCGTAGATTTAGAATAAAAAATACTGGTCTTGAAGAAGTAAACAATGATGCACCAGTAATAGGAGATCTTGAGTCACTTACAGTATCTAGAGGTTCTGATGAAGACATTTTATCAGGTGTAAAAGAAAAAATAACTGATGACTTTGATGAGTTTAATGATAGTAATATAGAAGATGGATATGTATCTATAAAACATTCTTCATTTAATAATACAAAGGTTGGAGCTCAAACAGTAACATACACTGCTACTGATAAATGGGGAAGATCTAGTACAAAGGATAGAATTATAACAGTTACATCAACAAATCCACTTGATACAACTTATATTGATTTTATGAATCCTAATAATTCACAGGAGTATCTATTTAGGATAGGATTAGACACAGTTGAAAAAACTTTAATAGTTGATGGTTTAGAGAATTTGCCAGATAAAGTAATAGATGAAACTAAATCATCACCAATATTTAAGTTGAAAGTGTATTCAAAAAATGGAATACTTCAAAAAACTTTAAATATAAAGGGTAGCGACAAGCTAAGAACTATATTAAAAAGAATAAATGGATATAAATATACTGAAGGTGACCGTATAGAACTTTGGTCTACTATACCTGAAAATATAAGAATAACTGGAAAGTTAGTAGAAAAAAATAAAAATTATACTGAAGGAAGTTCTACTGAAGAAACTAATAAAAAGTATATTGATTATGTAGCAAATGAAAGTACTAACGATAGTACTAACAGTGGTGTGTACAAAGAAGACTATACTAATGGTATAAATAATCCCGATTACATGAAAAATGTAAGATTTGAGATAGGTAGTTCTGAATTAATATATATCTACAACCAAGCTCCTAAATTCAAGATAACTAAAGATTTAATAGTTAAAAGAAATGGAACAGTTGATTTAAACGATGGTATAAGCGTAACGGATGACCATGATAGTGATGATGAAATAAATAAAGCTATGACTCATGGTACTATTGACACTAGTACTATCGGAGAAAAATATGTTGAATATAAGGCTGTAGATAGTTGGGGTAGAAGTACAATTATAAAAAGAAAAATTACTGTATATCCATATAATAATTTAGAATACAACTACATTACATTAAAAAATAATCAAACTGGAGAAACAATTTTATCTATAAGGTTTGATGATAAGAATAAAACTTTTAATGTATATAAATTAGATGCAAGTAATATACCAAGTGATTTAGATAGTAATAATACATTACTAGAAATAAAGCTTATTAAAAAGAATAGAAATCTTATTTCAAGACTTTTTAAATCAAGTGAAAGTGAAAATGAAAAAACGATCACGATTACAAAACAAGATTTAATTAGTAATAACATAGAAAGTAAATTTAGTGATGTAGTATATGCTCATGGTGATTATTTATCACTTAAGCCGTATGATTATTCCAAAGGGCTTACTATATCAGCAAAATCTAAAAATCCATTTAGTGGAGAAGAGAAAGATGACAAAATGAAAAAGTCAGATATTCTATTTGATGGATATGAAGATGAAGATGAAATGGAAAACTCAAGATTTGAAATACATCCAGAAGGTTTAGAAATGATTTATAATGAAGCTTTAAAAATTCATGGAATAGATAGCACCTTATACTTATATAAAGGTGATGAATTAACTTTAGAAAAGGCTAAGGAAGGTATAAGTGCAACTGATGACTTAGATGGTAATATCTCAAAAGATCAGATAGATGTTAAATATTTTAATTATAATGGACAAACACAAGATCTAAGTCATGCAGATACTGATAGTATTGGTGAATTTTTATTAGCATATATGGCAACTGACTCTTGGGGTAAAAGTGTACTTGTAACAAGAACAGTATCTATAATTTCTAAATCTGTATCAAATGATATTGAGTTTTATGATGAGAGTGGAAATAATAAGCTATTCTCTTTTAAATATAACCCAAAAATAAATGAATTTAATGTTACTAAAGGAATAGAAAATATACCAAATGACTCTCCTACAGAAACTGAACCAGAGAGACCAGAGCCAGAACAGCCAGGTGAATCACAAGAACCAGAAAATGGTGTTCAGAACCCTTCACAAGATGAAGAGTTAGCTCAAAGTTATACTACAGAATCAAATCCAGGTTCAGAAGGAGAAGTAGATGGTGATGGATCAGATTCTACAACAGATACAGAAAAACCACCATCAGATGATGAAGTTACAGAGGAACCTGATCTAGATATTGATTCAGATATGCAAGTAACACCAGAAGAATCAAAGCCAGAAATCATATTTAGATTAAAGGTATTTAATACTAAAGGTAAACTTGTAGGAACTGTTGAATTATCAGATGATGAAGAGTTTAATAATGAAGAATTAAAAAAGCTTAATGATATAGGCATTTATGATGATTATTACTTTAGTGTATGGAGTAAAACTCCATCAAGAATTAAGATTAAAGGTAATATATCTAATACTGATAAATTAGGTGAATCTGGAAGTGAAACTGAAAACTATTCAGAGGGTATAAGTAGTAAAGACCACATGGATAATGTAAGGTTTAAATTAGGTACTGACGGATTAGAGGCAGTATATAATAAAGAACCTAAAATAATCATAAAGTCTAAGGAAGTACTTACACAGTATGCAGGAGATACTATTGATTATACTCAAGGTGTAGAGGTTATAGATGACCATGATGAAACTATTCCTATTGAAAATATAAAAGTCAGTTTTGGGAAAAAAGATAATGATGAAGAAAAGACTGAAAATGACCTAAGAATAGGAACAAATAGCATTAATCTAAGTGTAGAAGATAGTTGGGGCAGAAAGTCTACTATAACTAGAAAGTTAGAAATAACTAATGGTATAGATAAAAATACTATAAGAATAATGCAAGATAGTGGTCAGACTGGAAAGAAATCATTAGAAATAGGATTTGATCATACAACCAATCATTTGGTAATAAAAGATTATAATAATAGGTTTACATCAGAAGGTGCAGGAGAAAATTATATACAAATTACTATACAAAGACCAGCTAAAGATGGAAGTGGAACTTTGACAAATATAGTACCGACAATATCTTATAATGCAGTTGATAAGCCGAGTGCTTGTAATGAGCAGCGCTGTCCAAGTCATGATTATTGGTATGGATCAGGACAGGATAAAATTGACCACAACCAAAATCTCCCAGACTGTACGGATGATCATTCTCATACAAAAAAATTAACTGCTTTAAAAGAATATGAGTTTGAATATGGAGACCTTATTACCTTTATCCATCACCATCCAACCAAATTTAATATAGATGGCAATGTAATTGATGCTAGAGAAGATTATTCAGACTCGGTAGGAAATCCAGAAAACTTATTGAATACAAAATTTGAAATTACTAAAAGTGGATTAAAGGCAGTATATACAAATCCTGACAAAAGTAACACTGTGGATAAGAATGTAGTTATTGGTCCTATGGCGCCAGAAAAGTTTCCTTTCAAATTAAAAATTGATCCACAAAGTAACAGAATAAGTGTATTAGAAGCAGTGGATAACAGTATCTATCATAAATATGATGATAATACAAAAGTATATAAATTTGTACTTATAGGTAGTAATGGTAGAATAAAAAAGAAAGTTGAATTTAATGGACGAGACAAGGGCGAATATGTTAATTCTAATAGAGATAATAATTATTTTAATTTAAATAATTTACAATATGACTATGGAGATGCAATATATCTATGGCATATTGAACCTAAGAGGTCAATTATAAAAGGTGATATAAAAAATGCACGAGAAGATTATAGTGATGGTGTAGATGAACTTGATAATATGAACAATGTTGTATTTAAATTAACTAGGGAAGGTGTAGAAGCAGTGTATAATGAAGCACCTGTATTTGAAGGTGTAGAAAATACAGATGTATATAAAGGTGAAACATTTAATCCATTACAAGGTGTAAAAGTTACAGACGACTTTGATACAGATCATTTAAGATCTATAACTGTTAGTATTAATGGACAAACAACTAGTGTAACAACTACATCAAATGGTACAGTGTTAACTCCTAACTCTATATCTTTTGATACATCAACACCAGGAGAAAAAACCATCACTTATACTGCAATAGACCGCTGGGGTAAAACTAAAACAGTTGAAAGAAAAGTAACTGTAAGACCTAATTTATATAAAAATGTATTCAAGGTGTATGCTGATACTATTCAATCAGAAATACCTGAGGAAAATATTGTATCCGAATCAGAGAGTACAGAAGATGATAGAACACCTTTATTTGAAATAGGATTTGATAGTGTTACTGGAAGATATAGGGTATTTAATCAAACAAATGATAGAATAGCACCTAATAATCCATCTGAAATGGTATTTGGGATACAGATAATAGGTTCAAATAAAGAATTAAAGAAGGAAATTACTTTAACAGGCAATGATAGAGGTAACTCTCCTAAGTTAGATGAACTTAATAATACTGAATATGGAGAAGGTGATATTATAAGGGTTTACAGAAGTGACCTTAATAGTATAAAAATTATAGGTACTGTAACTGGAAATATACCTAATAAAGAAGATATATCAGATGAAATCAAGAAGTTTGATTATATGACAAATACTGGATTTAAGATAAGTAATGATGGTTTAGAAGCAGTATACAATGCAGCACCTGATATAAATGGTAATATAGAAGATAAAACTATAAGTAAAGGTTCTAATATAAATCTTTTAGAAGGATTAACAGCTAGTGATGACCATGATACACAATTATCAGAACGTAATATTAAAGTTTATGTAGATGAGAGTTTAGTAAATGGTAATTCTGTAGAAAATAGTGCAAATTATACTTTTGATAGTATTGGAAAATACACTGTTCATTATTATATAAATGATAGTTGGGGAAGAGCTACAATTCGTGAGCAAACTATAACTGTAGAATCTAAGGTTAGGGAGAATGAAATTGAAGTTTATGGACCTAATCAAGATTTAGCATTTAAAGCAACATTTAATACAACTAATAATCAAATTGTATTAAAAGCTAATGAAACTCCAACTGCTAGTGGTTCATCGACTTCTCAAGATAGATATTTTGAAATGGTTGTAAGAAATATAAAAGGTGAAGAAAAGTACAGAGTTACTTTAAATGGAGATAGAGCTCATGATACAGAACAACTAGCAAAAATCCATGAAGCAGCTTTTAATAAGTATGACACTATAAGCCTTTATGGAAAAACTGAAAATACAGTTAAGATAATAGGTGGTGTTATACAAGAATCTAACAAGAACACTAAAATAAATAATAACAACTATGAAAATGGATTTGGAGATGTTAGTAGATATCCTTTAGTTAGATTTAAAATAACTGATGATGGTTTAAAAGAAATTACTCAAAAAGAAATGCTAATCTCTGGATTAGATAATAAAACTATAAAAAGAGGAGAAGAAGTAGACTATCTATCAGGAGTACTTGTAAATTTACAAGATATTAATAATGAAGATTATAAAATTACGGTAAATGAAGAAGATAAAAGTAATTTAAATAATTTAAAAGAAGGCAACTATCAGGTAAGATATACTATAAGCAACAGCTGGGGAACTCAAAAAGAGCAAACTAGAACTATAACTGTTGAGCCTAGAACAAAACTAGAAGAAAACAAACTAAGTGTAAAAAATAACAATGGTGAAGTTATTATGATAATAGGATTTGACTCAATACAAAGAAAGCTTAGAGTAATAGATTATACACCAAACTCAACTATTGATTCAAATAATGGAAAATTAGCATTTGTTATAAATGCATATGATTCACTTGGAAACACTATAGGTACTATAGAGTTAAAAGGTACTGAAATAATAAGTGAAGATATAGTAACTAGATTAAATAACTTCCCATATGTAGAAGGATATAGACTTAGTATATGGGCAAAAGATGAAAGTAAGCACTTAGTATTAGATGGAGATGTAAAATCAGGTAATAAAAATACTGAAAAAGCTTTAAAGAGGAATAGCAATATAACTCCTACTGATAAAATGGAAAATGGTAGATTTGAAATTTTAGATGATGGATTAGTATATTACTATAACCAAGCTCCAAAGATACATGGTGGTGATAATGAACTTGTATATTATAAAGGTTCAATATTAACACTTCCAAAGGATATATCAGTAACAGATGATTATGACACAATAAGTGCTAATCAAGTTGCTATAAATGATGATAAGGTTGACTATGATATATTAGGACAACAAGATATAACTTATATAGTAGAAGATAGTTGGGGTAGAGTTACAGAAAAACCTGCCAAAATAAATGTAATGTCATCTATTGACAAGAATGAATTTAATATTTACCCTATGAATGTAAATGATACAGTTGGACAGTATCAAGCTTTTTCTATACAATTTGTAAGGGAAGATGGAAAAAATAAAATTCGTATAGGTAATCAGGATTCTTCTTTTAATTTTTATCCAAGTAATTCGGGAAAAAATAAAACTGAAAAAACATTTATGACAATTAGCATATATAATAAAAATAATAAATTAAAACAGTCATTTAAACTTTTAGGTAATGAAAATGCTAATAATAGTAATGGCTTAAGGAATTTAAATGGTTATGAATTTGAATTTGGTGATTATATAGCTATAGAAGGTTTAACAGAAGCTAGTAAAAAATGTGCAAGAATAAATGGAACTGTTGTTAATGCAAAAGAAAATTATGTAAATGGTGTTGAAAATATTGATAATATACAACACGTAAGATTTAAGTTTACAGATGTAGGTTTGGAATCTTTATATAATGAAGCACCTAAAATTACTATTGACCAAACTATAAACTTAGATGCTGTTAAAGGTGATGATATACCTTATATGAGAGGTGTAAAACTTAAAGATGACCATGATAAATTGACACAAGCTAATGTAGAAGTTACATGGAATCCAAATGAAACAACTACTGAAGAATATGAACCATACAATGATGTTATAAAAGGTGTAGCAAAAGTTGGAGAAAATGTACTTCACTATAAAGTTACAGACTCTTGGGGAAGAACTTGTGAAGGTGAAAGAACTATAAATTTATCTAATGGTATATTAGACAATTCAATAGTATTTAAGGGTGGAAGCGCTAGAAAAGATTTAATTAAATTTACATTTGTTAAATGTACAGATAATAGAAATGATGGAGTAACCTTAAATGTAAATATTTTAGATGGTAATACAATTTTTTATGCAAATGCAATGTCGTATTACTATACAGTAAGAGTAACTCTACCTGATGGACAATCATATACTAGAAAAATTTATGGTGATTATAGCTATAACGATCAGCATCGAAGACCAGATAGAGAAAGTGATCCATTTGGTATTTTTAGGAATCTATATCTTCCATATGGATCAACATTTGAATTTATAAATACAGGACATCCAGTTAACCTAAGTATTCATGGTAGGGTTAGAAATCAAAGAGAAGATTATTCAGATGGAGTTCAAAATCCAGATAACTTAAGAAGTATTAAGTTTATGGTTACTGATAGTGGTTTAAAATCTGTTTATGTAGAAAGAGATGATATAAAAACTAATCAAAATATTATATCAGTAGTATCTACAGAGGGTATTCCTTTACAGCTTAAGATAGACCCAGAAACTAAAAAAATAAGTGGATACAGTAATAGTTCCTCAACTTTTTATTGGGATTTAGGTGCACATACAAAAGTATTTAATATAACCTTGACTGGTCAAGATGGTGAACGAAAGTTTTCAATTGATGGATATTCAAGAGATAAAGGTAATGCATTTTCTAATGCTCATTTTTCTAGACCTAGAGATTACGAAATAGGAGATAAACTTACAATTTGGCACTATACACCAAATAGGGTTTCTATAAAAGGTCCTATAGAGAATCAAAGAGAAGATTATTCTGATGGTATAGATAATGAAAAGAACTTAACAGAGGCTGTATTTACATTAACAGAAAATGGACTAGAAGCTGTATATAAAGAAGCACCAAAAATAACAGGTATAAAAGATACTAAAATTTTAAAAGGTGGAAGTCTTGATTTAGATAATTTAATAGATGAATTAGAGGCTAAAGATACTATAGACGGTAAGTATGAAGATAAAGTTATAATTGGAGATGCTACACAATTTAGCAGTGTTTCAAGTGATATAAGAATAATTGACCCTAAATCTGTAAATACAATTTCTGAAACTACTGCCCGAAGGGGAACTCTATTAATAGACTTAACATCTATTGATACAAATCAAGTTGGTATGTACGAGGTAAGTTATAGCGTAACGAACAGTAATGATCGTACTACTAGAAAATCAAGTACAATAGTTGTATATGATAAACCTACAATAACCGAGAGCAGTTTAAGTAGGATAGAGCTTAACTCTGTAGAACATACAGAAGAAGCTATAATTAATCGTCTAAAAGAAGCTGTAATAGTAAGTGATGATGATGATACACTTTACAACAAAACAACTAAGTTAGAAGTTTTAAAACAGAATGTAAATCCAAATGAAGAGGGAATCTATAATGTAGACTATAAAGCTACAGATTTATATGGAGAAGAAACTGTGGAAACTATACCTATTCAGGTAAGTAGAACTATAAATGTTTCTGTACCTACCACTATTCCTTTCCAAGTTGTAACAAACTTAAAGGATAAAACTACAGATGAATTTATATCTGGGGTTATGAAGGTTCAAAACAATAATACAAGTGATGTTAATGTATATATACAATCATTTACTAGACAAGAAAGTAGCTTTACGACTAAAACTAGAAGCTACAAAAATCTTGAAATTGTACAACCAAGTGAATTTGAAGATTGGAATAGTTTATCTTCAGAAGATACTATGACAAAAATGGCTCTAGGAATATACAATAAAGAAGGTTTAATTGTAGATAGGAATTTACAATTAACAAAAGAGAGTCCTTTATGGTTATATGAAGATATTAGTAATGTTAAATTAGGAGTTCTAAATAGAGCCCAAAACTTAGCCAATCCTTATACATCTAAATTAAGTTTTACTAGTAAGCATGGTAAAAACTTTATTGGAGGAACTTCTAGAAGTAAGTTTAACTTAGTATTTAGATTTGAGTAAAAAAATAACTACTATATAAGTATATTTAATTCTTATATAGTAGTTATTTAAATTAAAGTTAATTTTTATTAACAATTCTTAATAAAATTATTATAGATTGTAAGTATAAGCGCAACAACTTATGTTTATATTACAGTGAAGACCTCTATAGGTGGTTTATCCAAGACACTTATGGAGGTCTATTATTTATTATATTTACTACAATATCAAGATTATTTCGAGTTATAGTAGAAGAATCAAATCTTTTAGGGTAAAACTCTTTTAATAATACGTTAGCAAATTATTGTAGAGGTAACAAAAAAAATATTTTTACATATCATATATTAATATAACTATAGCTAGGAGGCAAGTTATGAAAATTGGTGATATAGTAACTAGAAAATCATACAACAAAGATATAATATTTAAAATAGTTGGATTTGGTATAGATAATAAAAATGAAAAGATAGCTATTTTAAAAGGTGTAGCATTTAGGGTAATAGCAGATGCATACTTAGAAGACTTAGAAGTTGTAAAAGTATCAGATATAAAACAGATATTAATAGATCCTACAGTAGAAAATTTAATATATAAATCAGTTAGAAGTGCCCAAGATAGAGAAAAGAAAATGAATAGAGCTGTGCCAAAATTACAAGCAAATCCAAATGTTTACGGTATACCAGGAAAGGTACTACAAATAGATGGTGACAAAGAGTATTTAAAAATATGCTTAGATGTATATACTGAACTTGGCATACCAGCAGTAGGTGTAGCTATACCTGAAGAAAATCAATATAAGGAAGTAGTTGGACTTTTGGAAAAACATAATCCAGATATATTAGTTATAACTGGTCATGATGCTCTTACATCTAGAAAAGGAAATATTACAGATTTAAATAACTATAGAAATTCTTTAAACTTTATCAAAGCAGTAAAGCAAGCTCGTAAATGGGAACCTAACCTAGATAATTTAGTTATATTTGCAGGAGCATGCCAATCGAATTATGAACAGCTAATAAGAGCTGGAGCTAATTATGCTAGTTCACCAGGAAGAATAATGATACATGCATTAGATCCAGTATTTGTAGTTGAAAAGATTGCTTGCTCAAGGATAGATACTATAGTTCCTATAGAAGAAGTCATAGAACAGACTGTAACAGGTTTAAAGGGTATAGGAGGTTCTGAAACAAGAGGAAAATTTAGATGGGCTATGCCTAAATCTATGTTATATTAAAAAAATAAATAATATGACAAATATGGTAAAAAATTATATTGACTTTTTTATTAAAAGTATATAAAATAATTAGTTTAAACATTTGACAAAAAATTGTACTTATGATATTATGTAAACATACAAACGTTTAAAGAAGGTGATATTATGGCCACTGTTCAAACTCTAGATAAGATAAGGGAAAGTTTAGAGAGGCATTTAGGTAAGAAAATACTACTTAAAGCTAACAAGGGAAGAAAACAAATCGTTACAAAAAAGGGAATTCTAGAAAAAGTTTATCCGAGTGTGTTTGTTGTAAAGTTAGATAGTGACAATGAAGGTTGTTCTAGAGTATCTTATAGCTACTCAGATTTACTAACATCTAATGTAAAATTGCAAGTATTTAGAAATCAAGATAAATTACACGTAAGTTAAAAAATTATACCTATCAAAAATAGGTGTAATTTTTTTTTTGTATATTAAATATAAATATAGTGTGATATTTATATTTAATATATGGGGAGGCCAGTATGGAATTAATAAAAGATATAATAAAAGTAGATAATAGAATAGACTTTGGTAAATTTCAAACATTTATAGAAACAGAGGCAGTTGTGCCTGATAAGAAATCAGATGTATATGAGATAATAAAAACAGAAGGGTACATATCTTTAAAGAAAGTAGAACTTACAGAAGGGAAAGTACTTTGTAGAGGTAGCTTTAACTACAATGTAATATATACGACAGATGATAAAACAACAGTTTCAAATGTAGATGGTAAGATAGACATAAATGAGGTTATAGAAAAAGATAACATAGTTTCTGATATGGAATATATGTTATTCCCAGAAGTAGAGCATGTAGATTGCACTATAATGAATGAAAGAAAAATAAGAGTAGGAGCTCTTATTAATTTAAGAGGAAGTATATTTGACAAGCAAAGACTAGATATAGTAAAAGATGTTGCTCAAGTTGAAGGTGTTCAAAAACATAGAAAAGAAATAAGCTATCAAGATATTGTAGGTATAGAAAAATCAGAAAGTGCAATAAGAGATACTATAACTATAAATACAGAAGAAGTTCAATCAATAATAAGTTTAAATCCATATGCTAAAATAAAAGAAACTAGAGTATCTGATAATAAAGTTATAGTTGGTGGAGTAGTAGAAATAAATCCTTTAGCTTGTACATATGATGGAGAATTAGTTGAATTAGATAAGATAGGAATAGATTTCACGCAATTTATAGAAGTTCCAGGTGCATGTGAAGGTATGACAGAAGAAACTTTATTATCTATGGAAGAATTCAATTATGTATTTAAACAAAATAATGAAAGTAATAGTGGTTTACTAGAAATAGATTGTACAGTTGAATGCAAAGTAAAAGTTACAGATGAAATAACAAGAGAGATTTTACAAGATGCTTACTCTCCTGAGAAAATAATAAAATTCGATTATAGAACAATGGAAGTAAACAAAACAATAGAATCTGAAACAGAAAGTTTTGTTGTAAGAGAAACTATAAAAAATAGTAATGATGATATACAAATAAAAGATATAGTAAGTGTTTGCCCATCTATATCTATAGAGAATTCTTATGCAGAAGGGGATAAGAGTATAATACAAGGTATAATAAAAATTGATATACTATATGTTCCTGTAGAAGGTCTAAAATCAGTTTATAGAATAAGTGAAGAAATACCTTTTGAACATGATATAACAATAGATGATTTAACTGATACTTGTAATATATTTAATACAGTTTCTATAGAAAAATTAGAAGTTGATTTAAATAGAGATGATATAGATTTATCAGTGAAAATAAAAAGATTTATAGAAGCAGTAGATAAAAAGACAGAAAGTTTTATAGTGAAGGGTGAAGATTTAGGAGAATATGACTTATCTAAAGCACCAAGTATAATAGTATATATATGTAAAGAAGGCGATAATCTTTGGAATATAGCAAAAAAATATAACACAACAGAGTCTGAAATAGCAGAATTAAATGAATTAAAAATAGAAGAACCATTAAAACCAGGTAAATGCTTAATTTTAGAAAAAAAAGTAGCAGTGTGTGATTAATATAAACTTATTTTATTAAAATATTTATATATAAAGCAAGTAATTATAATTAGTGGTTATTAAAATAAAATAAATAGGGGATTATAGTCCCCTATTATTTTATTTTTTGTAGTATAATATAAGTATTGAGCATTAAACGCATTATAAATACTTAAGGAGGCTAAAATGAGTTCAATAGAATTAAAAAGCAGAGCTAAAATAAATTTATCAATAGATGTGCTAGGAAAAAGAGAAGATGGATATCATTTAGTCGAAATGATAATGCAGACAATAGATTTATATGACATCATAAAGATAAAAGAAATTGAGATAGATGAAATTAATATAAACAGCAATAGTTCCGATATTCCTTTAAATGAAAATAATATTGTTTATAAGGCAGCAAAAGTATTGAAAGATCAATTTAACATAAAAAATGGTGTAGAAATATTTATAGAAAAAAATATTCCAGTAGCAGCAGGTATGGCTGGAGGAAGTAGTAATGCAGCTGCAGTTCTAGTAGGGCTTAATAAACTTTGGAAACTTAACTTATCAGAAGTGAGGTTACAAGAAATAGGGCTTAAATTAGGTGCGGATGTTCCATTTTGTATATCAGGAAATGCAGCTTTAGCACAAGGAATAGGAGAAGAATTAACTTATATAAAAGGACTATCTAAAGATACAGTTATATTAGTTTGTAAACCGAATTTATTTGTATCAACAAAAGAAGTATATGAAGGACTAGATTTACAAAATATTAAAAATAGACCAGATAATAAATTCTTGATAGAATGTCTAAAAAAAGGGAATATAAATTTATTAGCAACAAATATGGTAAATGTACTTGAAACTGTAACAAGTAAAATGCATGAAGAGATAAAAGATATAGAAAAGGTAATGTTAGAAAATAATGCTTTAGGTTCTATGATGAGTGGAAGTGGGCCTACAGTTTTTGGGTTATTTGATAAAGAGGAAGATGCATTAAGTACAAAGGGAGAACTACTAAAGAAATATAACCAAGTTTATGTTGTCAGAAGTAGTGAAAAAGGAGTTGAAGTTAATGGAGAATTTAACTAAGTTAAATTTAGATGAGTACAAACCACTAAGAGATGTGGTATTTGAGAACTTAAGGGGAGCAATAGTAGAAGGAAGATTAAAGCCAGGAGAAAGGCTTATGGAAGTTCAATTAGCTGAGCAATTAGGTGTAAGTAGAACGCCAGTAAGGGAAGCTATAAGAAAACTAGAATTAGAGGGGTTAGTTGTTATGCTTCCAAGAAAAGGTGCTTATGTAGCTAATATGTCATTAAAAGATTTAATAGACGTATTAGAAATAAGGGCTAGCTTAGAAGGCTTAGCAGCATCTCTTGCTGCTGAAAGAATAACAGATGAAGATATAAAAAAATTAGAATCTATAGTAGAAGAATTTAAAGATGGTATAAATGAATCAAATGTAGAAGCCTTATTAAGAAAAGATGTAGAGTTTCATGAATGTATATTTAAATCTACAAATAATAAAAAATTGCATCAATTAATAAATTCTTTATGGGAGCAAGTTTATAGATTTAGAGTTACGTATATATCAGACTATGATTCTACTGTAAATATAATAGAAGAACATAAAATGATATTAGATGCTATAAAAAGAAGGGATAGTAAGCTTGCTAAAAAGTATGCTATGGAGCATATTCAAAAGGCTGAAAACTTTATGATAGAAACGACAGTAAATAATAAAGAATTATAAAAATAAAAATCATTGGATTAATTTAAGACCTGAATTGTATAATTAAATCAGACAAATATATAAACAAAAAAAGACACTTATGATATACTTAGTTAACCTACTAAAATCAACAAAAGGAGTA
>OODN01000738.1_pt1 | contig 16038 bp, 17 predicted proteins | sample 1671651 | NCBI WGS metagenome assembly OODN01 (sample SAMN06348178, study PRJEB24527) | human gut metagenome | biome: human gut; feature: ankylosing spondylitis patient; material: feces | host: Homo sapiens | place: China | collected 2015-10 | reverse complement strand
TCTATTTTATTCTACTAGATTTTCAGTAAAAAATCTAGTGGCGACCATAGAAAAGCGCAATTTCTCACAAAAAAGAGCCTGATGGCTTTGGTTTTTCTCACATTAATTTTTCTGACAGTCGGGGCAAATGCCATAGACCGTCATCTGGGTCTTGGTGATCTGGTAGCCACTTTGACTGGCTGCTTCTTCGCGAAGATCTGGGACTTCAATGTCCACATCTGCGATACGACCACATTTTTCACATACCACATTCAAATGGTCATGCCCCATGAAATCAAAATAGGTCGTGGTATCATTGCGAACCTTGATCTCAGAGACAACCCCCTCATCAATTAAAACCTTGATATTGTTGTAGACAGTTGCTAGACTCATGCTTGGAAACTGAGGCAATAAATCGCGATAGATCTTCTCAGCGCTTGGATGTTCATGACTCGCCACTAAATAGGAAAGAACTGCTCTGCGGGTATCGGTAATCCGAATGCCCTTGGCACGCAAATTTTGCAAGACTTCTTCCACGCGCTCTTCTTCATGACGATGCAATGCGTTCACTATGATTCCCCCTTTCCAATATGATTTAATCGATTCGTTACCTTTATTATATCATGTTTCAAAATAAATCACTATTTAGAATGCTTTTAATTAAAAAAAATGTCCGGGGGGACATTTTTTTCACGAGCCTGAAAACGGAAAAGCGAGGTTATGTCCAGGGGACATTGATTCACGAGCCTGAAAACCGAAAAGCGAGGTTATGTCCAATGGGCATTGATTCACGAGCCTGAAATAGATTCATCTACTCTCAACCGATCCAACTGGTCATCCAGCGCACGGTTCCTAGGATCATTTTGACCACGAGGATCATAAAGCAAAATTCCAGTACGAACCACAGCCCTTTCAATAGATACAAAATAGGTCGGATAAACAACAAGGCAAAGAGGCCTAAAATGAATCGCATGGTCTTTTCTCTCTTTCTTTTTTCCTATTATACCCTTATCCTATAGAGCTGTCCAACAAAAAAACCATCCTAGAAATCTAGGATGGCTTTTCAAAATGCAATTATTTAACTGCTTCTTTAAGAGCTTTACCAGCTTTGAATGCTGGAACTTTAGAAGCTGCGATTTTGATTTCTTTACCAGTTTGTGGGTTGCGACCTTTACGAGCTGCACGTTCACGAACTTCGAAGTTACCGAAACCGATCAATTGAACTTTTTCACCTTTTGAAAGGTATTCTGAAACAGCTGCAAATACAGCGTCAACTGCTGCTGCTGAGTCTTTTTTAGTCAATTCTGTAGCTTCTGCCACTTTTGCGATCAAATCTTGTTTGTTAGCCATTTAACAAATCCTCCAATTTTTTTTAGGCTTTACGCCTTAACAGTACTATAATATCTAAAAAAAGCCTTTAGGTCAAGTACTAAACCTGTTTTTTCAAACATTTATTCAGCTTATTCGTAGCGTACCAAAACTGCAAATGCATTCTCACCTGTATGAGTTTGAATAATCGATCCAGTTTCGAGAACAGGGATTGCTTTTTCAACGAGAGATTGCAACTGAGCCTTCATTTCATTGGCCCACTCTGGTGTCCCTGCGTAAGAAATCCCGATCTCAGCCACCTTACTATGGGAAAGATTCTCTACCAATTCATCCAACCATTTCTTAAAGGTCTTGTTTCCACGTCCTTTGACGATTGGTTCCAACTGATGGTCCTTCATTTGCATCACCACACGGATGTTAAGAAGCGAGCTCAAAAGTCCGGTGACACGGCCAATCCGACCACCTTTAACTAGATTTTCCAAGGTAGATACGCCGATATACAACTCTGTCTTTTCTTTGACTTCTTCAATACGACCTAAAACGGTGTCTAGATCTGCTCCTTCTTTAGCCAACTTAGCTGCCTCAACCACTTGAAACTTCATGGCTTGGTCTGTAAAGCCACTATCAATCACAGTTACTTCTGCCCCTGATAAGGTTGCTCCTTGACGAGCCGCCTCTACGGTTCCTGACAAGGCATGAGACATATGAATTGAAACGATATGAGCTCCGTCTGCTGCTAACTTTTCATACACCTCCGCAAAGACTCCAACGGGTGGTTGGCTGGTCTTTGGAAGATTTTTACTAGACTGCATTAAGCGCAAGAAGTCCCCTTCACCCAACTCACTGTCGGAATAAAGGACTCCATCCACCATAACAGAAAGTGGCACAATGGTGATGCCATATTCTTCAACCACTTCAGGCTCAATTGTAATAGATGAGTCTGTAACTATTTTAATATTTGCCATATATTTCTATACTCTTCCTAAGAATGTTCTGCTTTCATTATATCAAAAAACACGGGGTTTTGCAGTGAAAGATATCCATTCCTGCTTCCTCAGTCGTCTGCGGCAGAAAAACCTGTATTATGAAGGACATGGTCATGGACAATACCTTGATCATCCAAGAGCAATCCATGGAGGACTCCACCAAAGACAGCACCCCCATCGACACCCATCTTCCGATCTGAAATCCAAAGATTTTCGGTGCCGACTGGCTCATTGAGCAGTCCATAGACCGGTGTATGGCCAAAGACGATCCATTTGCCTGTATGATTCTCCGCTTCATGGAATGGTTTTCGGATCCAGACCTTTTGGTAATCACTGGTTTCTCGCCAATTTTCAAGGGTTAGATCCACACCAGCGTGGACAAAATAATAGGTCTCTGTCTCGTAGTCAAAAGGCAAACTACGGATGAAAGCCACCAAGTCAGGAACGGCGTTTTCTACTGCTTGCGCATCCGCAATCCCATCTACAGGAGCATCGAGTGGCCGGCCTAACAGAGAGTTGATGGTCGTATCGCCACCATTTCTTCGGTAGTGGTCATAACGCTCTTCTGGATTGTCCAACCAGGCTAAAAACATGTACTCGTGATTCCCGGAAAGGCAAACAGCTCCGTGATGGTCTACATAGTCCTTTACGATTTCAATCGATCGTTTGCTGTTTTCGCCTCGATCTATCAAATCCCCTAAAAAGACCAATTGGGCTTTTCCATCCCACTCTGTCATGAGCTCTTCTAGCATTTGTGCTTTTCCGTGAATATCTCCGACTACAAAGTATCTTGACATTATTTCAAACCTTCTTTCTCTTAACGCTTGAGAAGTTGCTCTGCTTGTTGACGGGCAGCTTCCGTTAGATCCTCTCCTGCCAGCATCTTGGCAATTTCTTCGATTCGTTCTTCTCTATTGAGCAAACGCACAGTAGAGACAGTTGAGTGTTCATCACTGATTTTCTCAATATAGAATTGATAATCTGCTGCAGCGATGACTTGAGGCAGGTGAGAAATGGCAAGCACTTGGCCATTTTGACCAATCTTATGAATTTTCGCTGCAATCGCTTGGGCCACGCGCCCAGAGACCCCTGTATCCACCTCGTCAAAGACGATACTGGTTTTTCCTTCTTTTCGAGAAAAAGCAGACTTAATGGCCAACATCAAGCGTGACAATTCTCCGCCGGATGCTACCTTGACAAGGGGTTTAAAATCCTCACCTGGGTTGGTCGAAATGTAAAATTCGACAGCTTCATTTCCCTCACGATTAAACTTAGCCTTGCTAAAACGTACTTGAAAACGCGCCTTGTCCATGTAGAGATCTGCCAATTCTTGCTGGATTTCATTTTCCAAAGCTTGGGCCAGGGCATGCCGCTGATCACTCAAATCTTGAGCCAAGGTGACCAAACTTTTTTCCAAACGTTTGAGTTCTTTTTCCAAGTCCTCAGACGAGAGGTCACTTCCAGTGAGGAGGCTATATTCTTTGGTGATTTGCGCCAGGTATTCTAAGACGTCCTTGACTTGGCCACCATACTTGCGCGTGATGGAGTGGATCAAATCTAAACGTGATTCCACCTGCATGAGGCGATTGCCATCAAACTCCAGACCATCGACCACATCTTCTAAGCGCTTGGTAATATCCTCAAGGGCATAAAAGGTTTCTGATAACTGGCTTGAGAGCTCTTTGTAGCTGGGATCATATTCTTCGATGCTTTCCAGATCATTCATGGCTGAGCGCACATTGGAGAGGCTCGAAAACTCTTCTGCATCCAGCATGGTATAGGCATTGGTTAGGGTATCAGCAATCATCTTGTGATTAAGCAGGCGTTGGCGTTCTTGCTCCAGACGCAGGTCCTCATCCACTTCCAAGGCAGCTGCCTCAATCTCCGCAATTTGAAACTCCAACATCTCAATACGGGCCTTGTTTTCCTGCTGATTGCGCTGGAGTTCCATCACTTGTTTGCGCAGGCGTTTGTAATCTTCAAAGGTCTGACGATAAGCATCTTTAGTTTGGAAAAAGGCTGCATCCCCAAATTCATCCAGCATAGCGATATGCAATTGGGGTCGCATGAGTTCTTCCTGATCATGCTGGCCATGGATGTCCACCAAATGTTGCCCAACTGCCTTTAAGACAGACAAATTCACCATTTGTCCATTGATCCGGCTGACACTTCGTCCATTTTGCAAGATCTCTCGGCGAATGATCAATTCATCGGTCCACTCTAGTCCTTGTTCTTCAAAGATAGCCGTCAAATGGCGATTGCTCTCAACGGTGAAGAGACCTTCGATTTCTGCTTTTGGGGCTCCGTGTCGAATGACATCCGTCGTTGCACGGCTTCCCAGCATCATGTTCATGGCATCGATGATGATGGATTTACCAGCACCTGTTTCCCCTGTCAGTACCGTCATTCCCTTTTCAAAATTTAAGGAAATCTCTTCGATAATGGCAAAGTTCTTAATCGAAATTTCTAATAGCATAGGCTCTTACCACCCAAAGATTGATTTGAGGATATTCTCTGCTTCTGGTGCGGAATAAGCAATCAACAAGATCGTATCATCATCTGCAACAATACTAAAGATATGCTCCTTATAAATCTCCCGCAAGCGACGTTTAACTAAAGGAGCTGTCCCTGGAACCATGGTGAAATTGACATATTCTCCCATCCGACGATGAGACAAGATATTGCTTTCGATCATCCCGATCCCTTGGTGGTGCTTACGTGGCAATTCATAGACATAGGTCATATCTTTCAGAGGGCGTTTTACGATGCCCAATTCTTTGATATCCCGTGATACTGTCGCTTGGGTTGCTGAGATGCCTTCTTCTTTCAAATGTTCGACGATCTCTTCTTGCGTCCCCACTTCATGATCGCGAATGAAGCGACGAATTTTTTCTAATCTGATATTCTTACTCTTCATGTTTAAATTCCTTGTGTGCCCGCTCCACAACAGCCTCCAGCTGCTCTGTAGTCGGCTTTGTTTTCTCTTCTTTTTTTTCTAGATACATCAAAAATTCGATGTTGCCATGGCCTCCTTGGATAGGGGAATAATCCACTCCCTTTACCGCAAAGCCATGTGTCCCTGCAAAAGCAGCGACCTTTTCAAGAACGGCTAAATGAATCTTAGGATCCTTAATGATCCCATTTTTCCCGATCTGTTCGCGTCCTGCCTCAAACTGAGGTTTCACCAAGGCCACGACTTGTCCATTTTCTGCCAAAATCCGGTGAAGGGCTGGCAGAATCAAGTCCAAGGAAATAAAGCTGACATCGATACTCGCAAAGCTCGGTGTCGCTTCAAAATCATCTGGCTCGGCATAGCGGAAATTGAACTGTTCCATCGAGACCACTCGAGGATCATTGCGCAATTTCCAGGCCAACTGATTGGTCCCGACATCCACTGAAAAGACCTGGCTGGCTCCATTTTGCAGCATGACATCTGTAAAGCCACCTGTAGAAGCTCCAATATCAATCGCAATTTTACCCTCTACAGATAAACCAAATTGGTTCAGGGCTTTTTCTAATTTAAGACCGCCCCGGCTGACATATTTGAGCTTTTCGCCCTTTAATTTCAACTCGGTTGCTTCATCAATTTTTTCACCCGGTTTATCGAAGCGCTCACCATTGATAACGGCAACGACAAGACCTGCCATCACCCCTCTTTTGGCTTGTTCGCGGGTATCAAATAGGCCTTGTTTATAGGCTAATACATCCACTCTTTCCTTAGCCATCTATTCGTAATCCTTCTATTAATTTCTTGATCGCTTGCGGATCAAAGTCGCAAGCAGCTGTAATCTGATCCAACAAGTCCTCGCAAGCATCTAATTCTCTTGTCAGCAAAGCTTTTGATTCTTCCAATCCCAACAGGGCTGGATAGGTCGATTTTTCAGCCACTAAGTCCTTTTGAGGGGTCTTCCCCAAAGCCTCAAAATCAGCGACCAAATCCAAAATATCATCCCTCACTTGAAAAGCCAGGCCTAATTTTTTCCCGATTTTTTTTAAAAGCTGAGCAATGTCTGCTTGCAACTCTAAAATCAAACCAGCTGCGATGAAAGGATAGGCAAGGAGGCGTCCTGTCTTATTGGCATGGATAGTCTGCAACTCTGCTAATGTGAGCTGTTTGTGCTCCCCTTCCATATCCAGGACTTGGCCAGCTACCATTCCACGACTACCGGAAGCATCTGACAATTCAAGGATCAAAGAGACCTTGACCGCATCAGGAAGGGCACTGGCAGCAATCATCCCAAAGGGATCAAGAAAAAGCGCATCCCCTGCTAAAATCGCCAGGTCTTCTCCGAATTTCTTATGATTGGTCAATTGCCCCCGACGGTAATCATCATTGTCCATGGCTGGCAAATCATCGTGAATAAGGCTTCCTGTGTGGATCATCTCTAAAGCCCCTGCCACTTGAAAGTGAGCCTCCGTCAATTCCTGTCCAAAGGCCTCTAACAATTCTAGAAGAAGCAAGGGGCGCAGGCGTTTTCCTCCTGCCTGGATCGAATAAAGGACCGACTCCACTAAATGGGGGGCAACAGATTTTTCCTCATAAAAAGAGCGAACTGCTTGCTCTACTCTATTTCGTTTTTCTTCTTGTCTCATGCTAGATCCGCTTCAGTACCATCTGCTTGCATGACCTTGACCAGGGTTTTCTCTGCTTGATCCAAGGTATCTTGCAATTCTTTCGACAACTTCATTCCTTTTTGGAATTCTGTAATGGCTTCTTCTAAAGCCACATCACCACTCTCCAATTTTTGGACGATGGCTTCCAAATCTGCTAAATTTTCTTCAAATTTCTTTTCTTTCGACATGCTTTACCTCTACTTCTACTTGCCCATCCCGCATAACTAGCGTCAAGGCATCCTTTTCTTTGATCGTATCTACACTATCCAAAACCTGATCACCTGCTTGGACCAAGGCGTAACCTCTAGCCACGATGCGACTGGTATCCAACATCAAGAGAGCTTCTGATAGGCGCTTGGCATCTGCTACTTTTGTCTGATAGAGCTCCTTGATTTTCAAGGTCATCAGTCGCTCCATTTGGAGAATCTGGTCTCGATAGCGCTCCAGCTGATGCTGAGGTGCTTGGGAGGCCAATCGATGGCGGAGTTCTTGTAACTGATGGCTATTTCTGGTAATTGACTCTGACACAGCCTGTTTCAGTCGCAACTGAATCTGATCTAATTTTTGCAGATATGAATCATACAACCGCTCTGGTTGACGGAAGATGACCGATTGACTCAGTTTTTGCAGGCGCTCCCGATTATATACTAGGCGATTGCGCATAGCGGTTGCCATCCGCCCCTCCTGCTTCTGCAAATGATTAAGTAGGTCCAACTTGGTCACAGGCGTTGCCAACTCAGCCGCAGCTGTAGGAGTGGCTGCCCGCCGATCTGCTACAAAGTCTGCTAGAGTGGTGTCTGTCTCATGTCCCACACTGGAAATGATGGGAATTCTGGACTCAAAAATAGCCCGCACAACTGGCTCTTCATTAAAGGCCCATAGGTCCTCTATGGAACCACCACCACGACCGATGATCAAGACATCTAGGTCCTTCCGAGCATTGGCCTTCTGGATATTGGCGACAATTTCTTGAGCCGCCCCCTCTCCTTGTACCTTGGTTGGAAAAAGGAGAATCTCCACGCCAGGAAAACGCCGAGTGACAGTCGTAATAATATCGCGAATAACAGCCCCACTCTGACTGGTAATAACCCCAATTTTATTGGAGAACTGGGGAATGGCCTGTTTGAACTTCTCTTGAAAGAGACCTTCTTCCTGGAGTTTCTTTTTCAACTGCTCAAACTGAATAGCTAAAGCGCCCACACCATCTGGCTCCGCCTTTTCGATAACAATGGAATAACTACCACTTGGCTCATAAAGTTGGATCCGACCAATAACATTGATCTTCATGCCTTCTTCTAGCTCAAAACCAAAACTCTTATAGATCCCCGCCCAAACAGTCGCCTGAATCACGGCTTTTTCATCCTTTAGAGAGAAATACTGATGGTTTGGGCGCTTACGGAAGTTAGAAACTTGGCCCGTCAAATAGACCCGCTCCAAATAGGGGTCCTTATCAAATTTTAACTTGAGGTATTTGGTCAGACTGGATACCGATAAATACTCTGACATGGTTCCCCTTTCATACGGAAAATTCTAGTATAAATTATACCAAAAATAAGCGGAAAAAGCTGATTCTACCTACGGAAAAAGCCCCAGATTTCATCATCTGAGACTTTCTTGTTTATTGGATTTTTGAAAGGCAGATATCCCTCATCCTTTTTTTGATTTTTACTATTCGACCACAGCAAAACTATATAGAAATCCTGCACAAGTCCACTACGATAGATAAATGCAGGTGGTTGGTAGGGAATAACTAAGACAAGCTAACCTTCTGGCTAGCTTGTTTCAGATTTATAGGAGGTTTATGTAAATAATTAACGCACTTTCTCCAACACCTTGTCATTTGAGATGTAATAAGTAGCGGATAATACTTCTTGCCCTTCATTCACAAAGATCTCGAGGCTATTTTGATCGATTAGGATATCCACTGTTTCTGCTTTAACCGTCACATATCGACGATTTGTAGAAATTGCTTCCTCACCCTTAATTGATAGAGCTAAATGGCTACGATCAATGTAGACTTCCTCGCTATTTTGGTCATAGCCAAATAGCAGGTAATCATCCTCGGTTCCTAAGAGATACTCAAAACTTGAATGATTCTCAAGACGGAAGCGCCCAGGACCTGTCACGCTCTCTCCTTCTTTTACTTCTGGAAAAGCTTGAAGAGTGGAGGCTACTAATCGTTGGTATAACTTCCCATTCACTAATTCTAATTCTCTAGGAATGGTCATGCTTCCTGCCCATTTATGATTCAACTCGTGAGAAGGAATATTTCGACCCCAGGTCTGCATCCAAGCTACCATAATCCGTCTTCCTTGATCATCCACCAAGGTCTGTGGAGCATAAAAATCCTGACCATGATCAATTTCTTCGACTGAATCTGGAATAAATTGCTTGCTATCCCAATCTACTTTCCCTGTAAAGAGGACAGAGGAGTTGATATTATGGTAGGAATCGCCATCTCGTTCGTAACGCATTGGTGACACGATCAAGCAGTCCTGACCATTCAATTCAAAGAAGTCTGGACACTCAAATACATGTCCTTGATGAGCTTCCCCCTTAAGGAAAATTGATTCAAAATTCCAATCAACTAAATCATCAGAGCCCAGTAAGACAATGCAACCGACCTGATCCTTGTGTTGACTCGCAACCACTGAATAGTAACGCCCGTCTTTCTCAAATACTTTTGGATCACGAAAATCACGGAAAGAAACTTCTTCAGGTAAAATTTCGCCTGTCGCAACTGGATTTTGCTTGATTTTTGTGAAATGAATCCCATCCTCTGAATAAGCCATATTTTGAACCTGGCATACACCATCTTCTTCCTCAATGTGACCAGTATACATGAGCCAAAGTTGATCATCCTTCACAATGGCAGAACCAGAGAAACAACCATTGCGATCGTATTCCTGATCAGGAGCTAAGGCAACTGGAAGTTGCTCCCAGTTGACCAAGTCCTTGCTTTTTGCATGTCCCCAATGCATTGGTCCCCATGCGCTATCATAAGGATAATATTGATAGAAGAGATGATATTCTCCCTTGTATTGAATAAAGCCATTCGGATCATTAATCCACCCAATTGGTGCCGTCAAGTGATTGACTGGTTTAAAGTCTTGGATGACACTTTCTTGCTGCTCAGTGATGTAGCGATTGGCTTTATCCAATGTGTATGTCACCTTTTCCATACATACTCCTTAGTGTTGTTTTTTGTACTCATCGTAATATTTTTGTTTGATGGCTAGATACTCTGAAAGACCATATTTTTCAAGCTCTTTCTTGTAATCATCCCATTCCTTATCAATGTTACCATTGACAATCCATTCTGCACGTTTCCGATAGATATAGTCATTCATATCTGCTTCAATACGAGCAATCTTATCCAAATCTTCCTCTGACATGAAGACACGAGGGTAAATTTCATTATTGTCCATATAAGGAACATAATATTGTTTAATCAAGGCTAAACGCCATTTAGCATCATCTGGCATTGTTGTAACCGTTCCATAGTATTTATCCAATACTGCAAGAGGACCACCAACTTCTGTCTTTTGACGCAATTCTGCTGGAGAAGTACCATTAAGTGGTAAGTGTTTCAACATATTAGTTGCTTTGTCAAATTCAAAGATATTTTGTTGCTTCTTATCTCCGTAAGTTCCCCAGTTATTTTGAACAGATTGTAGTGGAGCGTACTGTGCATCAATCCATTTAGCAGTCAATTCTAAGTTTTTGTTGGTACTTGTAATCACCATACGGTCACGTTGGAATCCCATACCATTTGTACGAGTCACATGTTTTTTACCACTTGGTCCTGCTAGCACTGGTAATACATCGTAACTGTCATTATTGCCAGTTACATTGGCCTTGTCCCAAGTAAAGTAAACTCCATACTGTTTCTCGCTACCTTTTGCAAGATAGGTATTCCAGTCTTGTTCAAACGCTTCTTTATCAATCAATCCTTTTTCTTGCAATTGACGGATAAATTTCACACCTTCTTTATAGTCGTCATTATCTGCAGTAAAGTCTATCTTACCGTCATTTCCGACAACAATATGCTCATCGTTATCTCCGACACCAAAGGCACCAAAGAGCATCTTGAAGTCTTCGTTTCCTCCACCGTTAATGAAGGTGAATGGAATTTCATCTGCTTTTCCATTCCCATTTGGATCTTGTGTTTTAAATGCTTCTAAGACTTTGATCAATTCGTCTGTCGTCTGTGGCATTTCCAAACCAAGTTTATTGAGCCAGTCTTTGTTAATCCAGGCCATATCATTGACGCTATGAATAGATTCTTTATCTGATCCTAGCTCTTCAATCCAAGGGAAAGCATAAATGTGACCATCTGGCGCTGTCATCAAGGCTTTGTATTCAGGATTTTCATCCAAGATCTTCTTCAAATTAGGCATGTATTTGTCAATTAAATCTTCAACCGGAATAATGACTCCTTTATTGGCCCAGTTAATCAAGTCATTATCAGATGCTCCATCATTGTGGATAGCATCAGGTAGATCTCCACTAGAGATATCCAGATTCCGTTTTTCAGCAAAATCTGCCTGATAGTTTGTCCAATCGATATGGACTCCTGTCTCTTTTTCCAAACGTTGGAGAATCAATTTATCGTTCGGATCTTTTGGTGCTAAAGGAGAGCTTGATGTCATAAACTTCAGAGTCTTTTTTTCTTTCAAAGGAAATTTAACATCTTTCAACTCATAATCTGGACTACTTGTTGAACTACTTGAGCTTCCACAAGCTGCTAGAAGAGTTGATGCTGCAATAAGAGCAACCATTGATTTTGCGATTGTTTTTTTATTCATTAGAAAACTCCTTTTTTCTATTTCATTAACCTTTAAGTGATCCTGCCATAATACCTTTATCAAAGTATTTTTGGAAGAATGGATACATAACAATAAGTGGTAGACTTGAAATGACGATTGTTGCATATTTGATCATTTCTGCTAATCGTTTCATTTCATTCATGGCCGCTTGGGCACCAATCATATCTTTAGCTGGTTGGCTTTGAATAAGAATCTTACGAAGAACTAGTTGAAGTGGCTCCAGGTTCGGATCCTTAATGTAGATCATAGCATCAAAGTATGAATTCCATTGACCAACAAATGCGTAAAGAAAGAGAACAAACATAATCGGTTTTGCAAGAGGTAACATGATTTTGAAGAAAATCTGTAGATCATTTGCTCCATCAATTACCGCAGCTTCTACCAATTCATCTGGTAGGCCTTGGAAATAAGCTCGAGCGAGGATGATATTCCATACATTCACTGCACCTGGAATAATGATTGCCCATACTGTATTGATCATTCCTAAATCTTTAACCAATAAGTAAGTGGGAACAAGGCCTCCACCAAAGAACATGGTGATAATCAAGAAATAATTGAACCAACGTCTACCAACTAAGTCTTTTTTTGACAAAGGATAGGCGGTGAAAACTGAGACCAAGACGGTTAAGGTTGCAAATCCAAAGGAGTAAACCAATGAGTTGATAAATCCTCTCAGAATCGATTTATCACTAAAGACACGCTGATAGCCCTCTACCGTCCAATCTGAAGGGTTAAAACTAATGCCCTTACTGACTAATGCTTTTGGATCCATAAAGGAAGCTACTAAAATATAGAGCATTGGGACAACTGTAATGAGAACAATAAAGCCTATGATAATTTTATTTAGGATGAGCATTCGTTTATCAAATTGCGTCATCATTGCTGATTGATTCATGATTTCCTCCCTAGATTCCTTCTCCGTTATTCATACGTTTAACAATTTGGTTCACTGCAACGAGTAAGACCACATTGATAATGGCATTGAATAAACCAACAGCAGTTGAGTATGAATAATCACCTGATACCAAACCTACTTTGTAGACATAGGTTGAAATGATTTCAGATGCTGGTAAGTTCAATGACGTCTGCATCAAGAAGGCTTTCTCGTATCCGATGTTCATGATCCCACCTGCTGCAAGAACAAACTGGATCACCATGATTGGTTTCAAAGCCGGTAAATCGATATGCCAAATTCGTTGGAAAATATTGGCACCATCCAGCTTAGCCGCTTCCACTAAGGCTGGATCGACATTAACGAGTGTCGCAGTATATAAGGTAGAAGCCCACCCCATCCCTTGCCAGATTCCACTGAGGATATAAAGTGGTCTAAAGTAGTCTGGATTGGTCAAAAAGTCTGCCTTAATACCAAACATACTCAATAAACCATTGATTGGTCCTCCTGCTGAAAAGAAGAGGAAGATCATCCCCACGATGACAACAACTGAAATAAAGTTTGGAGCGTATAAGATCAATTGAATTCTTTTTTTAGCTTTATCACTCAATAATTGATTCAGCATGATAGCTAAAATTACCGGTGGTAAGAAACCAAGTAAGAGACCATACACACTCAACTTCAAGGTGTTGTTTAAGAGAATTCCAAAGTTTGGCGAAGCGAGAAATTTTTGAAACTCTGCTAAGCCGACCCATGGACTTCCCATAATTCCTTTCAAGGGATTGTAATCTTTAAAAGCAATCAACACACCATACATGGGGATATATTTAAAGATAAACGTGAGTACTAATCCTGGAACCATCATTAGAAGCAATAATTTTTGTTTTTTGACACGTTCCCAAACAGATGCCTGATTTACGACCTTATTCATTTCTACCTCCATATTTTTGAAACGTTTCATTTTTGTTGAAGTTTTTAGAACAGATATATTTACTGTTCTACCTACAATATCATTGTTCATTTTTAAGAGTTGAGGAATGTTAGTTTCGTTTTTGAAACGTTTCATTTCTATTTCAAAAAAATAAGCTTTCTTATTGAATGATTATATTTTATCATTGGAAGCGCTTCCTGTCAAGCCTATTTTTTAATTTTTTGTAGTTTTTCCTTCTACATATTTTATCGGAAAGATTGTTTGTAATGAATATGGCTCGTTCTCCAGGATAGAAAATAGAACTGCGACAGCCTCTCTAGCCATTTCTTCTACCGGTTGCTGAATCGTTGATAAAAGAAAATCCCTATCCTCTGCCAACTTAATTCCATCATATCCAATCACTTGGACATCATCTGGTACCTTGATCTGTAAACTCTCCAGGATTTCTATTGTATCTAATGCTGTAAAATCGTTAATTGCAAAAATACCATCAATCTGTCGATTCTTTTTTAAGAAATGTTCTAATTCAATCTTAAACTGGTTTCCCTTCTCATCTAGATCAAAGATACTAAATGGGTGGTTTTGTTCTAAAGCAAACTTTTCGAACGAAATGCGTCTTTTTTTCGTTTCATTGATGGTCTTATTATGAGTTCCAACAAAAGCAATATGTCGGCAACCTTTTTCTATCAACTGCTTAGCCGCTTCAGCTCCACCTGCCTCGTTGTCTGAAGAAACACAAGGAAGGTTCAAATCTGAATAAATCCGATCGACACTGACAAATGGAATTCCACTAATCAAATAATCTTCAATGGGACTATAGGTAATCGCAATAATTCCATCAACCTTGTTTTGACGGAGCATCTCTAAGTAGAACTTTTCACGATCTGTTCCATTAATGGAGCACAATAATAATTTATTATTTCGTTTGGATACTTCATTTTCAACATGCATAGCAAATTCTGAAAAGAAGGGATGCCAAATACTGGGGATAATCAAAGCAATCGTCTCTGTTCGATTCTTCTTCATTCCCCTTGCATAATGATCCGGAACATATGATAATTTTTCAATGGCCTGTTGAACCTTCTTCAGGGTTACTTCTTTTATCCCCTGTTCTTTGTTAATAACTCGTGAAACTGTTCCAACACTGACGCCAGCTTCTAAAGCAACATCCTTCATGGTAATGGATTTTTTCTTTTCTTTCATTTTTTCACCTCCTTTTCTTAAATACTATCATGAAAACGTTTCATTTTCAACATTTTCGTTTAAATTGTCACTCCACTTCTTCATCCATTTGGGAATTTCTTTACTAATCGCTGTCGGTAAAACTACATAAGCTTCCTTGCTCAAGTCTTCAGCAATAGCGGAATGAAGGTGAGTAGCCACCACCACCCGTTCATAAAGAGTGACTTGTGAAAATTGACCCGCAAATCCTGCAATCATGCCTGCTAGGGTATCTCCCATTCCTCCAGTCGCCTGGTAGGGACCACCAACTTCTAGTTGGTAGTAGTCTAGTTGGCCTTGTTGCCAAATCTTGGTCTGGGGTCCTTTTTGGACCAGAATACTTGCTGGAGGAAGTTGGGATAGAGCTAGCCTTGTTGCTTCTTCTCCTTGGTCTCCAATCGCTAGACCTGAAATCGCCTCCCATTCTTTTTGATGAGGAGTGAGAACTAACTGAGCTTTGGGAAGAGGCAAAGCTAAACGAGTATAGAGGCTAATAGCTCCGCCATCTAGAATCAACACTTGGTGAGGCTGAACCTTGTTAAAAACTAGCTCTACAAGGTGTGTCCCTAGATCATTGTCCTTGAGGCCTGGCCCCAACAAAATAACCCCTGCTTTTGCGATTTGCTCAACCAATAATTCTTGGTCAGTCACAACAAATGCCATGGCTTCGGGTAGCTGACTATGCAGGGCAGGGATATTCTCCCGATCTGTCGCAACCGTGACAAGACCCGCTCCACTTTGAACGGCCGCTAGAGCCGTCATGATAATGGCTCCCCCGTATGAGATCGGAAGAGCGTCGTGTAGGGAAAGAGTGTAGATCCGATCTTAATCGCTCCCCCGTATGGGTAGGTTCCTCCAATCAAGAGAAGACGACCATAGTCACCCTTGTAGGAGTCTGACTGACGACTAACAATAACTTGTTGCAGCAATGTTTGGTCAACTCTTAACATAAGCTTTCCTTCTTTCTCCCTCTATTTTATCACGTTTAGACTAAAAAAAGGCAGGAAAGCAGGTTCCAACCTTCAACATTTTTTTCTAATCAGTCTACCGCTCCAAACACTGTCCCGACTTCATCCAAGCTGGTTTATTTTTTCAACGCCCGAACAGCCGCTTCATAGGTCTGAGTCATGAGCATGGTAATGGTCATAGGACCCACTCCACCAGGAACAGGCGTAATATGGCTAGCAAGTGGTGCCACAGTATCGTAGTCGACATCTCCGCATAGTTTGCCATTTTCATCGCGGTTCATCCCCACAT
>OODN01000733.1_pt1 | contig 16109 bp, 15 predicted proteins | sample 1671651 | NCBI WGS metagenome assembly OODN01 (sample SAMN06348178, study PRJEB24527) | human gut metagenome | biome: human gut; feature: ankylosing spondylitis patient; material: feces | host: Homo sapiens | place: China | collected 2015-10 | reverse complement strand
CACCGAGATCTACACTCTTTCCCTACACGACGCTCTTCCGATCTCTGTGCAGCAGCGAGAGCTGCTCTATTGCGAGGGGAGATCTTTTTTTCAGAATTGAGAAGGGTCCCATCTAAATCCAGCGCAATCAAGGAAATCTGACTCATACGATTTCCTCCATGTAGCGCAAGACAGAACCCGTCGCATGGTGGCCGATGACTGTTTCAGCAATCGCTAAGATTTCAGGACGTGCATTTTCTGGCGCTACAGGATGGCCCACGACTTGCATCATATGGAGGTCATTTAGGTTATCCCCAAAAGCCATCACCTGATCCATCGAGATCCCTAGTTTATCCGCTAAGGCGGTAATCGCCACTCCTTTATCGACATAATCGAGGACAATATCAATCGATTCAAAACCTGTCGTCATTGCTTTGACGCCTGGGATATTCTCAGTGACCCATTGCTCTCCTTCAAGAACAAGAGCTGCATCAAAGTTGGTGGTCAATTTGAAGATTTCATCTTGAATATCCACTAGGCTTTTCACTTTTTGAATGTTTTCATTGTAGTGCTGACTCAAGGCCAGATAGTCGGGATCTACTGTTTCCAAGACATAGCTCCCTTTTTTCCCAGTCAAAAGCAGTTTATTCGGATCTGCATAAGGGGAAGCTTTCAAAGCCTCAAAAACACCCAAATAAAAGTCTTTGGACATGGTCGCTTCGTAGAGATCTTCTCCATGAAATTCTACCACACTACCATTTTCAGCAATGAAAATCATCTGGTCTTCAAATCCTTTAAAGAGGGATTTGAGAGAAAGCAGGGCACGGCCACTCGCAGCAGCAAAATAGATGCCTTTTTCTTTGCAGCTTGCTAATACCTTGCGTAAAAGGTCTTGATCGTACTGATGTTGGGCATTTAGAAAGGTTCCATCCATATCCGTAGCGATCAATTTAATATCATTATTCTTCATTTTCTAAGTCTTTCAATTTTACTGAGACGATTTTAGAAACCCCAGATTCCTGCATGGTCACACCATAGATGGAATCTGCAGCTGACATGGTTCCCTTCCGGTGCGTCACGACAATAAATTGGCTTTCCTTATCAAAGCGGTTCAGATAATCTCCAAAGCGCTTGACATTGGCCTCATCTAGGGCAGCCTCTACCTCATCTAGAATGACAAATGGAATGGTCTTGACACGAATAATCGAGAACAGGAGAGCCAAGGCAGACAAGGCCTTTTCTCCACCACTCATGAGGTTTAAGGATTGGATTTTTTTACCAGGTGGCTGCACAGAAATCTCAACACCAGCTGTCAGAAGATCTGGCTCTGTCAGAATCAAATCAGCAGAACCCCCACCAAACATTTGACGGAAAGTGACTTTAAAGGATTCACGAATGGCTTCAAAAGTTGATTTAAAGCGTTCCTTGACCTCGTCATTCATGTCGTTGATGGTAGACAGAAGCATATTTTTCGCAGCCAAGACATCCTCACGCTGGCTGGAAAGGAAATCAAAGCGTCCCTTCACCTCATCGTACTGCTCGATCGCATCCACATTGACTGGACCAAGAGCCTTAATATCTTTTTCGATGCTCTTGAGCTGGTTTTCAGCTGCAGCAAGATTTTCAACAGGTTTGGCCTGTTCTTTGGCTTGGTCAAAGCTTTGCATGAATTCATCGGTAATTTGCGTTAAGAGCTTGTTCAAACGATCCGCATGCTTTTCACGTGTCGCTTCAGCCTTGGCTTGTTGACGAATCCACTCTTCGTTTTTCTTGCGCGCTTGTTCCATCTGTTCTGCCACATCTTCGGCCTGGCCTTCCAAATCATCTAGTTCAAAGCGTTTCCGAATGACCCCTTGTTCCAGTTCCGTTTTCTTGGCTTGGGCCTGTGTCAATTGGTTGGCTAGCTGCTCTACATCCACTGTCTGAACTTTGGCCTCGCCTTGTTCAATCAGCAATTGCAACTGATGCTCTTCTACTTCCAACTGGGAGATCGTTTCTTCCAAGCGACGAGCATCTGTTTGCTCATAGCTTTGTTGGCTCAACCATTCCGTCTGTTGAAGTCGCAATTCTGCCAATTGCTCTTGCAAGTTTTGTACTTTTTGTTGCAGGACATCTTTGTCCGACTTCATGGTTTCAATGTCGCGATTCAGATTTTCTTTTTGAAGCTCAATTTTTGCTAATTGCTCAGTAAGGGATTCCAGCTCTTCTTGGAGAGACTGGGTCGCATCTGTTGCCAATTCTGACTTCAAAGCTTCTAAGAGTTCCTGAATTTCTTTCAGTTGCTCTTGGCTTTGTTGGTAGGCCAATTGGGCCCGCTGTTGCTCTAGACGCGCTTGCTCACCTTGGCTTTGAATAGAGGCCAGGTATTCTTGCGCCTGCTTGAGCAGATTGTCCTTGGTCTCGACCTCCTGCTCTGCTTCTCTCAAACGAGCATCCAGAGCTTGCATTTCCTGCTTCAAACTATCCAATTCTGGTTTGACAAAGACCGTATTTTGGGAACGATTGGCACCACCGGCATATGATCCTCCGGTCCGCAATTCAGTCCCATCCAAGGTCACCATCCGAACTTGATAGTTGACTTTACGGGCCGCCTCACGCGCATGCTCCGTCGTATCAAAGATGGCCGTTACGCCAAGCAGGTTTTGGAAAATCTGTTCAAAACGATGCTCATAGGTCACTAAGTCACTCGCAATTCCTAGAAATCCTGCACTGGCTTGAATCAATTCTAGATTCCGAGGGGATAGTTGACGAGCTTTGATCGTCGTGAGCGGAAGGAAAGTTGCCCGTCCCAAGCGATTGCGTTTCAAGAAATCGATCGCTCGCGTTGCAGCCTTTTCATCTTCGACAATGATCTGTTGGCTGCTAGCTCCCAGAGCAATTTCAAGCGCCGTCTGGTAGTCTTTTGAGAAACTCAAATTCTCACTAACAGCCCCACAGATGCCTCCTAACCGTTCTGCTTCTTGCAAAACGCTCTTGACTCCTGCATAGAAGTTACTATGGTTCTTCTGAATAGCTTCCAAGCTATTGATCCGCGCCCGCTTATTCTTGCTCTCATCCATCAAGTCAAACATGGCCGCTTGAGCCTCTTGGTAGGCAGCTTTGGCCTGCTCCACTTTTACCAATTGCTCTTGGTATTCTGCTAATAGGCCTTTGACCGTCGCTTGTGCCTGCTCCAACTCTTCCAATTGTCGGACTTCTTTTTCCTTAGCAGTTTCAAAGTTTGTTTGTGCCTTGGTCAAATCCTCTTGACGATGGCTTGATTCTTGCAAGAGTGCTTGGATCCGGCTCTCAATGGCTGTTCGCTCATTCGATTTTTCAGCCTCTGTCTGCAAGAGCGCGACATACTGCTCGCGTAGATGCTCAATGACTTGTTCCGGATCTTCTTCGTAGTTGGCTAATTCTTTTTCCAACTCTTCTTGTTGCTGACGGTTCTCTGTCAGTCTTTGTTGAAGCACAGCTAGCGTCTCTTGTTTTTGAGCCAGCTCTTGTTTCGCTTCTTCCAGACGGGCTAAAACAGCATCCAGCCGCTCAAGATTTTCCCTGCGACTATGGGCTGCTTGACTCGATTGCAACTTAGCTACTTCGATTTGCTTTTCCAAATCGCTGATCAAACGAGTAACCTCAAGCAAGCTGGCCTGGTCCTCAGCTAAGCTTTCATCCAACTGATGGCGGGCTTTCTTGATACGTACATTATCTTCTTCTAAGACCTGACGACGTTGGTAATAAGAAGCCAACTGTTCTTGAATGGCCTTTTCTTCTTGATCAGCCTTTTCATAAAGGTCCTTTGTCAAATCGACTTGAGCAACTAAAACATCCAGCAAGAGAACCTGCCGTTCTTGGTCTAATTCCAAGAAACGGCGAGCGACAGTCGCTTGCTTTTCAAGAGGTTGGATTTGTCCTTCTAATTCATAGAGGATATCCTCCAGACGGTCCAAATTCTCCTGGGTTTGGTTGAGTTTGGTCTCGGTTTCCTTGCGCCGCGTCTTAAATTTCAAGACACCTGCAGCTTCTTCAAAGATTGCCCGGCGTTCTTCCGGTTTGGAGTTAAAGATCTCCTCTACCCGACCTTGGGAGATAATGGAGAAAGAATCCCGTCCCAATCCCGTATCCATGAACAAATCATGAACATCTCTGAGACGTACTTTCTTGCCGTCGATCTTGTACTCGCTGTCTCCTGAACGATAAATATGCCGTTCGACCCGGATTTCTTTACCAGCCTGCTGGATAAAACCATCCTGGTTATCTAAGACAACTGTGACACAGGCATAATTCAGCGGTTTACGCGATTCTGTCCCTGCAAAGATGACATCGGGCATCTTGCCCCCGCGTAAACTCTTGACGCTAGATTCCCCCAGGGCCCAGCGCAAACTCTCCGTGATATTTGATTTTCCAGATCCATTAGGCCCTACAACGGCAGTGACCCCTTTGTCAAATACGACTTTTGTCTTATCCGCAAAGGATTTAAAGCCTTGGATTTCAATCTCTTTTAGATACATGGCCCATCATTCCTCGTTTCAACTGCATTGCGGGCTGCTTCCTGCTCCGCTAATTTCTTGGAACGACCATGACCATGTCCCATCGTTTGACCGTTCACGAACACTTCTACTTCAAACTCTTTCGCATGAGCTGGACCGGACTCGCTAACCACTTGGTATTGGATCTCCACATCTCCGTGAACCTGTAACAGTTCTTGCAGACGAGTCTTGTAGTCAATGACTTGAGAAAATTGACCCGTTTCAACCTTAGGAATCATGACCTGATAGATGAAGCGTTTGACCGCTTCCACACCTTGATCTAAGAGCAAGGCACCTAAAAAGGCTTCAAATAAATCGCCAAGAATCGTATCGCGGTCCCGACCACCAGATTTTTCTTCGCCCTTGCCTAGTTTGATGTAATGGTCAAATTGGCAATCCCGAGAAAAACCAGCCAGACTTTCTTCACGGACAATCATGGAACGGAATTTGGACAAATCTCCCTCCGGTCTGTTTGGGTGTTCCTTATACAAATATTCGGAAATAACTAATTGAAGAACAGCGTCTCCTAAAAATTCCAAACGTTCGTTATGTGAAATTTTTAAGAGGCGGTGCTCATTGGCATAAGAGGTGTGCGTAAAAGCTGTATCTAATAAACTGCTATCTGAAAAAACGATCTGAAACCGTTCCGATAACAGGGCTTGTAATTTCTCCATGGGAAGCCTACTTTCTAATAAATTCATACTCTTAAGTATACCAAAATTTTAATACGATTACCATTAGATATCCATTAGATACGGTTAGTTGATTCACTATGTTTTAGGTGTGTTTGGATATCGCTCAAATAAGTTGAATACCACGTTTTGTAAATTTACTCCATGAATTTTAACTTTCTTCAACTGGCGCATTTCTATATCTTACCAACTTAACCCCCATTCCTTATAGTAGGTTTTATTTCTTAACCTCCTTATTTTTTACCCCTTTCTGATATAATAGTCACAGAAAGGAGGGCTTTATATGCCTTTTACTGAACTTGAAGTCCAAACTTGGACATTGTATACAACTGTGGTTATTGCTCTAGTGGGGTTCTTTTTTAACATTGTATCCCTTCATCGTACAAAGCGAGCCGAGGAAGATATGGCTAGGCCATATGTAAATGTCTTTGTCGATTTATTTGAAATAAAGGACCGACAAAGAGTTTATGTTATTAAAAATTTCGGAAAGACACCTGCCTACATTACCGACATAACTGTCCATGGGAATCTAGGTATCTATAATCAGCATAATTTTAAATCTCTTGTAGGAAATATGATTGCTCCTGGTCAAAAATTCACTTCTAATATTGAAGATGATTTTAAAGGATCATCGAAAATCACGATTTCATACAGAGATAACAATAGGAAAGTATACCAAGATACTTTTACACTGGATACAAATATAGGTTTGACTATGTCATACACTTTAAATGAATCTAACAAAACAGATGAGATTCCAAGTACTATAAGACAATCTACAATGGCGCTGTTACGTGCGTTTCGCTAATTTTAGTTCCATTGTCATAATGAACTACAGTTCAAACATCTCCACTTGTTTTAATATTGATATGTACTTTTTCATCGTCAAGCGTGTTGGCGATGATTTTATTTTTTGCGTCGATAGCATCATTAATATTATTTGCATAAATTTCATATACAATATCAACATTTGCATTAGCCATGTAATTTTCACCTCCTATCTAAATTCGTCCAAGCTGACCTCTAGTGCATCAGCTAATTTGCACATATTCGTCCAAGACATCTCTTTCAATTTTCCAGCCTTTAAGTTAGAAAAATTCGATTGAGAAATACCTGACTTTTTAGCTAGTCGATACACCGACCAGCCCCTTGATTTTAATTGTTGTTCAATCTTTTCCTACAGCTTAAACACTATATGTTGTGTATTTTCAATATTTCCAACCCTTTTTATTACTATATATTGACAAATGAAAGCTTTTGCATTATAATCTATCTTGACTGAGACCTCTCACCGTTTTAGTCAAAATTCAACAGAAAGAAATAATAATTATGGACCCTAACCAATTACAAGACTTTCTTCCTCTTGTTACAGGATTTTTAGGAGGAGCTACTTCAGCCGGTGTATTCGCTGGCCCAATTCAAACATTGCAAGATTGGTGGTATATCAATTATGGCTACAACGTTTCTAATCAAGCAGCATTATTGCGTGCAAAAAACGAAATTGATGTTGAGAATCTCAAAAATAGCACGCTTCAAGAAGTGGCAGCTATCCCACCAGAGAATATTCAAGAACCACCCCTAAAAATAATAGGTCCTGCTTTGGAAGCATCTAAGTATTATATTGAAGAAGAAGAGCTACGCTCTATGTTCGCAAAAATATTATCTAGTTCATTTGATAATCGAAAAAACTCAGTTATCCACCCCTCTTTTGTTGAGATTATTAAGCAACTAGATGTCACAGATGCACGTATTCTCCAATTCTTAAAAGAGCATGACCACACAGCAGGCTCACCGATTCCTTGCATGAAAGCTGTCATAAAATCCGATATTGGTTCTAAAACTATACTGCCAATCATCTACTTTATAGATGGATCTGAAAGAATTGATGAACTTGCTCCTTCTTTAACGAACTTAGAACGACTAGGGTTGTTAAAGATTGAAGATGATAGATATTCTGCAGATGATTCAAAGTATGATTTCATTAGAAACAACTATTATGTTCAACATGTTCTTCAAAGTTATCCAGAAATTAGTATTGAAAAAATGTGTTTTTCTATCACTCCTCTTGGGGAGAATTTTTTGGAAGTCTGCTTGTAATCGATTCAGCAAATTCTTCTACAATTGATTTTTCAAAATCCATATATTTTTTATATGATAAATTGTAGTACAATCTCATTAAAAGAATAAATATAGGAAGAAATAATTATGGTAGGAAGAGATAAACTGACGCCTCTTGAATAGAAATGCGTTTAAAAATCGCTGATGAGTTAAATAGACTTAAAAAATGGCTAAACTCAGTCGGCAAGATATTGTTAGAGAATCTGGAATATCGCAAAGCACGTTGAGTCAGTATTTTTCTGGAAAGAGATTGCCTTCCAAGACAAATAGTAAGAAATTAGCTGACTTCTTTAACGTTCCTTTCGAGCAGATTGATCCTCGATTAGATACTTCTTCTATTGTTAAAAGCGAAATCGCAGAAAAAATTGATAAAGTTGTATCTCAACTCGACCCAGAACCATACCAGCATAATGTACTAACTTACGCAGAAGGACAACTTGAGGAGCAAAATCAAACCAAGAAGAGACTTGCCGAGGTCCGTGAAGTGTCTGTCCAGTACTTCGCATACAACTACTACGACCAGCCTGTTTTTGCTGGTACTGGGCAATATCTAAATGAGGTACAAATTGATACAATCCAGTTGCCTGTGAAGGTGGACGCTGACTTTGTCTGCCCGATTTACGGAGATTCCATGGAACCAGATTACAAATCTGGGGACTATGTATTTGTAAAACTAACGGTAGAGCTTCCAAGTGGTACGGTTGTGGTATTTGACTACGAGGGAGAAGAGTTCATCAAACAACTGGTAATAGAGAAAGATAAGGCCTATTTGAGAAGTTTTAACAAAAAATACAAAGATATACAAATCAACTCCGATAGCGATTTTAGAATCATAGGTAAAGTCGTGGATGTGTGTAGAGAAGAAAAATAAAAAACCATTGTAAATTAAATGATGGTGGTTGACAAATTATATAGGCTAGTGGGATAGCCAAAAGGAGAATAATATGAAAAAGGTAACATTCGTAGCAATTGTAACACTCACACTATTCTTGACTGGGTGCAGTCAAAATGGACCAGATACAGACAAAAGTCAAGAAGAAACAACTGAGCAAGTAGCTACAGAGCAAAGCTCTGAAAAGTCGAAAAAAGAAAAGGCTTGGGAGTTGGTCGAAAAGGCCAAAGCTAAAAGCAAAGAAGAAAATCAAGGCGAGGAGCAATACAGAAAGGCTACTGGGCACGTTAGCACGGTTAGACCGCTACTGGATCAGTTTGCGAACTCTTATAAACAATGGCTTGAGTCAAGTCAAATGGAAGTTTACTATCGTAGCGATAGGGTCGCAGTATTGCTACCTGTTGGATCGTCCGAACTCACAAATGATCAGTTACATCAAACCGCAGACGGCCTGCTTAAAATCAAAAACGATGTAGAGAAAACGTATAAAATGACTGACGCAAACTTTACCGCACCGCCCGTTTATGTGCATGACAAGGACGAAGTCCAACTTGCGCACGAAGAAAACGGCACGATGATTTACGACAAATAAAATACTTAGCGGGAGCTTATTATAGATTTAGAAAATGCAAGGCTAAAATTACAATGTGAACACTGCAAGAATGACATCATCTTAACATTCCACACGCGCAGATGCCCAAAGTATGGAATGGAATATGATCCAGACGAGGTGAAGCAAATCTTTTATGACTACGAAAGCCATGTAGAGAATAGCAAAGCCACGCAAGTGGGCAATGCTCTCGAAGGTGCTGGGGAAGCTAGGCAAGGGTGCGGAGAAGCTCTCAGCAATTTGGGGTACTTAATCATTATTATCTTACTCTTGATTCCACTACTGAATTTTATTTTTAGTTTAATGTAAAACAAAAAACCGCCCCCCCAAAAACAGGACGGTAGATAGAAAAGATGTTATATATTTAGAACCTAAAACCATATCCGACAGGCTGGGCCACTCAAATATCCAAACGACACTCGATATGTACACACACTTAAACGATAGACAGTGGTCAGATGTTGCAGATTGCTTATTAAAATTTCTTGAAGCGTAGTCAAAAACGTAGTCAACACACCAAAACCCTTGATACACAAGGGTTTTTATTTTTATACCAAAAAAGAAGCACGAACGCACTTCTTTTCCTAGTTCTAGGTCCTGAATTCTCCAATTTTAATCAGGATTTTCTTCTGTTGGATTTTCAGGCTTATTAGGGATCACTTTTAAGAGATAATAGGTGATAAAAATCGTCAAAGCCCCTAGAGCAAGCTTCACCCAAATAATCTGTGCCAGAAAGATCGAAATCCCCATCAGAATGTAGATCTGAAGAAGGATCCATTTCTTCCGTTCTTTGGCAATCGATTTGGTCTCTCGGTAATCCGCTACATAGGTTTGATAAAGCTTGGTTTGGTAGAGCCACTCTTCAAAGCGTTTGGAACTTTTAGCAAAGCAGGCCATCGATAGCAGTAAAAAGGGAGTCGTCGGTAAAATCGGTAATGGAATCCCAATAATTCCTAATCCCAAAGACATAAAACCAATCGTAAGATAAACAAGGCGCATTTACTTCTCCTTTGTATGATTCCTTTTTGTTATCATTCCGCAAACATCATATCGGATAGTTGAAGCTTCATCTTAGATGGATCTGACATTCCATCCACAATCCTCTGTTGTTCCTCATTCAATGGCAACAATATCAAAGTTGCTGAATGAGATGGTAATTCGCCGCTATCCTTGATGAAATAACTTACCTTTTGATTATCAAAAATAGTCTTTCCATCATAAGACCAAGAAATTGAAAAATTCAAATCTTTCTTGATATCCACATCTGTCTTATTGACCAACATGAGCGCTGCTCTTCCTTCAGATACAGCCCCAGTATAGTAGACTACCATATGACCTTCACTACCAACTTCAGGATGTTCCTTAACCAATTTTCTTCCTAGCTCGATGAGATCAGACGTCTTTCCTTCATATTGAGGGGCCACCACAAATTTCAAACCTTTTTCTTCTTTATCTTTAGAAGACTCTGATACTTTTGTTTCCTTCGTCGTTTGATTGGAAGTCGACTCTTTCGTATCTTGCATAGACTGACTACAAGCAGTTAAAGCAACCAAACTAGCTAGTAATAACATCATTTTTTTCATTTATTATCTCTCCTATACTCTCGTGACTCTCACTCAGAATTCGTTCTTTCCTATCATACACGAATTTTGGGTAAAGAGCAAATTCAGTACTAGATATAGATTTCCTCAAATAGGCATATAAAAAACCACCCGCAGGTGGTTTTCCATCTTATATCTTCGTCAATGGAGTTGCGGTATCTGGTGAGGTGTCTAACACCTCAAAATCATGGCCAACAGCTAGATCTGCTCGAGCCAGTTGATTCTCCATGGTCATATGGGCCAATTCTTTGATATTGTTCTCTTTTGACAAATGCCCCAGATAAATCTTCTTGGTACGATTTCCCAAGGTTCGGATCATGGCATCTGCACCATCTTCGTTAGAAAGGTGGCCTAGGTCTGACAAGATCCGCTGCTTCAAGCGCCAAGCATACGAACCTGCTCGAAGGATCTCTACATCATGGTTGGACTCAATCAGATAGCCATCCGCATCCGCGACGATTCCTGCCAAGCGGTCGCTCACATAGCCCGTATCCGTCAGCATGACGAAGCTCTTGCCATCCTTCATAAAGCGATAGAATTGAGGGGCAGCAGCATCGTGACTGACCCCAAAACTTTCGATATCGATATCGCCAAATGTCTTGGTCTTCCCCATTTCAAAAATGTGCTTTTGAGCATCATCGACCTTGCCTAGATACTTGGTGCCTTCCATAGCCTTCCAAGTTGCTTCATTAGCATATAGATCCATGCCATATTTCCGCGCTAAAACACCCACACCATGAATATGGTCTGAGTGTTCGTGCGTAATCAAAATGGCATCTAAGTCTTCTGGTTTGCGATCAATTTCAGCCAATAGTCCCGTAATCTTTTTCCCTGATAACCCTGCATCAATAAGCAGTTTTTTCTTTGGCGTCTCAAGGTAGAAAGAATTCCCACTAGAACCTGAAGCTAAAATACTATACTTAAATCCCTCTTCTGTCATTGACTCCTTATTCTTCCTCTTCTGTATCCCAGTCGTCTTTAATAGCGTCTTTATCGTACGGCAAGACAATGGTAAAGGTAGATCCCTTGCCATATTCACTCTTGGCCCAAATAAAGCCTTTGTGTTGCTTAACGATCTCCTTAGCAATGGCTAAGCCCAGACCAGTCCCACCTTGGGCCCGGCTACGCGCCTTATCCACTCGGTAAAAGCGATCAAAAATGCGCGGCAAGTCTTTCTTGGGAATCCCCAAGCCCTCATCTGAGATGGAGATAATCAACTGGGCGTCTGTCGTTTTCATCCCTACCTTGATCTTTCCACCATCAGGTGAGTACTTGATGGCATTGTTCAAGATATTGTCGATCACCTGGGTCATTTTATCCGTATCAATTTCCACCCAGATCGGAGTGATCGGGTATTCCCGGATCAGTTCATACTTCTTGGTATCTTCTTGCGATTGACTCTTGATCTTATCAAAGCGGTTCAAAATAAAGGTGATAAAGGCCGTAAAGTTGGTCAACTCGATCTCCAACTGACTAGTTTCATTGTCGATTCGAGAAAGACTCAAAAGATCTGTGACCATGCGCATCATGCGGTTGGTTTCATTGAGTGAAACCTTGACAAAATCTGGTGCTACTGGCTCTGACAAAGCGCCATCGTCTAGGGCTTCCAGATAGGATTTCACACTGGTCAAGGGAGTCCGCAATTCATGGCTCACATTGGAGACAAAGAGGCGACGTTCCCGCTCTTCCTTGTCCTGCTCTGTCGTATCGTGCAAGACAGCTACCAGACCAGAGATAAAACCTGACTCACGACGAATCAAGGCAAAGCGCACACGAAGACTTATGTATTCCCCATTTTCATCCTGGGAATCGATGGTCAACTCTGGTACTTCTGTAATCAAGCTTCGTAGATCATAGTCATCTCCAAGCGAAAGCAAATCCAGAATACTGGTATTGAGCACCTCATCTGGATTGACATTCAATTGCTTGGCGGCCATTTCATTGACCATGATGATCTGACCACGTCTATTGGTCGCAAGCACCCCATCTGTCATGTAAGAAAGGATACTGGTCAAACGCTTGGTTTCTTGTTCCAAGTTTTCATGCGTCAGGCGAATAACCTCAGACAGATCATTGATACTGTTGGTCATATCGGTCAGTTCTGGACTCCCTTGCATGTCGACCACTTCAGAATAGTCCCCTGCAATCAGATCCTTAATTTTGGCGTTTAATTGTCTGAGCTTAATATTGTCCCTACGGTTTTCTAACAAAAGCAAGGCTACCACAATGATAAACCCAACCGTAATTAGAACAAAGACAAAGTTCGACGACATTACAAATTGTTTTAGTTGATCAATCATTGTTTCTCATATAATATCCAACACCACGACGGGTCAAGATATATTCTGGACGTCCCGGTGTGTCCTCGATTTTTTCACGCAACCGACGAACCGTCACGTCTACTGTCCGAACATCACCAAAGTAATCATAGCCCCACACCGTCTCAAGAAGGTGCTCACGAGTCATCACTTGACCGACATGGGTCGCAAGGTGATAGAGCAATTCAAATTCGCGATGGGTCAAGTCCAATTCTTTGTTGCCTTTTTGAACCAAGAAGGCATCTGGAAGAATGTGAAGATCACCAATGACAATTTCCGTATCGGCCTCATTTTCAAGCTGAGGATCAGCCGCAAACTCAGAACGACGCAACAAGGCTTTCACACGCGCTTGCAATTCCCGATTCGAGAAGGGTTTGGTGACATAGTCATCCGCCCCGATTTCAAGCCCAATGACCTTATCAAATTCCGTATCCTTAGCAGATAGGACAATGATCGGCACATTGCTAGTCTTACGAATCGTCCGCGCCACTTCCAAGCCATCAATCTCTGGCAACATCAAATCTAGAATAATGATATCCGGATTTTCAGCCACAAAGACCTCTAAAGCTTCCCGACCATCAAAGGCTGTCAATACCTCATAGCCTTCTTTTGCCATGTTAAATTTGATAATATCTGAAATTGGTTTTTCATCATCAACTACTAATATTTTTTTCATCTTACATACCCGTTTCTAATGCTACTTTTCCTTATCAATCTCTATCTTCTTATTATATCAAACTTATGAAGAAATGTGGAGTCTCAATTGCTGGACTTTCCAATAAGACAAAGCAAAAAGACTGAGATCGTTACATCTCAATCTTTTTATTTTTTCATTATTTCTCAACACGTGATTTGTTGGCGATATCAGCTAGGATTCCTGCTACATACTCATCATGTTTAAACATTAAAACGGTATCTACTTTCAGAGGAGATATCGTTTTTCTTCTTCGGATAAGGATACAAAAATTTCTGCCTTCACTATCTTTTAAATTAATTGATTTCTTCAGAGAAAGACTGTAAAATTTTTGATATAATGTCAAGGATGGACTGATGGATAGTTAAAAGATAATGTTCAAAAAAATCATAGGTAAGAATTAAAAACATGTCAGTTTGGACAGAAGGCTCTCTACCATCATCCATGCAGAAACAAGATTATATGAAATAAAAGGAGTAACCAATGTCCGGAAACTATTCAACACGTGAATTCCGCGAGAAACTATATGATGACCTTCATGTTCGATTAAGAGATACAGTGATTTTGATGTGTGCGATTTTTATTGCCTCTATAGGTCTAAATATGAATTCAACAGCTGTCATTATTGGAGCCATGCTGATTTCCCCTCTTATGACACCGATTGTTGGACTGGGATTCGGTTTAGCTATTTTTGATACGCGTTTAATCAAGCAATCTCTAGAGGTTTTATTTACTCAAGTATTGGTCAGTTTGCTTGTCTCGACTCTGTATTTCTGGATTTCTCCCTTATCTTATGCAAGTAGCGAATTGATTGCACGAACCTCTCCAACCATTTGGGATGTTCTCATTGCTATTGCTGGTGGGATAGCAGGTGTAATTGGTTCAAGGAAAAAAGAAGCAAACAATATCGTGCCTGGCGTAGCCATTGCAACAGCTTTGATGCCACCTATCTGTACTGCAGGCTATGGTTTAGCTAATGGAAATGTGCGATTTTTATTCGGGGCTCTCTATCTTTTCTTGATTAACTGTGTCTTTATCATGCTAACCAATATTGTTGGAACAAGAATTTTAATGAGAAAATCTCCCTTAAGTTCATTTAAAGAGCTAAACATTAAAATGAAAATTGGCTTGATATCCTTGATTGTATTATTGGTTCTTCCAGCCAGCTATTCAGCAGTCACTCTGACGATGGATCAAGCACGAAAAGAAGGGATTAAACAGTTTGTAGGCAAAGAGTTCTCTAATCATACGATCATTAATCAAGTCTACAAGTCAAGTAGCAATGAATTAGTCTTGACAGTTGTTGGAGATCCGATTTCAGAAGAAGAATTAGAAACAATTCGCCAAAAGCAAGCCTCTTACGGTATTCAATCTGTTCAATTGAAAGTCAATCAAGTCCATAATTCGACAAAATTAGATAGTGAGATGACCAAGGAATTTTATGAAACCATTAACAAGTATATCGATCAAAAACTCTCTGAAAAAGATTCTCAAAAAGATCTCGTAAAAGAAAATGAAGCAGACAAGGACTGAGGATAGTGAACTTATCTAACTCGAGGAAGCAAATCTTGGGAGGATATCCTATATCCAAAAGTTAGTGGATAGAAAGGATTGTTGATGAGGATACTATTTGTGGTGGTTTGACAGATCACTACTAGCTCAGCTTAATCAAAATGTAAAAAAGCAACAACTATTTCAGTTGTTGCTTTTTAGGTGGCTGAGATTTTGTTCTAGGTTAAATGGTTTATTTCTCAACACGGGATTTATTTGCAATATCTGCAAGAATCAATTCTACAAATGCATCCACTGACATGGTTTCTGTTTCTTTTTGACCATAACGACGTACGTTTACAGCCTTGTCTTCCATTTCCTTGTCACCAACAATCAATTGGTAAGGAATTTTTTGAGTTTGTGAAGCACGGATCTTGAACTGCATTTTTTCATTGCGTTCATCCACATCTGCACGAACACCACAGTCACGAAGTTTCTTAGCCACTTCCCAAGCATAGTCCACGTGTTTTTCGTTCGATACTGGGATAAGGGTTACTTGGTGAGGAGCAAGCCAGGTTGGGAAAGCTCCCTTGTAGTTTTCAATCAAGATCGCAGTAAAGCGTTCCATCGTTGAGATAACCCCACGGTGGATCATGACTGGACGGTGTTCTTCTCCGTCTGCTCCGATGTAATGAAGATCAAAGCGTTCTGGAAGCAAGAAGTCCAATTGGATAGTTGAAAGAGTTTCTTCTTTACCAAGAGCTGTTTTCACTTGGATATCCAATTTTGGTCCGTAGAAGGCTGCTTCTCCTTCAGCTTCATAGTACTCAACACCCATATCATCAACGGCTGCTTTCAACATGCGTTGCGCATTTTCCCACATTTCATCGTTGTCAAAGTATTTGTGTTTGTCTTCAGGATCACGATAAGACAAGCGGAAACGGTAATCCGTCAAGTTAAAGTCTTCATACACATCGATGATCAATTGAAGGATCTTCTTGAATTCTTCCTCGATTTGTTCTGGAGCCACAAAAGTATGACCATCATTCAGAGACATTTCACGGACACGTTGAAGACCAGTCAAAGCACCTGATTTTTCATAACGGTGCATCATCCCAATTTCAGCGATACGGATTGGCAATTCACGGTAAGAATGCACATGGTGTTTGTAAACTTCGATGTGGTGAGGACAGTTCATTG
>OODN01000732.1_pt1 | contig 16131 bp, 11 predicted proteins | sample 1671651 | NCBI WGS metagenome assembly OODN01 (sample SAMN06348178, study PRJEB24527) | human gut metagenome | biome: human gut; feature: ankylosing spondylitis patient; material: feces | host: Homo sapiens | place: China | collected 2015-10 | reverse complement strand
ATTATGGCTACTTTGGTCAAAACGGTAAGCGCAAGTTCAAGAATACTAAAACTAGTCGCGCTTATTACTGGATCAACAAGTCCGGCAATATTACTGGTATCAAAAACTATGCTAAGGTAATTTGCCAACGTCCTGAAATGCCTACCGGTTGTGAAATTACCGCTGTGACAATGATGATCAACTTTGCTGGTAAAAATATCACTAAGGATCAAGCAGCGAAGATTATGCCTCGTAGCCTCAACCCCAACAAAGGCTTTATTGGATCACCATACAAGAAGTTTCCGCTGGGCTTCTGGGTTGCACCAAATGGTGTCAAACCAGTGGTTAAGCACTATCTTGGCACTGCAACCAACATGACTAACTGCAGCATTGCCGCAATTAAGAAAAAGTTGATTCGCTCTCACCTAGTTGTGGCTTGGGTCGGCTGGTTCGATGGCTTTTCTAATCATGCCATTGCCTTAACTGGTTACCACGGCAACACCTTGTATTACAACGATCCGTGGACTGGCACTAAACGTTCAATGAGTGTCGCAACTTTCCAACGTCACTGGGCACTGGATGGTCACCGTGCTTTGAGTTATTAATTTGAATACAAAAAAGCGACTTACTTTTTTAAGTAAGCCGTTTTTTGATGCTCTGATTTTCAGTGTAGAGAAAGTTTTTGTGTTTTTCCCGATAATTGTCAGTGTACTGAAAGTTTTTAGCTTTTTTCCGATAATTTTCAGTCTAGAGAAAATTATGCAAAATAATGACTAATCACACTAGCCGCAGATTTGACACAAATGATCAAACAATCTTCATCCATCATAAAATTAGGACTGTGATGCGGATAAATCCCGCCATTGGCTGGCTGACACCCAACATAGAAGAAACAACCTGGCTTTTTCTGAGCAAAGTAGGCAAAATCTTCTGATGCATTAACCACGCCACTATCTTTCACAGCTGTAACTTCAGGAATATTACTCTCCTTGATCCACTTTTCTGCGTTCTCAGTCAATTTTTTATCATTGATCAAAACAGGGTAATTGTCATCATAGTCAAGCTGCGATTCAACGCCAAAAGTGGCATCGACACCATTGACGATTTGTTCAATCTGCTGGCGAATATTTTTGCGCGTATCTTCATTCATCACACGTACATCACCCTTGAGCTTGACCTGTCCTTTGATTGCATTGTAACTGCCAGCTCCATCAAATGAACCAATGGTAACACTGCCGACATCAAATGGGTTCAGGCGTCTTGACACAATCGTTTGTAATTCTGTAACAAAATATGATCCAGCTACAATGGCATCATTACTAAGTTGTGGCATCGAAGCGTGACCACCTTTACCTGTAAAAGTTAGATCAAAGTTTGCACGTCCAGTTTGAGTAGGACCAGAGTGAAGCTGAATAGTTCCAGTTGGCATGGTGCTCATTACATGAATTCCGTAGATGTCGTCAACACCGTCCAGTGCCCCATCTTTGATCATCGACAGTGCACCACCAGGTGCAACTTCTTCTGCTGGCTGATGGATGATGCGAATACTGCCGTTAATTTCGTCTTTTAGTTCGATCAAACATTTAGCCAAAACTAATAGATATGCAGTGTGTCCATCATGTCCACAAGCATGCATAACTCCTGGATTTTGCGACTTAAATGGCAGATCATTATCTTCTTGAATTGCGAGGCCATCAAAATCAGCTCGCCAAGCTAATTTTTTACCCGGCTTATCAGGATTGATGTCCACGACAATACCATAACAGTCGCCACAGTCCCTTACCTTGCAGTCCAAGTTGCTATAGTAATCTTTGATAAAAGTAGAGGTGTTCTTTTCATGGAAAGAGACTTCGGGATGTTCATGCAAGTAGCGGCGAAGTTCGATGATTTCACTTTGATGATCATCTAAAAGGGTCATTAGCTTTGATTCAAAACTAGGATTCATAAAGGTGCCTCGATTCTATAATTGATATTATTTTTAGCTTAATTATAAGACGATCCTAATGCTTGGTGGTGGATTTTTATGATTATATAAAAAATAGCATCCCCGATTGGAGGGATACTGTTAATTTCTACAAACTTTCAAACAATTCACGAATACTCTGTACCATCAAATTTCTACGTTCATCCAAGAATTGTTTGTATTGATGATAATCGTAATCCTTCAACGTCGCAGGAATGGCATTTTCTTTATCATTTTCAGCAGAATGGTACTTGATTGTCTCAGTATCAGCCATGTAATCCTTAGGCGCCCGATCGGCTATTTCTAAATTACGAGGTTGCGTGATCCAAACATAGTTTGCAACCTGGTTGTATTCACTTTGCTTAAAGCCATTTTTACGTAAATATGCTTTAGGGAAAATATGATGAATATTTCCTTGCTCATTAATAGTATCAGCAGTGAATTTATCCTTTTCAAGCCAAGCATGAGTATTTGCATGAATTTGTGACATTTGGAAAATACGCCAATTAGTTAATTGAGTAGTTTGAGCTTCCATATTATTTGGCAATGTTAAGTTCCAGAACTCGTCAGTTAAATTCTGAGAAATCGTTCTTTCAAAGAACTCAGGTAATTGATCATTTTCATTGGCCTCCGAGATCAAACGTAGGTCCCTATCAAAACCAGATTCAGGGCTTGAGCCATAACGCTTAACTAATGCTGTCATCAAAATCCATTGCTTGGTGTATTTTTCAATTTGATCGTTACTAAAATCAGTATTTTTCTTCAAATATAAGTACAAAATGTAGCCGAAGTTAACATAAGAATCTGGCAATTTTGCAAAGCTCTTATCAAGAATACCGAGACTCTTTAGCATAAGAACATATCGACTAAAATTACTTTCATTCAAAGTATATTGAACAGCCTCATCAAATTTTTGATAAGCTTCTGTCATAGCTTCTTCAGTATAAGTACGTTTTTCAAAGTCACGCCCTGAAATCAAACTAACCAGTTGTGATAACTTACCACGTAAAAAGCCTACTCCTAAAGAAATATGCAATAGATCAGCAAAATCTGGATCAAAGATATTACTATGTTTCTTCTCCGCCCAGGCAATATGATGGTAATACTCAGTATTAGCAAATTCGACATCCATCTTTTTAATGTTATCTGCTAAATTCTTATCACGATAAATTTGAATAAAGTAGTCGATTTCTTTTCTAAGATCATTACCATGGTGACTAAGATCTGATGATAGTCTTGACATTGCAAAGTCAGCTGATGATAACCTAGTACCCTTTTGGTTAATACGGTTAAAGATGTCAGTGACTTGATCAATAGGGAGATTGCTTACTAGATCTATTACACCTATTTCAGAATTGTATATTAACATCAATTTTTGAATTGCATCATTTAATTTGTCACCAGACATGCCAAATCTTTCGCAATTTTCATTTATATATTTATATGTATTAAAGCCAGGCTGATTAAATATTGAAATATCTGAAATCCATTTGGGATCTTTAGCAATAGCGGCACTTCTAGTTGCAAACTCTTCTGTTGCAGGATTAAAAGCAATATAGATTCGTTCTTTCGAATACTTCTCATTTACTATTTCTTTTCCCATTAAAGCTGCACTAAGAGCAGTGATTCTTTGCTGACCATCAATAATGATTTCTTTATTCTGACCTTTGCCACCCGTTTTTAGATTAGCATCAGGATTTTCCCAAGTTACAATAAAGCCTATTGGATATCCTCGATAAAGAGAATCAATCAGATCTCTGACTTGTACTTTACTCCAGACAAACGGACGTTGCATTTCTGGAATTCCTATTTTATCTTGTTGAATATCTTGCAATATTCTATTAACTTCAGTGCTTTTAATGCTATAACTTTTACTCAGCATAACTATTCCTTCTCAAATACATCTATGTTCTTAATTAAAATTATAACAAGAGAATAGCCTACTAAAAAAGACCCCATTTGCTATTAAATGAGGTCTAATATCAAATACTCCACTGCAGCCTTTCTGATTAAGAATATAATGAGGTTGAGTTGTTTAAAAAAGTGAGGATATAACATGAGAAAGAAAATATTAAGTATTTTGCTAGTCTTGTTTTCGTTTAATGCCTGGTTCTTTTTACAAAGCTCACAGCCTGTTCATGCGAAAACATTAGGGGTTCGTACCACTATTCCAGCAAAATTTCGCGGAAATTGGTATTGGCATGGTCATAGAATGAAAATTACATCCAATTCAATAAGTGGCTGGGGCATGATTACTACACGAGGCAAGGTATATCGTATAACTCTAAAGCAAAGTGATTATATGAAACCCTCTAATAAAATTATTTACATCTGGAATTATGGTAAAAAATTAGATATGGCTCCTAGAGGCTGGCAAGCCAATGAATTTCAGATTGTAAGAAAAAATGGTCGTAAATGTTTACTAATGTACGAAGGTGCCAGCATTATTCCTTATTACAAACATTAATATTAAAAACTAAAATAGCATCCCTTTTGTAAGGATGCTATTTCTTTTTACCTATTCCCTATTATCCAAAGGCGAGATCTGATTCATATAGAAGTCTTTAAGTCCTGAACGAACATTTTTCTTCCAAGTTAGCATGTTGATATCAGGGTGAGTCTTTCTGTATTCACTGAATACTTTAAATGACAGCAAAGTATTAATACCAGCCTGCTGACGTTTGTCTGCGTCTGGATCATAATTACGAATCACAAATTTAAGATCATCAAGATTCAAGCCATTATCCTTGGCAAACTTCTTAAGCATATCTTCACGAGCATCATCAATCATTTCTTGCAGCAATTCATTAACTTGCTTATTTCTAAACTTCTCAGGATCCATCTTAATTTGGAACCAAAGATCATTCATAATCTTAGCAAGAGTATTATTAGTCTTTGCTAAATTCTCAATGTAATCATCAATTTCTTTCTTCTCAGCTTCAGTTCTCTGAGATTCATCCTCATCATCTGAAGGAATGTAAGCCTGGATTAACTGAACGATATAAGCGTAATTAATTTCTTGGGAACCAGCATTTTCCAACTCATAATCTGGATCGTAGCTGTCATCGTCTTCTTCACCGTCATTACCACCTTCTGCAGTTTTGACATTATCTTTGACGACTTCGTAAGCAGCATGAAGATCTTCAATGAACATGTCATCAAGACCATATTTATCTTCTAGATCGCTATCGCTGAATTCGTTATAAGTCTTTACAGCACCTAGTGTCTTATCAAAGTCCTGATATTCCTTTAAGAATTGTTTTTGTCGCTCAATTGGTGCTTCAGTGATTGGCATACCTTGACCGTTCTTATATTTGATAATCTTCTTTTCAGCATTTTGAAATTTAACAATTGATTCATGCCAGGTCGGTGCAAGAACTTTATCCTTACCACCCTCTGTATATAACATTAAGGCAGCATTAATACTATCTTTGTACTTGTCCGGATATTGATAAGTTACAATTTGGCCATATCTCTTATCCTTATCAAAAATTCTATTAGTTCTAGAAAATGCCTGAATCAAATCTTTATACGGCATAGGTGGTCGATCGATGAATAAAGTTGATAAAGTTGGAGCATCAAATCCAGTTAAAAGTCGATCAACAACAATTACGATATCCAGTTGTTGTGAACGTGGTTTGAATTCTTTCTTCTTACGAGCTAAACGATCATTGACGTTAGTGTTATAAGCTGCAAGTTCAGTCATCGAGTAGCTAGTACCAAACATTTTGTTGTAGTCTTCAAGTGACTGCTTCATTTCGTTTTGGTTGGCTTCATCACCATCACCATTTTCACCGATTGAATAAGTAATTGCGATCTTAGGAAAATCAGGCATGATACGTTTGATTCGTTCAGGGACTTTTATCTCGTCATCGTCGCCATTAATTACATCCCTAAAAATTCGGTAATACTTCTGCGCTTGCTTAATTGAACTAGTGGTAAAAATTGCGTCATAACTATAACCACGACGTTCTTTGTTATAAATCCCAAGTTTACGATATGAATCAGATAAAACTCGCTTTACTACTGCTCTCATATGTGAGGTTGAGAGGTATTCCTTATTTCTAGCTGCTGTATCAGATTCATCAGTGTCTTCTGAGTAATTCTTAGTTTCTTCTACTTGAAACCCGAGAACTGCCTTATCTCTAATAGCATCTTTAATAGTGTATTTGTGCAAACATTTACCATATTGTTGTTCTGTAGTACGCGCATTTCTACCCTTTGCTTCTCTAGCATTTTCAGCAAAGATTGGTGTTCCTGTGAAGCCATACCAAAGAGGCGGATTTTTAGTAAAGAAAGCATCAATCTCATTCTTTTGATCAGGAGACACTGCACGGTGACATTCATCAACAATAAAAGCTAATTTGACGTTCTTTAATTTTCTATATAGTGGTTTTTGCTCTTTATCTTCCTGAATTCGTTTGAACAAAGCCTGCATCTTTTGACGAGTAGTAACAATTACCTTTTTATCAGCACTAGTGAGCTTTCTTGCTAGAACATAACTATTTTCGGTTGGTTCAACGTTAATAGAATCATTTTGAGCATAAGTTTCAAAAGCCTGTGAAGTCTGAGTGTCTAAATCATTACGGTCAATTAAGAAAACTGTCTTTTCAATTGATGGAATCTTGAGTAAATTGTGAGCTACCTTATATGAAGTCAGAGTTTTACCTGAACCAGTTGTATGCCAAACAAAGCCTGAATATGGTGAATCTTTTGTACCATCTGACCTTAATCCTGCAGAAGCTCTTTCAATTGCCTGGATTGCATGAATCTGGTAAGGGCGAAGTACGATAATGTTGTGTTGAACACTGTCTAGAACAATATAATCCGCAATCATATGGTGAGCTTGCGGAATTGACAATACTTCCCTAGCAAAATCAAGATAGTTCTGAACCGGCTTATTGTTCTCATCTACCCAATTAGTTAAGAACTTTTCTCTTAACTGTTGTCCAGCTGCTATGTATTGCGTGTAAGTACCATTAGAGACAACAAACATTTGAATAGTTGAGTAAATGCCATTAAACATTTGCTCATCAATATACTTTTGAATTTGATTGAATGCCTCTTTAGTAGAATGTGCCCTATTCTTCAATTCAATATGAATCATAGGTAAGCCATTAATCAGCAAAGTTACGTCAGTACGGCGATTACGATCAATATCTCTACGCTTGTGGAATTGAATTTGATGAACAACTTCATACACTGAATTACCACCAGCAATTTCGTTATTGTTCAATACTAATAGATCAGCAATACCTAATTTAGTATTATCTCTTTGTAGTTGTACTCTGACTTCTCCATTAGCACCAGCGAGCCATTCAGAAGCTTTATAAAAAGTCGGTTGTACAATCTTTGACTTAATAACCGCCTTTTCGTTGTCAGTCAATGGAACATCTTTTAAAGCATCCAAATTATGTGATGATAGGATTTTAAAGAAATTATTCCAAAGATCATCTTCATCTTTTAAATCCTCACGAAGTGTCCATTGGGATTTACCATGTATAAGTTGTTGAATTAAATTATCTTCAATTACGGATTCTTGTTGCACGATTCTATTCCTCTTTGATCTATATCTCTAATTTAAATTATCGCATTTTTATGATGAATTGCGCTATTTTTTTGATATTGTCACTTGGGAACAACGTAAGTTAGGGGATATTGCTAACTCATTTGAATATGGACTAAATGTAGCTGCTAAGAAATTTGACGGAAAGAATAAGTATATACGTATAACTGATATAGACGATTCAACTCATGCATTTTTAAAAGATAATTTAACATCACCTAATTCTAATTTAGATAAAATAAAAAACTATCAATTGAAGGATGGTGATATATTATTTACGAGAACTGGTGCAAGTGTTGGAAAAACTTATATATACGAGCAAAATGATGGAACAGTCTTTTATGCAGGGTTCCTTATTCGTGCGAATATTTGTACAAATTATGATCCGGAATTTATTTTTCAAAATACATTAACAGAAAGGTATGATAATTACATCAAAATTATCTCTCAGCGCTCAGGTCAACCCGGAGTTAACGCCAAAGAGTATGCTGAATATACACTAATGTGTCCTTCACTCCTAGAACAAAAAAGAATTAGTTCAATTTTAAAACGGGTAGATGAGTTAATCATTCTTCAGCAACGAAAATTAAGTTTGATAGAAAAGCTAAGAGAAAATATTTCTGAACATATTTTTTCTCCAGATATTATGAAGTTTAAGAATATAGATCCTGAGTTTGAAATTAAAAAATTATCCGATATTTCAAATATTTTTATTGGTTTAGTAACAACTATGACCAAAAATTATGCAAAAAATGGAATTTTGTTAATACGAAATTCCAATATTAAAGAAAATAACTTTAAATTTGATAATTATATTTATCTTGATTCAAAATTTGCAGAAAAAAATAAAAATAGAGAAATGAAAATAGGGGATGTTGTAACTGTTCATACAGGAGATATTGGAACCTCAGCAGTCATTGAGCCTAAGGAGGAAAACAGCATAGGATTTGCTACTATCACAACAAGACCAAATAACAAAATAATAAATTCGTATTATTTATCAGATTACTTAAATACTAAAAAGCACAAAAATTGGGCTGTTAGAATGTCTACAGGAGACGGACGAAGAAATTACAATTTGAAAGATTTTACTAGAATAAGATTAAATGTCCCGTCTTTAAATTATCAGATAAAAATTGTCGCTTTAATAAAATATTTGGAATCATTCTCAAAATCAGAAAAGAAAAAGATAAATCAATTGAATTCTTTAAAACAATTCTTACTTCAAAATTTGTTTATCTAACTTGCATAACAAATAAACCTTCTTAAATAATGGCAATGTGACTAAAGTTTAAGGAGGTTTTTGCATGTCACAAAAATATAGTACGAAGCTGTTTTATAAATATTACTTAGATTGGATTCACCTTTACAAAGATAATGCTGTACGCCCAGTAACACTGAATAAATATTATTTAGTTCAACGAAAATTACGTGAATTGGCACCTGATTTACATATGAATGAACTAGATCGGCAGAGCTATCAGCGGATTCTAAACTTATATGCTAAGGATCATGAAAAAACTACAACCTTGGATTTTCATCATCATTTAAAAGCAAGTTTATTTGATGCTGTCGATGATGGTTTGATAAAAGCGGATCCAACACGACGAGCAATAATCAAAGGTTGTTTACCTAGTGACAAGAAACCAAAGTATTTAAATCTCTTTGATCTTCAAACTTTGCTTAGATCATTGAACTTAAGAGAAGAGTTAAATTGGGATTGGTTCTTCTATCTAATTTCTAAGACCGGGCTGAGATTTGCAGAGGCTTTAGCATTAACTCCAGAAGATTTTAACTTTGAAAAACAAAGTATAATAATTAATAAATCCTGGAATTATAAAGAAAAGCATGGTCATTTTCAACCAACGAAAAATGAATCATCCAATAGAACCGTGATGGTCGATTGGCAACTTATGCAGCAATTTCAAGTTATGATCAATAGTAAAGAATTAGATCAACCAATTTTCTTTAGTAAAGATCAAAGGATCTATAACTCAACGTTAAATCAAAAACTAGCCATACTTTGTAAAAATAATAATATTCCTGTAATTTCAATTCATGGATTACGTCATACTCACGCATCATTGCTGTTGTATGAAGGAGTATCTGTTGCTAGTGTGGCAAAGCGATTAGGTCATAATAATACGACAACTACACAAGAAACTTATATTCATATTATTCGTGAACTTGAAAATAAGGATAATGATAAGATATTACATCATTTATCACAGTTAACATAAATTAAAAGAGTGACAACGTCTATGTTTGACATTGTCACTCTTTTTAGATGAACATATTTTGAAGAAGAAATTGTTTATTTTCTTCAAGATACCGAATTTTATCCTGTTGAAAATGAATTAAATGATTAATATATTTAAAAGTCATTTCCATCTTTCTCTGTTCTTCCAACGATAAAGGAATTGCAACTGAAAGTCCAGATAATGATTTTTGACTAACCCCTTTTGCTGTCCCTCCACTAGAAAGACTAAGTAATTGATTATGTACGGTTGTAGTCTGTAATAACATTGCAAGAAAAGAATCACTGATTTTATCTTTATTTACATTGAATGCTATAGTTCGTTGACTGAGAATATATTTATCATTATCTGGTACTTGGGCTACATTTCCCATTGGTGCTTCAGTAGTAAAAAGCACTTGTCCTTTATGTAATTTATTTCCGGCCATCCATTTATTATATAGTTTTATATCACCATAATGAGCATGAATACTTTTATCTATAAAACCATCCTTTACGTTTAGTGCGGATAATGCTAATATTCCTTGATCTGACCAATCCATACCTAGCTTTTTAGGTGTTTTTCCTCTGAAATCAATGATGTTTGATACGTTGTCTAATAGTTTACTTTTTTTCCACTTGCCCTTAAATCCTTTGAATCTTATTTGAGGTTTATTCTTAATTGAAAATAAATCAGATAAATAGGCCTTTTTTAACTGCTTTAATTGGTCTAATTTTCGTTGCTGAAGATCAAGATTTTTATTTACTAACTGAAGAAGTTTACTAATTTGATTTTGTTCACTAATTGACGGCAGTTTAATCTCAGTTTCCTTCATTTTATCAATAAAGAAATATTGCCTAACGCCGCCTTCTTCTAAACGTTTTATTTGTCTATTAAATAAAGAGGTTTTAAACCAATTCATCAAAAATGAATCATCGATTTTGGGATTTGTTTGAAATATTTCATACAAAGAACTTACTAATACTGGTTCTGTTTGATTTTGATAAGCAATTGAACCCACATTAATACGAGCTGGATTGTATGCAAACATTCCAGGCTTAACAATATAGTTAGTTGATTTGTCAGTTTTAGAATAGGTATTATCCTTTCCAAACTGCTCATCTTGTGCAATAAATCCTTTAATATTTGAGATTGAAAATGCACGGTAAGAATGTTGATTTTTATTTTTATCCTTAATGATTTTTATAGCAGTCCCTAACTTATGCAGTTCCCAATCGTCAGTGAACCCCTTAAAACGTAATACTGGTGCCTTTCTTTGCTCTTTGTTACTCATGTAATTCGGCCTCCAATTCCTTTATGATGGCGTCCAAACCTTCCATCACATCACTATCATCAGAAGTCAATTCTTTAAGCATCCCCACCAATTCTCTTTGATTTTTTTCAATTTCAACATCTGTATCATGTAAGTCAGAAGCAACTTTCTTTAAATCAACCGGTGGTTCTGGAACGAAAGTATCTACATATCTAGGGATATTAAGATTGAAATCATTCTCCTCAATTTCATCGTATTTGGCCAAATGAGCATAACGTTCTACATCTTCACGTTTTTCATAAGTATCAAGGACCTTTTGAATATCTTCTTCACGGAGTTCATTTTGATTCTTCTTTTTCTCAAAACCTTTAGATGCATCAATAAACATTACATCTCTGTTTTCTTTGTTCTTCTTCAATACCAAAATAACAGTAGGAATACTTGTGTTGTAGAACAAATTAGCTGGCAAACCTATCACTGCATCAATTGAACCATTTTCCAATAATTTCTTACGAATTTTACCTTCTGCAGCTCCACGGAATAAAACACCATGAGGAAGAACGATGGCCATCGTTCCTGTGTTCTTCAAATGATAAAATCCATGCAACAAAAAAGCAAAATCCGCCTTAGATTTAGGTGCTAATACACCGTAAGGACTAAATCTTGGATCTTGTAAGAATCCTTTATTTGCCGACCATTTGTGTGAATATGGTGGATTCATGACCACTGCATCAAACATAGTTTGAGAAATAGGTGGCCAATCTTCATCAAGAGTATCACCATGTCTTAAATGTTGATTTCCTGATGCTACACCATGAAGAATCATATTCATTTTCGCCAAGTTATATGTTGAAATATTAATTTCTTGGCCATAATAAATTACATTATCTTCTTTTCCACCAACATCATTAATATATTTTTTAAAGTTTAACAGTAAAGAACCTGAACCCATTGCGGGATCATAAACTGTAAGTTCTTCAGGATACTTCTTACCTACTAAAGTTAATTTCGTTAATAACTCTGATACCTTTTGTGGAGTATAAAATTCTCCTGCCTTTTTGCCAGTTTCAGATGCAAACTGACCAATAAGATATTCATATGCATCTCCAAGTGCATCGCTTTTTCCATCAGCACTTATCAATTTTAACTTTCCAATAGCTTTAATCACTTCGGAAATGGTATCCGTTTGTTTTTGCGCATTTATACCCAATTTTTGAGAATATAGTTGTACATCTTGAAATAAACCTTCAAATTCTTCACTTGTACCTTCAATATCATTAAATGCATCTGCCAGATCTGAGATTTGAAAAGTTTTGATATTTCCATCTTCAGTTCTAGCTTCACCATTTATTTCTTCAAAAATATACGTAAAAGTATGCTTAGGCTCGACTAAATACATGAGCGTTTCTTTAAGCTCATCTAAAAGATCTTCATCTTTATAATTTGCAGAATAAATCTTCTGACATTCTTCCAAAGATAAATCAGTTCTACCTTCAATAAGTTCTCCAACTTGATAAAGTAATTTATCAGACAAATATTTATAGAAAATAATGCCTAACAGATAATCTTTATATTCATTAGCATCCATTTTTGAGCGCAGAGAATCAGCTGCACTAAATAATGCATGTTCAAGTTCAGTTTTCGTTAAAGTTTCAGCCATAAATTTCATCCTTCTAATTTTCGTTGCTGAAGAGTAATAAGCAACGATAGTGTCAATTTATATTTTAACCTAAACAAACGTTCTAAAGCAAAAAATCTATGGCCCAACTTTCAAATTTCACCATAGATAATTAACTAATCCATTTCCATCATCTGCTTAATTAGCTTCTCGTTAACTGTACTCTGTTTTTCAGCAGCATCATTTACGAATTCGAGAGCTGACTTATCAATTTTAGTAACATTAATATAAAATACCATGTCAGTCCTAGCATAAAGATCATCAAACGATCGATTTTTTCATCATTAAAATGATTGTAAAAGCCCAAAGTGTAGTACAAAAGCAGTTGCCGCACCCAGTAAATCTGCATCGTAGTTTTATTAGATGCCTTAAGATCGACAATTGTATTTTTTAACAAATAATCGCCATCGCCAGAAAGATATCCATTCTTGGTTGAAGCAATAAATGCATCCCTGATTGGCCAGCCAAACTGATCAAAAAAATTCTCAATTCTTTTCATCATGACTTTCATGTGCCTGATGGTAACGCTATCTGGATAAACAGTCGGTTTGATATACTTATTGGTTCGAAAGGCTACTTCCCAGGCACAAATATCCAGAGCCAACCTGAACACTTTATCAGGAATATCATCAACCTCAGAGATATTTTCAGTTAGGCGACCCAATTTTTCTTCTTTATTTATAACTCTTATGAATTCGGCAGGCGTAATCAAGCCATGATCTAGATATCGCTTCAACTCAATATTGGCTAAATCGAAGGCATGGTCATCAGCCAGCATTACAAAGCGAGTTAAATAATCCAATTCCGTACCAAAATTAGATGGAGTAATTGTCTCGTCAACTTCGGATATTAATGCATCTTCACTCAAATGTTTAATTTTAAAGTCCTGGCTTTTGATAATTTTGTTTAATGGGAGCGATTTAGCTTGTTTGGCAAATTGAGTAATTGAAACTGGCACATTCATTTTCATCCCTCCTAGATAAATAATATTTTACATCTTCATAGCAAGCAAAAAGCCAGTGAATTTTGGTTCACTGGTTTCTTTAAAACTATTTTATGCTGACAAAAAGGTCCCTATTTACTGAATCTAATGAAAACCGATGTGGGAATAGATGAAGGCATCCCATTTGTATTAGCATAATAAATAGTTTTTAAATCATCACTAAAACTAGCATTATCTGTATGTAAATAATCATTAGCTAAATTTATTATTTTAGTCTTCTCATCTTCAGTTAGATTAAAATTATCAGGAGACCCTTTAACTGTAATAGGTTTACCATGCAAATCAGCCATTGCTTTCTGTAACTGTAATTTTGCCTCTCTAATATCTTCTTCTGAAGACCAACGTTGGTTTGCAACATCCCATGCAGTTCTATTTGCTTTATAATATGTTTCAACTTTATCCTTGGGAGAATACATAATGACTAGATTATCTACACTCAAACGACTTAAATAATCTTTAAATTCGAGTAATCTTTTGATTGTTGTAGAATTAAAGTCTTGATCCTTTCCATCTTTTTCGAAAGCTAACGTGGGAACATAACCTGTAACTGAATCGTCTCCATTCCAAAGTTGAACTTCATAGAATTCATGTCCAGAGATTTTGACTTTATTATTTATTTCGTAATGTTTACCCTTTATCACAAAGAAACCTAAGATTCTATTGCCTTTTGCATCAAATACATATGAGTTATGGAGACTTGTTGATGGATATGAGTCATCATCGCTATCATCACTTTGATTAGCGGTAGTGTTATTTGCAGATGAAGCCCCAGAAGTAGTACCCGACGTTGTTGATGATGACGTACCACTATTCACTGGAGAAGTGTTTTGACCATTGTTAGTAGATGTTGTTGGGGTACCATTATGTTTATTATTCGTAGCAGCAGTATTGTTTGAAGTTGACTTAGTTACATTCGAATTTGAACTACTTGCATTAGTTTGATCATTATTCCAATCAACATTATTAAATCTAATGAACTGATTGTGTCCAATCTGAACATACTTCTTACCTTTGATCGTGACAGTATTCAAAATAGGTACGACTTTACCATGTTTAACCATCTTCTTGCCAACACGGTGGCCTTTTGCGTTATAAACATAAGAATTCTTACCTACTAAAATAGTACTTGCATCAGCACTAGACTTACCGTTATTCTTAGTAAAATTACTTAGCTTAATGAACTCATTCTTACCGATTTGAACATACTTTTTACCATGAATCTTCTTAATTGCAAGAACCTTAAAACTAGTTTCATTCTTAGCTGAACCGGAACTAAGCTTTTGACCTTTAGCATTATAAATATAAGCATTATGTGATAAGTAGGCATTTCTACCAGTTCTTACAGTAGCGGCTTGAACATTATTATTTTGTACTAATCCCACTGATAATAAAGTAAGTCCAGCAAGACTTACTAAAATATTCTTCTTCAATTTCTTAATCTCCATAGATTTATCTTCTATATCTTTTTCCTTATAAACTCAATTATACACCCAAGCCTATAATTGAATGGTGGAGATTAAATAATCTACGGAGGATAACATGAAGAGACATACTAAATTATTTATTTTTATGGCAATGCTATTATGTGCTGTTAGACTAATCGGCACTAATAGTAAAACCGTTCGAGCATCATACCTTAACGGAAATGATTACACTGATATGTGTAATCGATTTGTTAAAGTAACCAAACCGGTTAAAGTTTATAAAGTAAGAACTGGTACTTGTGAGGCCAACAATCACTTTAAGTATTACGGCAAACTAAAAAAAGGTAGCCACGTTTTAATCTCCCGCTGGTTAATGAGTACTGGCGGTGGCTGGATAATTTTCAATAAAAAGTATTATTCAACTCGACGCACATTTTTCTTTGCACATAACCCACGCGGTAATCGTGCAAACTGGTACAAAAGAATAGCCTAAAAATAAGAGCAAGCTCTACTTCAGAACCTGCTCTTACTTTTTTCCAATTAGATCATTTTCGTTTACATCAAATTACTAGACCTAACATACAAATTAACCTATAAATTTGAGCATTAAACAAAGCCAGCCGCAATTCATCGCCAATCTATGATCCATGAGCCGTCTCTACTTTTAACCCAGTTGACTTTAGACCAGCTTAAATTGCATCATCAGTTTTATTTCCTACTCACTCTGTTAGTCTCAACGCTACCCGCTTTGACTTCTACTGGTTGGGCTTCGCCTTTTACATGTAAAGCCTTTCCCTTTTCATCGTCATCGTAACACCGGTTGCAGAGTTATTCAAAGATTAGTGCTTAGTTATAGATAATATTTTTTCGTAAATTGCAATAATAAATTGAACACTTAAGCTGCTTGATAGATATGATCCAATTCTCTTTCAAAGATTTCATCTGGTGTATGATATGCCAATATTTTTCTTGGTAGCGAATTGCACCAGGTTTCAATGTCAATGATTT
>OODN01000731.1_pt1 | contig 16144 bp, 29 predicted proteins | sample 1671651 | NCBI WGS metagenome assembly OODN01 (sample SAMN06348178, study PRJEB24527) | human gut metagenome | biome: human gut; feature: ankylosing spondylitis patient; material: feces | host: Homo sapiens | place: China | collected 2015-10 | reverse complement strand
CCTTTATGGGTTTTTCTGTCCACTAAAATGTTCAACTTAAATTTTACAATCTGCCATAAAAAATAAACCAAGTAACGCGACTGAAAAGTTGCGTTATTTTTATTTTAGCATATTTAATTCACAGATGATAAGTTCATACGCTGATCTTTTTCGGAGTTGTTCTTTCAAACCTGTTCACCTTCTTGTTGTCTGATAATACCCATAACTATATCAGCCGTGTCCTTATCCTTAAAGGAATAACTACTGCCATATGACGGATTAGTTTCCAATGCCGTTAGGAATTTTGCAACATCAAAAGAATTAGCCAGCGCTGTTAAAAAGATACTCAAATCTTTAATCCTACGACGCTTTACGCGTGTCTCTTTAATTAACGATATGATTTTTGAAGCATCTAGCATCTCAGTGTCGGTCAACTCTATCGTATGCAGAAGATCTTGCGTCACGCTCTTATCGGTATAAAGAATTAGCCTGTAGAGCATGCTGATCTGTAGTTGCAGGATCCCAGACAAAGGTGCCCATGGTTAAATCATAGATCCGTAGCGTTGACGGATCACATTTCTTCTGCTTGTTCCAGATTGTTTTAGTCTGGAGAATCTTTTCAGCCAGTTCAATTGGTGCATTCAGCTCTTCCCAGATTGAAGCATTTGCATTTGCACTTTTGACAAAAGTTTTCGTAGATTTACGAAAGTAGTACAGGTCAGCCCCCTGTTTGACCGTAATTACGTAACGACTGGCCGCCTGCATCGGTTCTGGATCCTGATCTGGTTTAACTGATAACGGTAGGGTTTTCCGATCTTGCAGATTAAGAGCAAAGAAGCCATCTGCACGTTTAGCCCCAAACCGCGTTGGGTAGTCCTGTTTGAGATTATCAAAATCCTGATACAACCCAGTTAAGGATTGCCAGGTCATCAACTCTTGATCTTTTTTTGACGTGAATTTCTGGTCTGCCGTCCAAAACCATCGATTGTTATTACGGGCTTGATACAAGAGTACGTACGGCATTAAATCGCCCCCCTACAGTTTCTCGCCAGTAAATTCTCGATAGCAGACCCGAGCGACCGTTTCTGGCGTTCCCAACAGCATTAACGGAATAATATCCTTACAGCAGGCAAAAATCTTCATGGCCTGTTCGCGAGTAACATTACAGTTATCGTAGAATTCAAGCATTTTTGACTCAAAGTATTCTTGGCTGATCGGTTGTTTCTTGACGTTTGCAGACATTTTAGTAACTCCTTTTTTAATCCTGATAGACAAAATCGGTATGATCATCATTGATGGCCACGACCATGTACATCGACAGCGACCCAGCCGCATTGGGCTTAATCTTGATGCTGAATGGCTCCTGCGTACCTAAGATGATCCCACTGGCCATACCATGCTCCAGGCTGGTAATCAGGCCCAGATCGTAATTTTCCATAAAAAGGCCCCCATTTAAAGTCTGGTTTTAATCATCATCAGAACTAGGATTTACGCAAGTTTCGCCAAAAAAAACGGCCGTCATACGACGACCGCAGCCCCACTTGTGTGGGGAAACTTGCTATAAAGCAATATCCCTAATATTAATATCAGGATCACCCCCACATACGTGAGGAATACGATTTAAGTATATATCCGTACGCTAAACTTAGCGCAAGCAGACCGGCTTTAAAGCGACCTTGCTTTTTCTATTAATATTATAGCATGGTTTACTTTTTCGCCGTACGGAAATGACAGATGCTTCTAGCTTTCAAATCTCACGCGTCTCACGTTCTTCTTCTCGGTCAGCACGCTCAATCTCATCATCATCGTCCAAGTGCTTACGCATTGCGTTCATCTCACGACGACCATCACGCTGTAAGCCGGCCAGCAACTGATCAAACTTGCTCAAAATCCGAAAGCCGCCACGTTTAGTCTGGACTTTCCATTGCGCATCTTTTTGGGCTTGATCAAGATACTCTTTACGATGGACAGTCATTCTATCATGCTGGTCCCCTTTATCTAGGATTACATACTTATGTTTAAGTTCCTTAAAGAGCGGACGGTTAACAGCATTTCGCTTCTCAAAGTCTCGACCATATTGTCGATTGTTTAGGTAAATCTGTTGTTTCAGCTTCAAGATTTCCTGTTGTGTCTGATAATGGTTAATGGTGTCCTGTACGCTATCAGTATTATGGTGATCGAGGATCATCAACTGTACCGCAGGTGAATCTGGATATTTAGAAATAACATTTGCTTCTTGAGCAAGTTGGTAGATCCTGGCTTTGGCAACAGCTGGAGTAGCTGATTGAATCGGGAGTTTTTTTGCATCAACGTAGCGTCTAGAAAGTTCACGATAACGGTTCGTCAAACCACGTCGCTCTCGCTCAGACTTAGGCATTTTTTTAAGCTTAACCAGTTCACGCTGTTCTTTTAAGACTTGGACAAAATACTCCTTAGCTGGTGACGTATCATCTAACTTTTCGATCTGAGCTAGCTGAGTGTTAATAGCATCGGCCCGAGCTGTTAAATTAACCTGACGCAGATAAAGCCGTCGTAATCCCAACCGTTTACGCAATGCTTGTGCTTCTTTTGACGCTGGATTTAATTTGGCCAATTGTTCCTTTTCTAACTCAAGCAGGCGCTTATTTTCGTCAACTCCTTGCGAGGCAATCTTCTCTAATACCTGATGGTTGTTTTTTTCCTGCTCTTGATCAACCTCACGCAGGTAATCATAGATCCGATTGGCCAAAAAATCACGTAAAGCTTTGTCGCGCCGTTTCTCAGTGTCTTTAATATGCTGACCATATTTTTTACGGCTTTGCACATCTTTTTCGTGAACAGCTTGTCTGAATTTCTGATAGTCATCAGCCAGCTGACTCTTGAGGAGATCATCAACCAGCTTATCCGTCAGCTCATGCGATTTTTTGAAGCCCTGGCTATGGTTGCTTGAGCGCCACTTACGTTTATCACGATACTGAGGCAATGACCAGTAGATATCGCGCAGCATCTTTTGCTGATAGTTATCATGACGGGCCAGCCATTGGACGTTTTCAACCATATCTTTACGGATATGAGCAATCTCTTTATCAAGTCCGATATCGTGCTCTCGATTGAGTGGATGGGTCAACTCTTGATGGATAATAGTTTTTAGTTTCCGAAGCGACTTAGCTCGAAACATACCAACCGGCTCACCATTTTTCAATGGCCGAGTATTCTCACGCTGACTGATCGCCAGGTGGACATGGACGTGATCCGTATTCAGATGCACATCGCCCCACCAGAAAGTCTGATCATTATCCAATTCTTCAGCCGCTAAAAAGTCAGGCATTGCTCTTTGTATTGCCAGCTTGATAGCCCGTTGATTAACCGTCTTGGTTTTCTCGTCATACAACCCAGTCTCACGAATAAATTCTGGACTAAAAGAGACCACGCCTGCCCAAAGCATGGTCTTATTTTTTTGCGCTAAATCTAGATCGTCAAGCAGGCGCTGGTGCTGTTTGTCGTCAATATTTAGGCTTTCGCGAGTAAATGTAGGATAACGATTATCATCAACGCCATACTCAAGTTTTGTTGCGGCTTTTCGGTCCATATAACCAATATAGCCAGCAAATTTTTCGTCTGGATCGATTTGAATTTGATCATTGCGCGGATTGTTTTCCAACTCAAAATCACGTTCTGGATTAATTGCATTCTTGCGCTCCGTATAGCCCAGATATTTTGCCTGCGCCACGTGAAACGTTTGCGTATAGATGATATCTGGCGATCGATTACCTTCTTTGGTCATCGGCATTCTGCTCACCGTCCTTGATTAATTTGATACGTGTCGGCCCCACTCATCTCGCAGCTCAACTCGGACGTCACTGCTGATTTTTTCACCTGGCTTAAACGGCAGATAGTTATGACGCAGAGTGCTGGCTGAGATATCAAGAATTTCTGAAATTTCCGCGGTACTCAGGCCAAAGTTTTTGTAGTAGGTCACTTGAAGTCGGACTGCTTCACGCTTGCTACCCGTTCGCCAAGCCTGAGGATTTACTCCCAGCTGTTTGCGAATTTCTTTTAAAGCTTTGCGATCCTTAATCACAGTCCTAACATCAGCTTCTGGATTGCCGTCATCCATATAAACATTCAGATCACTTTCTTGGCCAACATTGTTGTACCACTCTTCATCTTCTTCAAGTGCATGAAGCTTACGATAAAAATCCTTGTTGTTTTTGATCCGCATTTTAGGTCACCAACCTTTGATTATTTCTGTTTGTTTTTTTGACGTACCGAAGCAAAAAGTCGTTTGTTATCCTCATCGACCAGGTTCATCAGCTCATGATAAATTTTGTACTCAGGAGTCCCATATTCAAACATGGATCCAAGTTCTTTCAAGCCGCCATTTTCAGCTAAAACTTTGTTGCTGATCAATAGAAGATAAAACATTGCATTGATCCGATCTTCTAAGTGATATTGATTTCGTTTGAGTTCTTCTAGCTGAGTATTTTTTGGTGTCAGTAATTTTTTCTTCAAGTCCTCATAGGTAACTTTGTTATTGCCATCTTGATTTTTAATGATGATTGATAAGTAGTCAGTCAACAGCATATTGATAAATGCGTTACGCGTTCCTGGCATCTTATCAACCAGCATCGGATTGTTCTCCCAAAGTTTCTCAACATACGCAAGTTGTGCTGATGTTTTTTTGTAAAAACGAACCGTCATTTTATTCTCAGTCATCTTGATTACCTCTTAATGCTTTTTGTTTTTCTGTTTCGTTTTAATGAAGAGTCGTTTGTTATCTTCATCAACTTGTTGGCGTAATTTATTACGCAGGTTGTACTCATCCGTACCGAATTCATACATTGACTCAAGCTCATACAAATGATCAACTGCACCCGATTTTTTTAAAAATTACCTTCTAAATCATCGGGATCATATGAACCGGTGATCTCTTGGTAAAACATCTCGATAATATTTTTGTTGATTGCAGAGTCAGCAACCAGTTTTTCTAAATCTGCTGCGATTGTTTCAATGTTTTCGTTCTGTTTTCGGACGATCGATTTTAGATCATCATTGCCATGTTCGATCTCTAAATCACGAAAATATTTTTCGGTAATCGACTCCAACATTTCAGTTTTGCTGACGTGTTTTCGTTTAGCCTCGGCCGAAATTTTTTCGTAGATCGCGGCGTCGATTTTTATTGTCACTTTTGAAGATGCCATAAAAATCTCCTTTCATAATTATTTTGGGTTTAAAGAGCATAAGGGGGATCTACCACCAGCAAGCTGGCGGCCCACCAGTGGTGGGGATCCGGGCTGACACCTAAATTTTCTCGTCTGCGCCTATTTTGAGTCCGCAATGCGTCCTTTTACCTTTCCTGATCGCGTCTGCATCGCGCCCTCAAGCTTTTGCAGATACCTTACCCCATTTTTTAAATTTTCAAAGTTCTGCCACTCTGATTTTCTTGTTAAAAAATAGACCAGCCGTTGCCGACCGGCCCGTGAATTTTTAGCCCAAACCTCGAAACTCATTCATATCGATATTCAACACATCAGCAATCTTTTCCAGCAGATGCAAGAAAATCATCCATCACTCATCGTCCTCACTCAATCGAACGTCATCATTTGGCTGAAAGTTCTTCAGCATAAATGGCGTAATCAGCAGATTTAAAATCTGCACGACGGCTTCATATTCAGTGTCGGCCAGCGTGGCCTGACTCGAATATGGATTGACGAACTCGCCTAAAATTTGCCCAGCATATTCAAGGCGAATGGTTTTTGAATCGACCTTGCTAAACATGAAAGTCTGATGAACCAGCTGACTGATCAGCGTATGCAGATCCGTATCGATTGCTAAAATTTCTGGTGAGATTTTCATCACCGTCATGACGACTTGAAGCTGTTCAATTGGGTCAAAAACTTCAAGGCGTTCGCTGGCCATGAACTGAGAAATGATAATCCGGACCATCATCTTGCGAAGCAGACTAACCGCGTAGCTCTTGTTTAGCACACCGATTTTTTGACCGTGCCAGCTGAGATTACCACGATCATCAAAGACAATCCCGAGCGCCTTAAATTCTTCTAGCAGGGCCGAGTAATCGATCGTGTCTGCGATTGCTTCTGGGGTTTGATGCTTGATATAAAATCGGCTGCGAATTTCGTGAATCGTTGCAAAATCCATACTACTTCTCCTCCCATTCTGCTTTGATCTTGACTAAGGCCCTAGTCAAATCCTCTTCGGTTACCTTACCCTTATTGCCGTTCAGATAGGAACGAATACTCAGGTACATTGGCAAGCCTAATTGCGACACTGGCTGAGCATATTTCATCGTCTCATAGGCTCCATCTAGCGATGCATATTCAGCCATCTCGTCATTGTTCAGTACTTCAACAATTGAAACAGCTTCGTCGCCTAAATCCTCATCAGTCGGATCGTAAACATCGAAGAATCGTGCCAGCGTTACGACTGCATTTTCCATTGGCATCCGTGTATGATAAAGCTCAGTAAAAGTGGCACAGATACCATGAATCAGTAGAATCATCATATCCGGAGTGATTAGGTCCGATCCTAAGACGACCAGACCGGCACGCTTGTTTTTTCCATCAGTTAAAACTAGGTATTTTTGCATAATTAAAGCCCGACAGACTCAAAATCTGCCGAGCCTAACCCCCTTTCAAATATTCAAAATCTTACTTCAACTCGCCAGTACTCTTGGAAGCGATGAAACGGTAGTTGCCGTTTTGGATATCGTGGATCTGCTTTTGATAAAGCTTGATCTGTTCCTGATACTTGGCGATATTTTTGTTGGCCTGTTTGATGTTGGCCTGTTGCGTTGAGATATCAGCCTGCGCGTTGCGGATCGTATCAACATTGGAGCTGGCGTCCGCCTTGTACTGGCTATCCTTTTGCATCTGGTCAATCCCAACCTTGTCAGCCGCGATCTGAGCCTTGTAGGCCTTGATGGCTTTTTGTTGCTTTTTGATCCCTTTGTTCAGGTTCTTGATCGACTCATTCAGCGACTCAATCGCGTACTGTTTTTGCGTACGCTTGACCATCTTGTTGTCCACGAACTTATCACTTTCGTTGATGATGAACTTGTACTTGTTCTTCGACTGCGTGCTGTTCGTCGTAGACTCGGTAGCTGATGAAGAAGAACTCGATCCATCGAAGTTTTCATCAGCCGTTGGCAATTGTGTCAGGTCTGGGTTCTTGTTTTCGGCGACAATCTGAATAGCTTGATAACCGGATTTGAGATTGCTGATCACCATCACGTAGTTGTTGTTGGCCAACGGGAAAACTTGATAGCTGGCATCTTGTTTTTCAAGCGTGCTGACGCTCAGTTTGATTGCCCGTGGGTTGATTACCTGACTGCCACTGGCCTGTACCTGGAATTTGATCACCATGAAGTGCTTTTTGGCGTTGTACTTGCGTGAAGTCATTGCAATTGTGGCGCTTGAGTTTTGGCCAAACGATTCTTGCGTATTAAGCGGCGTATTGGTGAATCGTGACTGTTTGGGTGCGGTCTGCGTACCGATCAGCAGGACCGCCATAATCGCTACCAGCGACCCAGAAATGATCAGTTTTCGTTGCATTGCGTGTTCCGTGTGCCAGGCATATATCTTGGCCAGTTGCTTTTGCCAGGCCGTCCGGAGTCGTTTTAGCTTATCCAGCATTTAGTCAGCGTCCCCCTTCTTGACTTCAAGCTCATCAGCCACCCAGCGCAGGATATTGGCCAACTCGGCCCGTTCAATACTGCCGGTGACCATGATTTTCAGCTTTTTAGGCTGGATAAAGAAGGCCGTTCCTTCTTCATCTTCGACCGCCACGTTATATAAAACGTTGCCATCGTCACTCTCGATAATAAAATCGGTAATTGCGTCATCGCCCTCATAACCATCGTTATGCACGCTGATTGAAAACGGCATGATGCTCTCAACGGTCTTGAATTCTTTGATTTTGCCGCTGGCGCTTACCTGCTTGGTTTTAATGGATCCCATATCGTCAATCTCCTCTTCGTAGCTCTTCAAAATCTGTTCTGCAATTTCCTTGGCATCATCGCCCAGCGTGACCTGATTGCGTTGCGCAAACCATTCAACTGGCCAGTCCAGCTTTTCATCAAGCGGTTGTGCGCTGAGCGAGATCCGCGTCCGCAGGTTCATACGCCGTGGCGTGGCGTAGATCCCCTGACTGGTCAGCCAGCCGATCAGATGCAGGGCCAAAACGTCTGCCATCAAAGGCGTGCCATATTTTGCTTGATCTGGGTAGTAGTCCTTGAGCAGATCCGTCCCGTCCATCTGCGTCGTCCAGTAGTGGCTGAGGTGGTCTGCTTCAAGCACGTCCTTTTCCAGATCACCTTTGATCTGATCCGTGAGCTTGAATGCCAGTACCGCGTCTTTTTTTGTGTTGTCCATGGTAGTGTCTCCTTTTTGCTTAGCGTGGCTTAACTTCTTGTACGAAAATATCGAGCTGTTCCTGCGTATAGCGCCGGCGATGAATCTTGGGCACCAGTCGGACATCATCGCGCAACTGCTTCATGATCTTGGCCGTATAGGTCTGTTCCAGGATCCCGGTTTGGTTGATGTATTTGGCCGCCTTGCGGAAGCCATATGCTTTTTGCTTAAGCATTGATTGCTCCTTTGAATTTAAAACGTTTTAACTTCTCGTTTCCGCGATTTTAAAACTGGATTTGATTAATTCATCGTTTTAATGATTCACGACCGTTATTAATCCAAACTCAGCTTTTTATAGAGCTGTTGGATCTTGGCCTTGTTCGTACCGCTGTACTGGTAGACCGGCAGGCCGTTGACCATTTGAATTGGCTGCGGCTGACCGTTCTTAAAGACCATGAACGTTGGCGTTGAGGTAACGTGGTACTGCTCAAACAACTGCTTGTCATGGCTGTTTTGAAGCTCAACGTAGACAGCCGTATGCCGGTAGTCAGAAGCGTTGCCGATCCCAACCACGTTGTCGGCCAGCTTGCTTTGATAGTCGTTCTTGTGGACCGTGGCCGCCACGTGCTTGCAGTCCTTGCAGGTTTTTGAGTAGAACATCACGACCGCTGGCTCATTGGAGTTCATCAGCTTGGTCTGATCTGCGGTACTGGTCCGGCGATAGCTATGAAAAAAGTGAAAGCCAAACAGTGCACTGCCGATAATCAATACCGCGATAATGCCTAACGTAATCCGGCGACGGCGCTGTTCCTTGGCTGGATTGTCACTGTACATGAGTTATTCTCAAGTCCTTTCTGGGTTGATCTGGTGCCAGCCAGCCCGTTTCTTCAACCGGATCGTCCGGTAAAAGATCAGGCGGCTGGGACCGTAGAAGAGTTCGACATCATAATCCCTGCTGTTTTCGGTAATCTCACCGACCAGCAGACTTTCTTGACCATGGTTGCTGTAGCGGATTGTCTGACCGCTACGTACCAGGTACTGACCATTGGTAATCGTCATTTTGGATCGCCTCGTTCCTTATCGACTTCTTCAAACGCCAATAACATCAAGCGCTTGGTTTCCTGCGCCCGTTTAAGCATCTCGGCCTTGGTCATCTTATGATCGTCCAGCCAGAGGCAATGAACGGGCAGTATCCCGGTTTCTTCGTAGACCTGCTTGTAAACATCGGCCATCGAGTATTGTTTTTCACTGTTCATGAGACACGCCCCTTGATTGAATCCGGATCCAAGACGATCTGCTGAACGTCGTGGATAAACTTCGTGGTTCCTTCATCGCTGGCCCGTTTGAATTGGCTAAAGGCAATCGGGACCTGCGGTGCGTAGTTGTATAGATTAGCGTGAGCGACTTCTGGATCAACCCAGATGTTGGTCACGTTCTTGCGATCAACCTGATCGTTCAAGAGCAGTTTCTGCGTCCGCAGATAGGCAAAGCGGTTTGGCTTTTGATCGGCCTGCAATTTCTTCAGGTAATGCTCCGCATCGGCCTTGTGCAAGAAGCTGTAGCTCCCGACCTTGGTGGTATCGCCCTGCTCATCGTAGAAGATCTCGTAGACCACGTAGACGTAGGTGCGGTTTGAGCCGCCTCGGCTGGGAATCAGCTTGCGGATCTCGTCATCGTAGTAGTCCGCGAAGCGCTTGCCGTGGTTCTTCTGATAGACAGCCTGTTCAAAGCCGCCGCATTCAACCAGATACCGGTTGGCCACGTCCAGAATCGTTGGAATGGCCTCAAAGCTGTAGCCGTAGGAGTACTCCAGAATCTGGCCGTCCATTGGCGTTTCAGGGCGATCCATGATATCAATGGCGATCGTACCCTTGGCCTCGGTAAACTCCAGCCAGGCGGCCACGTCCGGCAATTTAACGCCCAGACAGTAGCCGTGCCGTTCGATCAAGTCGTATCCGTCCATGTTTTGCTCAATGTAGTCGGCCATCTTGGCCCATTTTTCACTGGAAATCCGTTGTGTCATACGTTCTGTACTCCCTTCGAGTGAACCATTTTGCTTGAAACCATAAATTGGCCAGCAGTTCTTGTTTCAATCCGCGAGTCTGTAAATCATTCAAACCATATTTGGCGGAGGCCTGAGCTAATGCCCGGTCCAGCTCACCGCCTGCTTGTTTTGTCGCAATCGGTTTGGATCGCAGTTGATATTGCACCGCGTAGTTGATATTTCGCTGAGTGGTCATACCAGCCAGATATTCTACGGAAACGCCGAAGAAATCGGCTAGCTCTAAGACCGTTGTGAGTTTGGGATCATTCTTGCCCAGTTCATAGAACCCAAGCGACTTGCTTGAGATATAAAGTCCTTGTTCGTGTAATAACTCGTGGCTGAGCTGTTCCAGCGACAGGCCGCGCCGTCGCCGTTCTGTTCTGAGATTGAGTAACCTTGTCATTGCCCTACTCCTTCAAAATCGCCTTGCCGATGCTGAGCTTGGCCTTGACCATCGCGGTCTTGGTAGCTTGATCGGCAACCTTTACCGGTACAAAGTCAACGACCCATCCTTGCTCAAGGAGAGCCTTATAGGCGTTGGATTGCCTCGCGACCTCAGGTTCCATACCTTGTTGCGAAACGTACTTCAAGGCTGGCTTGAGCCGTTTGAAGACCGCGATCGGCTCCATATCCGCGCCTTCTTTGCGCGAGACCACGTAACAAAATTTCATAGGCTTAGCCCCCTTAAAATTTCAAATGCGACCCAGCCAGCTGCGAGCAGGATCAGGATCACGACCGGTAGCATTAACGTATCGCCCGTTTTCTGCTGGTCTGAGCGTTTTTCTTCGGCAACCTCTTCATTGCCCCAGTTGCCCTTGATCGTGTCCTGAAGCCGTTTTTCACGGAGATATGCCCGGCTGTGACACTGATAGTCATCGTTTCTGATCATGCGGCACCTCACTTAGGCAGATGATGCCGTGGTTCCGGCAGATAGATGGCCATCAGCTTTGCCAGCTGGCGGTCTTTGATTGCTTTGGGAATCAGCACCGCCATGGCTTTCCTGGTCAGCGGTAGCTTGTCGTCGCCATTAAGCACGCCAAAGCAGTCGCCAACTGGTTTGGTGTTTTTGGGCAGTACCTTAACCGGCTTTCCCTGGACAACCATGACTCTGAGCCGGTTGGCCTGGTCAGTGGCCAGCACCATAAAGTCCTTTCTGCTGACCTGCATACCGGCGGCCTGAAAATCGCTCAAGCGATCGTCAGGAATCCGCAGGTAAAAAAACTGATCCGAAACGCCATCGGCATTAAAGTACTGGCCTTTGGCATACATCATCAACCGTCACCCCTTAACTTTTAACTTCGTCATACTCGCCTTCGACGATCCGTTCAGAATCGCGCAACAACTCGCGAATCTGTTTAGCCTTGTCTTCAAGGACGTTAGCCAGCGCTGGCAGATCGGTCTGCTGTAACTCTTCAGCCGTCAGTTGTTCCGTGTCGTGGGCCAGTGCCATCACGTCCAGTGTCTTCGGTACGGCTGACAGCATATCCGTTGACCGTGACGAAACGGTTTTGAAGGCCGCCTGCTTGTTGTCAACTTTGGTGGCCTGCTGTTCCAACTTCTCGGTCAGTTCGCTGTTTTTCTTGGTCAGCTCCGCCAGCTGGCTTTGCAGATCGTCGATATCCCCTTGCGTGTATTTGCTATGAGCTTCAGCCGCAGTCTGCGCCTCGTGCAGTTCCTTTTTGACCGCGTTGAGCGTTTCGTTGGTGTCTTGCAGTTGGCTTTCCAGCTCTAACTTGCGCTCCTTTAGTTCAACGTAGTCCTCTGGCGGTACTTCAACGCGTTCTGGCTCTTGAGCCTGGGCTTCATCAAGCTGGATCTGCAAATGGCGTTTTTCCTGCATTTCCAGCGACAGCTGTTCGGTAGTATCTGCCCGTGACCGTTCCAGGTCCGAATTGCGTTGCGTCAGCTGGTTGATCTGCTCTCGCTGTTCCTTCAGCTTCTTGGCCTGTTCCGCCATTTCAGCCTTCTTTTCGTCCAGCTCCTTGAGCATATCTTGCCAAGCAGGACTGTTACGCGCGGCCGGATCAGCTTTGAGAACCATGCTGATGGTCTGCTGATCGACTTGCCCCTTAGCAATCGCCAGCTGATCGGCTTGACTCAGTGACAGGAAGTTGTCGATCATCAAGGCGGCATCATCGCCGTTTTCTAGCGCCTGCGCTTGAATCTTGTCAACGGTGTTGGCCAACTCGATCAGTCGGTATGACGTGGACTTGGTATGACCGTGCGCCTTGAGCCATTTTTCAAACGTCATTTGCGTATAGCCGCGGTCTGAGCGCATACCGCGCTTGGAAAACAGCTGTTGAGCTTCGCGAAATACTTGCCCCAACTGAATCCGTGCGCCCTGTACGATATTGACGTACTCAGTTTCTAACCGGACGAATGGCAGTAGTTCCTCGTCGTTCAAGCCCTGATAAAAGCCAGCCAGCTCCGGATCGTTGGGAATTTGGAAATTGCCGTAGCGTTCAAAAAGCGGACTTGGCGTTTGCTCTTCTGGTTTTTTAATTTCCTGCATCAGCGTACCCCCTTAGTACAGCGTGAAGACGTCAAAGATATCAGCATAGCGGTCAACCAGACTGGTCTTGGCCAGTGCCTGGGCCAGATCTTCAGCTTCAATCGCTTCGTCGAGATCGTCCAGTGGTGCCATTTGACTGGCCACGTGATCCTGGTGGATATCGATCGCCCAGATCGTCACGCCGTTCTTCTTGAGCAGAACCAGTCCCAACTTGGCGTCCAGTGCCGTCGTGAAACCTTCGCGTTGTGCGGTTTGATTAAAACTTTGCATGGTCATCATAAATATCAATCTCCTGACTTGTTATTGAATTTCTTGTGAAAATTCTGCCAAAAGCTTGATTTTACGGTCTGTTTTCGATACGCTTAATGCACAAACCAATAAAAACAAACTTTTTTGAGTAACACCCTGGGTCCACGTTCACGACGTGGGCCTTTTTCTATGCGCCCTGACCTTGTTGAGCCAGGTACTGTTCAAACAGTTTCGGGGCATCAACAGACATGTAGCCGTGGCCATCTGGCTTTGACAGGTTCTTGCGAATCGTTTCCAGATCGCCATAGAACAGCTGTTGGTGAAATTTGACCGCTCGGTTTAGCTGATTTTCAGCGGTTTCTGCTCGATCCTTTTCCACCTGGAGAGTTTCAGCACTTGGCTGATTACCATCGGCTACAAATTCCGGTTCAGCCCAAGACGGCAAGGTCTCTTGGACGTTGGCCCGACCACCGCGGTTATATTGACCGCCACGGTAGTTTTGCGTTTGAGCCTGCTGTTTTTGAGCGTCACGGGCTTCATCAGCCGCTTGAACGTCTGCCAGGCTCTGGTAGCCTGCCTTGTGATAGTCGCGCATAATCGCTGAGATATAGCCGAGTGGCCGTTTGGCATCAGCTGTTGCGGCTTTTTTAATTGCGTGAAGTACAACATCTTTGCCAAATTCTTGCACCCATTGGCTTAGATCAGCAATGGCGGCCTTGCTTGGCCAGTCCCAAAGATCCGCCCAGGCGTTAAAGACTACGTTCAAGCCGTTAGGATCATTCAGCGAATTAGGCCCAGCTGGATCAGCTGGCATCATCCGGCCACGCTGTTGAGTTGCCTGACCGACAGTTTGTTGATATTGAGCAACCGGAGCAGTAGCACCTGCGTTAGCCAAAGATTGACCAGTTGTATTTTGTCGTCCAGCATCATCAGCAGCCGTCCGCGAAGTTGCAGTTGTGCCTCTTTGTATATATTCACTTTGAGTTGCATAGTTGCTGTTGATGATGCTTGTAGTATTAAGACTTGTATTATTCTCTCTTGTATTATTATCTTTAGCATTTCGATCAATAGGTGCTTGATCGTTCTGCCAAGAGGTAGTTGATCCATTTGCTAAGAACCCCTTAGCATTTCGATCAAGTTGATCGTTTTGCGTATAGGTAGACGGCATTTCGTTCAATAGGTTCTTAGCAGTTGGATCAATAGGTGGTGTATTTCGATCAATAGGTAATGCATTAGGATCAATAGGAGTATTGTGCGAAACGGTAACTGTTGGATCCATGTTTAAGTAAATCCGCCGACTAGCTATCGCACGACCTTTTTTTAGCATCTCGGTTCGGAGATAGCCAAGACTCTTCAAGTGGTTGATCCAGCGTGAAATCGTGGTCTTGTCAACCTCATATAGGGCGGCAAAGTAACCGTTAGATGCGGTACAGTAGCCGTATTTGTTGCTCAATGCGGTAATTTCGCTAAACATCAAGCGCTCAGCAAATTTCAGCCGTTTATCATAGCGCACCGTGGCTGGAATGATTGAGTAATAGCTTGGCCGCTCAAATTGTTCGTTATCAGGATTCATGGTTATTACCCTCCGTATCACTAAACAAGAATGGATAGTCTTTCTTAAATTCTTTTAAGTAAACTAGACAGCTATCGATAACAATACTGTTGACTGATTTACCAGTCTTTTCGCTAACATTTTTCAGCAGGTCCGCTACTTCAACCGGTAACGTAACCGCCGTTCGATATTTAGTTCTCATATCCTCACCTTCATGACATTAATATGATGTCTATAATATTAAATGACATTAAAATAATGTCAATACTTTTTACTGCCTTTTTGGTATTGTTTTGTTGTCAAAAAATCACTAGGGAGCGATTAAATGCCAAAGCAAACCACTATCAGATTGCCAATCGAGCTTACCCAAAGCGTAGATGAGTTAGCAGAACGTTTAGGTTTTAGTCGGTCAGACATAATTAAGACAGCAATTCTTAGATATCTGCTAACTGACCGTCTTAATGACTTCAACGAAACTACCGTTGGAAGTGGTAATTTTGTCAGGACAGTTATTTACCTAAACGACAACCTTAAAGGCTACTTAAAACAGTTATCCTCTGCTACAAATACATCGATAAATGCTCTAATCATTTATGCAACTTTAAAGACTTGTGACCACTATTCAAAATTGCTAACAGAATTAGGTCTCTAAGCGATAAAGTCGTTTTTAAAGAAATTTGTTGAAGCTCCGCTACTAGTTCTTCTGGTAGGCGGAGCGTTATTTGTTTCCGTTGCATTTTGCCACCTCATCGCGTCAGACGGATAATCCGGTAGTTTATGCCGTTCGTATCGGTACCGTATTGCGTCCTGATATAGCCTTTCTCTTTGAGCCTGCCGATAAATTCAGAAGCCCGACTCTTTGAAAGGCCCATAAATTCAGCAAAGTACGCATTGCTTTCCACACAGTCGCCATACTTGCCTAATCGTTCGATCTCAGTCAGCAGGACCGCTTCGGAGATGGTAAGGTCCCTGGCCTCCCACCAGTATTCTGAGATGGCAAGCGCCGTTCCTCGCTGGTGGTTACGGCCTGAAAATCGTTGTTTCATTGCTATCACCCCTTTTCCTGGATCAGTTGGTTGAGTGCTTGATAGTCCAGCGTGTACCAGTTTGTCTGATCAAAGCTATCCTCGTTGAAGTTGCCAACGATTACGATGCCCTGCTCAGCCAGATCCCTGAAGTAGCGCTGAATCGTCCGTTCTGAAAGCCAGACGAATTGTTCATGCCATTGACCAAGCGTCATGCTGGCCCACCAGCGGCCATCTCTAAACGACTTGGTATTCTTGCTCAGCCGATTAGCTTGCAGCCGGTTTTGAAGTTCCTGCAATAACAAGGCCTTCGCCGAGCTATGCAGTGCCTTAGCCAGTGTTGGTGGCATCTCCATTGGTAGCTCATCGTCCATCAACAGCGGCTCAAATTGACTTGAGTTATCCATTTTGTTCACTCCTAGCTATTCTTTGTAT
>OODN01000718.1_pt1 | contig 16449 bp, 13 predicted proteins | sample 1671651 | NCBI WGS metagenome assembly OODN01 (sample SAMN06348178, study PRJEB24527) | human gut metagenome | biome: human gut; feature: ankylosing spondylitis patient; material: feces | host: Homo sapiens | place: China | collected 2015-10 | reverse complement strand
GAATGCCCGGATATGTTTTACGAAAACGGCTGGTGGTATCTGATCTTTTCGCAGTTCACAGACCGTTTCCAGACCATTTACCGCATGAGCCGTTCCTGCCATGGACCATGGAAACGCCCGAAAACAGATTCCTTTGACGGTCGTGCGTTCTACGCGGCAAAAAGCTGCGGGGATGGAAACCACCGGTATCTGTTCGGCTGGAATCCGACAAGGACACAGAACACCTGGAATTTCGACCCGGATCCGAACCACGAGGGATACGATTACAAAACATATGACTGGGGCGGTACGCTGATTCCGCATGAAATTTATGCACGGGAGGACGGCACACTGGCGGTAAGACCAAATCCGGCGCTGAAAGAGGTTCTGACCATTCAAAATGACGTAAAGTGGGCACCGATGAACGGCGCGTGGGAGATTGGTGAAACATCTGCCGTTGTTGATACGCCGTATGCTTATGCGTCTGCACTCAGTGAAAACGATGTTCCGCATCAGGGCTGTCTGGCATTTGATTTCACGTTTTCGGAAGGAACAGAGCGTTTTGCCGTGGCACTGCAGGTGGATGAGGAGTTTGCGAGAGGCTACTATTTCTACTTAGATCCGAAGCGGCAGCGTCTGGAGTACAAGAGCGCAATCCGTATGCATGAGCAGGGCGGATGGACGTTCCAGTACGATGTCGAGCTGGAGCGGCCGCTGGAACTGATTCCGGGGAAAACGTATTCCATGGAAATTTATATCGATGAGTCTGTGATGGAAGTCTATGTGGGCGGAACAACGGCTCTCAGTGTGCGCGCGTATGACTTGCACGACCGGAAGTTTGGTCTTGCTGTATCTGACGGAAAGGTGCGCTTTGAAAATATTCAATTGACAACGATGGGAGGGTGAGCGGATGAGTCTTTATTTTCGACCGGAAAAGGCAGTGCTGGGTGATGTGATCCCCTATTATGACAATGGTGTTTTTAAACCGTTTTATCTTCGCAATTACCGTGCGAACCGGGATGAACAGCATCAGGACAGCTGGGTGATGCTGAGCACGACAGATCATATTCATTATACGGAGCATGATACAAAAATTGTGGGCGGCACGGGTTCTGTGATCAAAGTGGATGGCCTGTATCACATGTTTTACTGTACCTTTCAGAAGCTGCCAGAGAAGAACTACATGAATCACGCCGTCAGCACCGATCTGGATGTGTGGACGGAAATCCCGGAGGACCGCTTCGCATCGGATGATGTGATCTATGAGCCGATCCACTGGAGGGATCCGTTTGTTTTCTGGAGTGAGGAGGAAAACTGCTGGTGGATGATTTTTGCGGCGCAGAAAAAAGGAAAAACGACGAGGAGAGGCTGTGTGGGTCTGTGCAAATCGAAGGATCTGCATCACTGGGACTACTGCGAGCCGTTCTATGCTCCGATGAATGCACAGTGTGCGTTTGAGTGCCCTGACTTTTTCCGGATGGGAGACTGGTATTATCTCGTCTTTTCTTCGTATGCGGACCGCTATCAGACGATGTACCGGAAGAGCAGAAGTCCGTATGGACCGTGGCAGACGCCGGAAATTGATACGTTCGACACGCGTGCTTTTTATGCGGCAAAGACGGGAAGTGATGGCGTTCACCGATACGTTTACGGCTGGAATCCGACAAGAGAAGTCAACGAGCACAATTTTGATCCGCCGGGATATCCCGGAAAAGACTGTAATACATGGGACTGGGGCGGCAGTCTGGTGGTGCATGAGCTGTGGCAGGATGAGAATGGCGATCTTTTTGTGAAGCCGATTCCACAGGTGCTGGAAGCCGTGGGATGGGAAGAACCGCTTCAGATGCAGGCACTGACAGGAGAGTGGAAGCTGGAAAAGAACCAGGCAGAGGTTGATGCACCGTACGATTTTGGTGCGCTGCTGCTGAATCCGGTGGGGGAAACGAGCCGTCTTTCCTTTGACGTCGAAGTGGACGGGGATTGTCCGAGCGTTGGAATTGCCGTGCATGTCGAAGAAACATTTACGGTCGGTTATTATCTTCTGATTGATTTTGGCCGCCGCCGGATCGAGTTTAAATCCGGAGTCCGCATGACAGAGCGGGGCGGACAGATGTTCCCATATGAGGTGGAACTGGAACGGCCGCTGCCGTCATCAACGGGAAGAAGCTTTCATGTCGATGTGATTGCAGACGGTACGATTCTGGAAGCTTATGTGGATGGCAAAATTGCGCTTGGAACACGGATGTATGATCAGACGGGCGGATGCTTCGGGCTGTATGCATCGGATGGGAAAGCGGTATTTCGGGATATAAAAGTTTTTCACGCATGATAACCTTACTGCACGCGCCGTCCGCATGCGGAATCCGGCGGAGGGTCTCTTTTGAGAGAGTTATTCATTTGGGAACTTTTGCTTGCAGTTTTGCCGGAGTGTGGTAAAGTAGTAGAGGAGTTATATGAATTTCAGCGGGAGACAGAAAATCGGATCTGTCGTTCCGCGTTCAGAAAGAGGATAGAACATTATGCTGAAAAAAATTGGAAGAAATGATCCCTGCTGGTGCGGCAGCGGGAAGAAGTACAAAGACTGCCATCTGGCGCTGGATGAGAAAATCAATTCTTATAAATTAAAGGGATGGAAAATTCCGCCGAAGAAAATTATCAAAAGACCGGATCAGATCGATGGAATTCGTGAAAGCGGTCTTGTCAATATTGCAGTTCTGGATTATGTGGCCGAAAACATTCATGCAGGCATGAGTACCGAGGATATCGACCGCCTCGTTGCGGAGAAGACAAAGGAGCTCGGTGGAATCGCTGCACCTCTGAATTACGAAGGATTTCCGAAGAGTGTGTGCACTTCGATCAACGATGCTGTATGCCACGGCATTCCGAACGAGGAGGAGATTCTGCAGGACGGAGATATCATCAATGTCGATGTCTCTACTATTTATAAGGGATATTTTTCCGATTCTTCCCGTATGTTCTGCATCGGCGATGTAGATGATGTTTCGAAGAAGCTGGTGGAAGATACGTTAAAAGCCGTACAGCTTGGACTCTCTGAAGTACGCCCGTTCAACCGCCTCGGCAATGTCGGCGCGGTAATCAATGAATTTGCCCAGAGCCAGGGCTATAAAGTTGTCCGTGATATCGGTGGCCATGGCGTCGGTCTGGAGTTCCATGAGGATCCGTTCGTCAGCTATGTCACAAGACGAGATACCGGAATGCTGCTCGTACCGGGTATGGTATTCACCATTGAGCCGATGATCAATCTCGGAACCGATGAAATCTTCATCGACTCCGACAACGACTGGACTGTCTACACTGAGGACGGCGCACCGTCAGCCCAGTGGGAGGTTACGGTTGCGGTAACAGAAGATGGATATGAAATTCTGGCATATTAATTGACGCATAGAAATATGAAAGCTGTGTCTGTGGAAGAACTATTTTCCGGAGACACGGCTTTTTTCTAAAGAGAAAAGGGAGAAATACGATGCAGGATTTGGAACTGGAGATGAGCCGGTGCCGGGTTTGTCCGCGGAAGTGCGGAGCGGACCGGGAGCATGGAAAGACGGGATATTGTAAGGCGCCCTCCGGGGTTGCGGCGGCGCGGGCTGCACTGCATTTCTGGGAGGAGCCGTGTATTTCCGGGACGACGGGGTCGGGGACGGTTTTCTTTTCCGGATGTAATCTGCGGTGTGTTTACTGTCAGAACCATCATATTGCGGAGATGGAGAGCGGAAAAGTGATTTCGATCGGGCGGCTTTCGGATATTTTTCTGGAGCTGCAGGCGCAGAATGCGAATAACATCAATCTCGTGACGCCGAGCCACTACGTGCTGCAGATCCGGGAAGCACTTCTTCTGGCGAAAGAGAAGGGACTTACCGTACCGATTGTCTATAACTGCGGCGGGTATGAGAGCGTGGAAGCCCTGCAGGCCCTGGATGGGCTGATCGATATTTACCTGACGGATTTTAAATATATGGTTCCCTCCCTTGCAAAAGCGTACTCGCGGGCAGAAGATTACCCGGAAACAGCAAAACGGGCGCTGGCGGAAATGGTGCGTCAGACGGGCAGGGCTGTATTCGATGAGAATGGTCTGATGAAAAAAGGTGTGATTGTGCGCCATTTATTGCTGCCCGGTGCTGTAAGAAATGCAAAAGCTGTGGTAAAATACGTCTATGAGACGTACGGCGATACCGTCTGGCTGAGCCTCATGAGCCAGTACACGCCGCTTCCGCAGGTGGAAAACATAAGTCCGCTGAACCGGAAAACGACAAAACGGGAGTATGAGCGTCTGCTGGACTATACGTTTTCCCTCGGCGTCACCAACGCCTTTTTACAGGAAGGCCCGGTGGCTGAGGAGAGTTTCATTCCGGAGTTTGATGGAAGAGGAATCTGACGTTATAGTTCACTCGTGCAAAAAGGAGCTGCGCAGTAGCAAAAAGCGCTGGAAGCGCGGTTTTGAGAATGCAAGCAAAACACATTTGTCCATGATTAGATATGACTAACTATATTGTTTTAAGGAGGAAAAACTTTTGAGCAACGCAGTTGTAACACTGAAAAAAGGAGAGGGCCGCGCCTTAAAGCAGGGCGGAGCCTGGATTTTTGATAATGAGATCGCTTCGATTTTAGGAGCATATGAAAACGGAGATATCGTGCTGGTGCGCGACTTCGACGGATACCCGATGGGACGAGGTTTCATCAACGAGCATTCCAAAATCCGCATCCGTATGATGACAAGAAATATCGACCAGGAAATCGATGAAGCATTTTTGAGAAAAAGAGTGCAGGATGCTTGGGAATACCGCAAAAAAGTGACAGACACATCAAGCTGCCGCCTGATCTTTGGCGAGGCAGACTTCCTGCCGGGACTCGTAGTGGATAAATTCTCCGATGTGCTGGTCGTTCAGTCGCTGGCACTCGGTATCGACAAAATGAAAATGACGATCATCCGCCTGTTGGAGGAGGTTCTGGCAGCTGACGGGGTTAAGATCCGCGGCGTGTTTGAGCGAAGTGATGCAAAAGTGCGTGAGCAGGAGGGCATGGAGCGTGTGAAAGGATTTCTCTCCGAGCCGTTTGACACCAGCGTGGAAATCGTCGAGAATGGTGTCCACTATCTCGTCGATGTCAAGGACGGCCAGAAAACTGGTTTCTTCCTGGATCAGAAATACAACCGTCTGGCTGTGCAGAAGCTCTGCAAGGACGCGAGAGTGCTCGACTGCTTTACCCATACCGGATCGTTTGCACTGAATGCGGCATATGCAGGAGCAAAGGAAGTTATCGGCGTTGATGCATCAGAGCTCGGCGTAGAGCAGGCACGGAAAAACGCATCCTTAAATGGTCTGGAAAACGTAGCATCTTTCGTGTGCGAGGATGTCTTTGAACTGTTGCCGCGTCTTGAAAAAGAGGGAGAAAAATTCGACGTCGTTATCCTTGACCCGCCGGCCTTCACAAAATCAAGAAACTCCATCAAAAACGCAATCAAGGGATATCGTGAAATCAATCTGCGCGGCATGAAACTGGTCAAAGACGGTGGCTATCTGTGCACCTGTTCGTGTTCCCACTTTATGGACTACGAACTCTTCACGAAAACCATCAACCAGGCGGCTCACAACGTCCACAAACGCCTTCGTCAGGTAGAATACCGCACCCAGGCCCCGGATCATCCAATTTTGTGGGCGGCGGATGAGTCCTATTACCTGAAATTCTATATATTCCAGGTGGTGGATGAAAAATAGAAATTCTTCCTCTTCCGGAAGCGCCGAAACGGAAAAGCGAAGTGTAAGAAATGGGAGGAATTGCCATATGATAGAACCAACACCCCACACACAAAAGAAAAAGCACTCCCGCCAGATGGCCACAAGCTGTGAGTCGTGCGGCAATTTTGTGTATGATGAGGAGTATGAGTGCTACACCTGCGAGGTCGATCTCGATGAGGATGAGATGGCACGTTTTCTGCAGGATAAATTTTACGACTGTCCGTACTACCAGCTCGGCGATGAGTATCGAATTGTGCGGAAACAGATGTAGGCAGGCAATGCGTCCGGTATACAAGGCTGCGGCGTTTGCGATAAAAATAGAAAAAGAACAGGAGGATTTTTACCATGAACAATGAAGTATTAAATGCAATCAAAACAAGAAGAAGCATCCGCAAATACAAAGCGGAGCAGATTACCGATGAGCAGCTCGATGCAATTCTGGAGGCCGGAACGTATGCGGCAACCGGCATGGGAAAACAGTCGCCGGTGATTGTTGTGGTACAGAAACCGGAGCTGATTGCAAAGCTTTCGAAAATGAATGCGGCTGTTATGGGTACAACATCCGATCCGTTCTACGGCGCTCCGACCGTTCTGATCGTGCTTGCTGACCCGGAGCGCGGAACTTATGTGGAGGACGGCTCTCTTGTCATGGGAAATCTGATGCTGGCAGCACATGCCGTTGGTGTGGATTCCTGCTGGATCCATCGTGCAAAAGAAGAGTTCGCGAGCCCGGAGGGAAAAGCCCTCTTAAAAGAGTGGGGACTTTCCGAAAATTATGTTGGCATCGGCCACTGCATCCTCGGCTATCGCGACTGTGAGTACCCGGAGGCAAAAGAAAGAAAAGCAGATTATATTGTAAGAGTATAATCATCTGCGAAAACGGCTCTGGGAGCGGCTGTGCGTTGAAAACACCCGCCCGGAGTCCATATTTTTAACCGAATCAAGCAAGTAGCGAAGCGGATTGTGAATATCCGCTTTGCTAGAGACAACAGAGGAACAGCCATGTATCGAATTATGATTGTAGAAGATGATGAAGTCATCGCCCGCGCCGTGCAGCAGAGCCTGGTTTCCTGGGGCATGGATGCGTTCTGCGTACAGGATTTTTCCGGCGTTCTCGCCGAATTTGCCGTGAAAAATCCGCAATTAGTGCTGATGGACATTCATCTTCCCTTTTTTAACGGATTTCACTGGTGCCAGGAGATTCGAAAGGTCTCTAAAGTGCCGGTAATTTTTCTTTCTTCTGCATCGGACAACATGAACATCATTATGGCCGTTAATATGGGCGGCGATGACTTTATCGCGAAGCCGTTTGATTTAAGTGTCCTGACCGCCAAAGTCCAGGCGATGCTCCGTCGCACCTACGAATTTGCCGGAGAAACGAATTTCCTCGAGCACCGCGGTGCCATGCTCGATACGGGAAGTGGTGTGCTGAATTACCGGGGAAAGCGAATTGAGCTGACAAAAAATGAGTGGCGCATTCTGCAGTCCCTTCTCGAAAATAAAGGAAAAGCCGTCAGCCGCGATATGCTGATGATGCATCTGTGGGAGTCGGACAGCTTTATAGATGACAACACGTTGACCGTCAACGTCACGCGCTTGCGGAAAAAACTGGAGGAGGCAGGACTTACAGACTTTATCCAGACGAAAAAGGGTGTCGGCTACCTGATCGCATGACGGAAGCAGAACAGGAGAAAGAGGATGGAACAACAGAAAGAGGGAATCCGGCAGGAGTTTATGCTTCTTAACTGGTATTTGAAAGAGCATCTTGCATCGGCCGTGCGGATTGCCGCTTTTATAGGAGTATTTTCACTCCTCTGTTTTCTGCGCAATGTGCCGCAGGATGTCACCGTTTATATGATCGTGCTGATGGCTGCTGTCGGAGCCACAGGTTTTTGCTTTCATTATGGGAAGTACCGGAAACATCATCTGGTCTTAGCACTCCTTGCCGCCGAACCGCAGGGCAAAACAGAAGCGCTTCCGGAGGCGGACGGGCTTCTGGCGCGGGATTACCAGCAGATCATCGCATCCTATGAGCGGCAGTTTCAGGAAGAACAGATTAAGATGGAGCAGAAATACCGCGATATGATGGAGTATTACACGATGTGGACCCATCAGATCAAAACGCCGATTGCGGCGATGCGGCTGCTTCTGCAGGAGGAGGATACGCCGTTTTCGCGTGAAATGCAGAGCGAACTTTTCCAGACGGAGCAGTATGTGCAGATGGCGCTGCAGTACCTGCGCATGGAAAAAATGACATCGGATCTTGTCTTTGCAAGGTACGATTTGGATGCGCTGATCCGCCAGGCTGTGCGGAAATATGCTCCGCTTTTTATCCGCCGGAGGATCTGCCGCGGATTTTCGAAAAAGGCTACACGGGCTGCAACGGCCGCGCAGACAAGCGGTCAACGGGCATCGGACTGTATCTGTGCCGCCAGATCATGGAGAAACTTTCGCATACCATCCGCATCGAGTCGGAGATGGGAGTGGGAACGAAGGTGTATCTTGGGCTGGATACCGTATCCCTGTAGTACATAGAGAGCTTCGCCGGGAATCTTACAGAAATGTAAGGTTGCCGGTCTTTTTGTAAGATGATCCTAAGGCAGAAGAGGGCGCGGACGGGTATAATAAGCCTTGTCAATTAAGAAAACAGTTCAGACAGAAAGGAAAATGTGACATGGCAATTCTGGAAGTAGAACATCTGAAAAAAACATATACCACGCGCCTTGGCAGCAACCGGGTGGAAGCGTTGAAAGACGTTAATTTTACAGTGGAACGGGGCGAATTTGTTGCAATCATGGGCGAATCGGGAAGCGGAAAAACGACGCTTCTGAACCTGCTCGCAGCACTCGACAAGCCAACCGGCGGACAGGTGCGGTTAAATGGAAAGAATCTCGGCGAATTAAAGGAGAAGGAGATTGCCGGATTCCGCCGCGAAAATTTAGGTTTCGTGTTCCAGGACTTCAACCTGCTCGATACCTTTTCCCTGCGTGACAACATTTATTTGCCGCTCGTGCTGGAAGGAAAAAAATACGAGGAGATGAGTCTTCGGGCAGAGCCGATTGCGAAAAAACTCGGCATCACCCAGATCCTCAATAAATACCCATATGAGGTGTCCGGCGGACAGAAGCAGCGTGCAGCCGTTGCGCGTGCGCTGATTACCAATCCGGAGCTGGTTCTTGCGGATGAGCCTTCCGGCGCGCTCGATTCCCATGCAGCGGATGGCCTCATGAAACTGTTCGGGGAGATCAACGAGGAGGGCCAGACGATTGTTATGGTAACGCACAGTGTGAAGGCGGCCTGCTCGGCGAAGCGTGTGCTGTTCATCAAGGATGGCGAGGTCTTCCACCAGCTGTATCGCGGTTCTTTAGGGCGCGATGAGATGTATCAGAAGATCTCCGATACGCTGACAATTCTTGCGACGGGTGGTGAACGGGATGAATAATCTGCTGTATGCCAGACTGGCAAAAACAAATTTGAGCAAAAACCGTCAGAATATTCTTCCGTATCTGCTGTCATGCATCGGCACGGTGGTGATGTTTTTTATCATGGATACACTGGCGCAGGGAAGTGGCTTTGATTCCATGATCGGAAAAGATACGATCCTGACAGTGATGGGGATGGGAACCTATATCATTGGCCTGTTCGCGGTGATTTTTCTGATTTACAGCAACAGTTTTCTGGCAAAAAGAAGAAAAAAAGAGTTCGGTCTGTTCCAGATTCTCGGCATGGAGAAAAAGCATCTGGCGAAGATCCTCTTTTTTGAGAGTCTGTATCTGTGGGCGGCATCGCTTGGAATCGGTATTCTGCTCGGTGTGTTGCTGTACCGCCTGCTGTTTCTGGTGCTGATGAAGCTGACCGGACTGAACGGAACAATTGGTTTTGCGTTCAGCGCAAAAGCCGTGGGAAGTACGATGCTGCTGTTCGGCCTGACTTTTGTGATCAATTTTCTCTTAAGCCTTCGCCAGATCCACGTCTCACAGCCGGTCGAACTGCTGCACGGCGGCGCGCAGGGTGAGCGGGAACCGAAAACGAAGCTTTTGACGGCGGTTCTTGGATTCATGCTGCTTGGTGTTGGTTATTATCTGGCTCTGACCTGCCAATCCTCGATGGACGCACTTGATAAGTTTTTTAATGCAATCGCTTTGGTTATGGTGGGAACGTACTGCCTGTTTTCTGCTGGAAGTATTGCATTTTTGAAAATTCTGAAGAAAAACAAGAATTATTATTACCAGACACGCCATTTTACAAGCATTTCAGGTATGCTGTACCGCATGAAGCAAAATGCGGTCGGTCTTGCGAATATCTGTATTCTGTCAACGGGTGTGCTTCTGGTTATCTCCATCAGCACATGTTTGTGGACGGGAATTGAGGAGGTTACCTATACGCGGTTTCCACATCAGATTTCGATCGAAGCAAATACTGGCGTGAGCGGCATTATGAAGACGGTGAAACCGGTCAGTCAGAAGATGATAGAGGAAGTGAAAACTGGGATTGATCAGCATCTGGAAGAAAAGCAGCTCAGAAAAAAGTATGAAAGTGATCAGAGATACTATGTTATGCTTGCTGCTGTAGATAGAAACAAAGTAGAAAAAACACAGTCAGATGATGCTGCGGCGAGCACACTGATAAAAATCATGGAAGAGTCGGAGTACAATCAGGTAACCGGCGAACAGGTAGAGCTGGAACCAGGGCAGGCTCTGGTTTTTCAGGCAAAACAGAAAAATTATGGATATGACACGATTGAACTGGGAAATCAGACGTATGAAGTAAAAAAATGGAATACCGATAAGAAATCGTACATTCTGGATGAGAAGACGCAGGTGTATGAGACAATGACGGTGGTGACGCGGAATAAGGAAGCAAAGGAAGCGTATGCAGCTGTGCAGGGAAAGGAGCCAGAAGGATACAGTTGGGAATATGCTCTGGATCTTATCGGGGATGCTGGCGAACAGATCACAGTTGGAGATGAGATTGAGACGATACTGACGGAGTCATCTTTTAACGGATGGGTGGAAGTGCGCGAAAAAGAGCGCAATACGGTTTACAGTCTGTATGGTTCACTTCTGTTTTTAGGTGTTTTCGTCGGTGCGCTATTTTTGATGGGTGCCGTTATGATTATCTATTACAAGCAGGTTTCAGAAGGCTTCGATGACCGAAAACGGTTCCAGATTATGCAGAAGGTCGGCATGAGCCGCAAAGAAATCCGTCAGACGATTCAGTCACAGGTGGTAACGGTCTTTTTCCTGCCGCTCGCGGTGGCCGTGGTGCATACAATGGTAGCGTTTCCATTGACCAGGCGTATCATGGCAATGCTGAATTTCCCGGACAGCAATCTGTTCCTGGCTGCAACAGCGATTACGATTGCGGCGTTTGCCGTGGTTTACCTGATCGTCTATGTGCTGACGGCGCGGGCGTATTACAAAATTGTGGAATAAAAAGATGTACTTTTTTCAAAACATCAGCGCGGCTTTGAAAAAAACTTAACAAAAAACGATGAGAAAAAGACATCCGGCGCAGACGGAAAATCTGTGGAGGATGTCTTTTTTGCTGTTCTATTTATAAATGCCGTTGACGGTAACTTTGAAAAGAGCTTCTTTTCCGTTGAGTTCGTCTTTTCCATAGTCTTCCGGGAAAGTGACGGTTACATCTACGCTGTCGCCCGGGTGATGACCGATGAGCTGTTCTTCAAAGTCATCGATGTAAGTATGAGAACCGATCACAAGATCAGCGCCGTTTCCTTTTGTGTTTCCACCTTCAAATTCCACGCCGTCAATGGAGCCGACATAGTCGATATTGACGGTATCACCGTCCTCGATGGTAAGGGAAGTGTCGGTCTGCAAAGAGGCAGAAGCCGAAGTGGAGGCTGATGAGGCGGATGCGGTCGATGAGGCTGTGGAGGTATCCTCCGAGGCACTTTTGGTAGAGAGTCGTTTGGAATCGAGTACGCTGGCAATAATAAGGCCGACGATCACAACGACAATCAGAGCTGGTCCGGCCCAGCTCCAGATCTTTTTGTAATGCGCTACTTTCGCTTCGTGCTCCCGCTCTTTGGCACGCCGTTCCCTGGCAGCTTTTCTGTTTTCTTTGTTCATAAAAAGGATCTCCTTTGCGCTTTTACGACTGCAATCGTATTTTATAATATCAAGTATATCATAAAAATATGGTAAAAGTGTGAAAAAAATAACACGATCCAACATTGTCAATGCTCAAAAATGACGATATAATGAGTGCAAGTGAGTCAAATGAAAATTTATTTTCAGTTGACGAACGACGAATGTTGCTTACGCGGCAGCGTAAGATTGAGTGCAAGTGAGTCAAATGAAAATTTATTTTCAATTGACGAACGACGAATGCCGCTTACGCGGCAGCGTAAGATTGAGTGCAAGTGAGAAAACGCGGCGAGTAAGGGAGTGAATAAAATGGATGACTGGAGTAGTTTCAGAACGACGACATCCGAACAGCAGCGCCTCCGGGCTGCACTTTCCAGCTTTTGTGAATCGCAGGATCTTCCGGAAGAACAGCGAGCCGCATATACTGCATACCTGCGGAAACGCATTCGTCCCGCTGTCGAAATGCTGATTCGTGAGGATGATTTTTCAAAGCTGGAACGTATTCTGCAGACCGGATGGCTGTCCGATGCAGACCGAAAACGTTTTCTCAACCTTGCTGCCGACCAGCAGAAATGGCAGGCTTTCCGTATTCTCCTGAACCGGAGCTCACAGGATCCGATGCAGGAGAATACGGAAAGCAGAAAAACAGAAGCTGCGTTTCAAAAAGAAAAGCCCACAAAAGAAAAAGAAGCGCTGGCGCTCCGGCTTTTCGAAGAAGCCCGCAAAAACCTCTGCTGGTTGTACCCGGAACTTGGTGAAGCGATTCTTTTCTTTCAGCATCAGCCATCCGACAGGACAAAAGCCATCACATCCGACGGTCATACGATATATTTTAACTCCGATTTTGTACTCTGCATGTGTGCCGAAAATTCATCGTTCCTCAAGGAAGGCTATCAGCACCTGCTGCTGGAATGCATCCGCCGGTTTGGGAAAGAAACACCGGAGCCGGAAAAAAAAGAACAGTCTCCGGTTTCATGGCTGGTGCCGGGAAAAGAACCGGAACTTATCGAGTCTTTTCAATCAGTCTGGAAACGTGCTTCCCGCAAGTTGGCGGAAAACTACGGCACCGGCGGCCTGCTGCGAGGCCAGAACCGTGGTGGAAAAAAAGAAACCCTGTCCGGGATCGAAAAAAGAGCGTACGATTACCGCCGCTTCCTGAAACGCTTTACCGTTACCCGCGAGGAAATGGAGCTGGATCTCGACAGCTTCGATCCAGTCGCTTACCATTATGGGCTTATGTATTACGGAAATTTCCCTTTCATCGAGCCGCCGGAGACGCGCGAGGGAAACCGTCTCGAAGAGCTGGTTATCGCGATCGACACATCCGGTTCGTGCAAAAAAGAAATTGTAGCAAAGTTCCTTGGTGAGACGCGCAGCATTCTTGAAGAAAAAGAAAACTTCTTTTCCCGATGGAACGTCTGCCTGATCCAGTGCGACAGCTTCGTGCAGGATGTCACGATGATCCATTCACCGAAAGAATGGGAAGCTTACCGTGAAACAATTATCATCAAGGGCCGAGGCGGAACCGATTTCCGTCCTGTCTTTCAGAAAGTGGAAGAGTTGCGGAAACAGCATGTATTCCGAAACTTAAAAGCGTTGATCTATTTTACCGACGGAGACGGAATTTATCCCGAACAAAAGCCCGATTACGAGACGGCATTCGTCTTTGTCAGACAGACCGAAAAAATGAATCTTGTCCCAAAATGGGCAAAAAAACTGCTGACAGAAGAATGTACTCTTTGAACAAAACTGACAAAAAAGCATCTCGCAAAATCAAACACAGAAAGATTTCGAGAGTACATAAAGAGTGCATAAGATAAGAGAGATCATATGAACATACAAGAAGCAAAAGAGACAATTGAAAAAGCCCTGCGCGCATACTTTGCAAGAGATGAAATTGGTTTTCCGCTGGTTCCGCTCCGGCAGCAGCGTCCCATTCTCCTGATCGGCCCGCCGGGCATCGGAAAAACGGCAATTATGGAGCAGATCGCAGAAGAGTGCGGTGTGGGGCTTGTCGCCTACACGATGACACACCATACGCGTCAGAGTGCCATGGGCCTTCCGGAGATCTGCACACGTGGAATCGAAGGGAAAATGGTACATACAACGGAATACACGATGAGCGAGATCATCGCCTCGATCTATGACTGCATGGAGCAGACCGGAAAGAAGCGGGGTATCCTCTTTCTCGATGAAATTAACTGCGTCTCCGAGACCCTCGCTCCGGTAATGCTGCAGCTTTTGCAGGACAAAAAATTCGGCAATCAGCACATCCCGGATGACTGGCTGATCGTGGCCGCCGGAAATCCGCCGGAATATAATAAATCTGTGCGGGAATTTGATGTGGCAACGCTTGACCGTGTGCGGAAGATCGAGGTGCTTCCCGAGCTTTCCGTGTGGCTTTCCTATGCAGAGAAAAATCAGATCCACAGCGCCGTGACAACGTACCTTATGGCACACAGTGACCATTTTTATTCTGTTTCGCATGAAGCGGATGAGAAGCGTTTTGTGACAGCACGCGGCTGGGAGGATTTGTCGGCAGTGCTGAAAAGTTATGAAATCCTGCATTTTCCGGTCGACGAAGCACTGATCGGACAATATTTGCAGGAAGAAAAGACGGCGGAGGAATTCAGCTCATACTACAGGATTTACGAAAAATATGGACAGGATTACGGTGTAGAGGAGATTCTGACCGGTGCATTTTCCGGAAAAATCATGGCAGAAAAACAGAAGATGGCGGCAAATGGTTCCGCAGAAGAGCGATCTGTACTGCTGTCTCTGTTTCATGCGGCACTTCAGAAAGAGGCATCCGGCTGCCAGAAGCAGGAGCACACGGCAAAGGAGCTCTCCGAGTGCTTTCGCCAGTTTACCGGGCTTTGCAGGCAGAAAAAAGATGAGACATACGCATCCTGGCTACAACAGAAAGAGCAGGGATTTGCAGTGTGCAAACAGCAGGGACTGCTGAAAAAGGGCGAGGAAGAAACGAATGCGCGGGTCTTGAAAAAGTTAAAAAAACTCGAGGAGACCGCTAAAAAATGTCGCAAAACCGATTCAGATCAGATGAAAGAGCTTTTTGAAACGGTATGTGAACTGGAACAGGAAAAAGTGGAGAAGGAAGTAAAGGATGTGAAACTGCAGATCCGCCGTGCCGCTGAATTTTTACAGAACAGCTTTCCGGGCGGAGCAGAAGTGGTGCTGTTTGAAGCAAATCTGGCGCGAAGTCCTGCGCTGCGAAGCTTTTTGATTGAGAAAAGCATGGATGCCGAAGGATAAGCTGCCACTTTGGAAAGAAGAAAATGGTTCTGAAAAGCCCATTTCTGGAGAAAAATGATTTGAAAGGAAGAGGAAGAACAGGACAGAGGAAGGAAGAAAAAGATGAATTATAAAATGATCCTGCAGTACGATGGCACGCGCTATAACGGCTGGCAGAAGCAGGGAAATACGGACAACACGATTCAGGGCAAGCTCGAAACGCTGTTGTCCAGGATCGCAGGAGAGCCGGTGGAGATCCACGGCGCGGGCAGAACCGATGCCGGCGTCCATGCGGCGGGACAGGTCGCAAATGCAAAGTTCCATACGGATCTATCCGATGAAGAACTTCTGCAGACAATCAACCATTATCTGCCGGAAGACATCGAAGTCACCAGCCTCGCGCGGATGCCGGAGCGCTTCCACAGCCGTCTGAATGCGGTGGACAAAACATACGAATACCGTATCGTGATCGATGGCAGAAAGCATGTTTTCGAGCGGAAATACGTGTATTTTCCGGAAGCACCGCTCGATGTGGAAAAAATGAAAGAAGCATCGAAAGCGTTTATCGGAACGTATGATTTCAGGAGCTTCTGTGCCAACAAACGTATGAAAAAATCGACAGTACGGACGATTACCGGAATTGATTTCTGCGAGAAAGACGGGATTCTTATCATTTCCTATACCGGAACCGGTTTTCTGTACCACATGGTGCGGATCCTGACCGGAACACTTGTGGAGGCCGGGATGGGAAAACGGGATATCGCATCAATGACGGAGCTTCTCAAAGCAAAAAATCGCGAAAGTGCGGGTTTTCTTGCACCGGCATGCGGACTCCTGTTAAAAGAAGTCCGATATGAATAACCGAAATAATCAGGGCAATGCACCAGCCTTTTTTGTATAAAAAACCGAAAAAAGGCTGTGAATTGATAAATGCAGCATAGAAAAGAGAAAGGATGAGGTGAAAAGCATGTTTCAGAAGAAAAGAAATACTTTTCATGGCGGCGTTCACCCGTACGAGGGAAAAGAGCTCTCCAAGGACAAACCGATTGTCAAAGCGCAGCCGGGCAACTTATTGTATTACGCAGTGTCACAGCACATCGGAGCGCCTGCTGTGCCGATCGTACAAAAAGGCGATCATGTAAAAGCGGGACAGAAAATCGCAGAAGCGGGAGGGTTTGTTTCGGCTCCTGTTTACGCATCGGTTTCCGGCACGGTAAAAGGAATTGAGAAAAAAGTTTCCGCAGCCGGTTCCCCGGTAGACTGTATCGTTGTGGAGAACGACGGGTTGTATGAAAAAGAAACATTTGAGGAGTGCCCGCACTGGGAAAAACTCGACGCAGATACGATTCGGAACA
>OODN01000704.1_pt1 | contig 16804 bp, 10 predicted proteins | sample 1671651 | NCBI WGS metagenome assembly OODN01 (sample SAMN06348178, study PRJEB24527) | human gut metagenome | biome: human gut; feature: ankylosing spondylitis patient; material: feces | host: Homo sapiens | place: China | collected 2015-10 | reverse complement strand
CTGGCTTTCAGTATTGTTATCTGTACTGTTTTGAGTAGTATCACTAACTTGTGCATCCGCAACAACAGTATCCTTTGCAGTAACTGATTTAGCTGCTGTACTTGTTGTTGAAACTGATGGCGAAACAACAGTCGTCTGTGTAGTTGTACTTACCTCATCGGCATGCGCAATCTGCATACCACCGCCCAACAGACTGATTGCAGTAATTCCTGCGACTACCCAGGTTTTACCGCTTTTATACATTTTAAAATGTTTTTTCTGATCAATTGGCTTTTTCATAATAAACAGAATATCCCCCAAAATCATGAAATACAGTAATAGTTCATACAATTTTTGATTTTATCACCGGTAATTTATCAATTCAATGTACGTAGAATTTGCATTCTAGGATAATAAATAAAGTTAACAAACAATTCCTAAAACATTAGTATTTAACAAATGCTTAATTTATTAAATATAAAAAAATATATAAAAAGGCTCGTCAGAAATGACGAGCCTTTCTAATATGCCTAGTTGCTTGCTGAGCTAGAACTGCTAGATGTTACGACCTGTGCATTGCTTGGCAATGGGCCACTCCAGTCAGCGTAAGTAGTTTGACCGTTCTTAACCTGGCGATCCATACCATCACTGTCAACGTTATGAACGACACCATTACTATCCGTCCATGTAGCAACATCATTCAAGCCTAATTGAATGTTGCTGCTGCTTTGAACTGAACTGCTAGATGAACTACTACTGCTGCTTTGGCTTTCATTGTCTACAACAGCACTACTAGAGGATTCACTATCAGCCTTGCTAGATGAAGTTTTGCTCTTAGCAGAAGAGGTTGCAGCCTTCTTTGCTTTAGTTGCATTCTTCTTTTTAACTACCTTACTTGAAGTAGTTTCACTTTTAGATGAGCTTTGTGCTGACTTGGAACTATTTCCGCATCCTGCCATTAAAAATGTCATACCAAAAATCATCAAAATAGCCATTAAACTATTTTTTACTTTTTTCATTATGTGTATGCTCCTAAGTTTTATTGTTTCAGTTAATCATATGGGCTATATTATAGCAAATTTATACCCAACACGAAACATATTTACATCTATGATCCTACTTTAAATTTTGTTTTCCTAAATTTAGCATAAATGGTATAGATTATTGCTATTAGCCAAGTCATAATGCTTAATAGAGTTCCTAACTTATCAATTAATGAAGGAACGTATTTAACAACAACACTACCGTTGCTGATTGCCTTAAATGCTATCGTATTACGTTTGCTCTTTATCAAAGCTAAGTCTTTTCCATTTTGATAAACATGTAGGTTTTTATATAAAGCAACGGGTAAATCCACACTTGCTCCTGCTTTTATATTTTTGTTTGTATATATCTGTTCGTTAGGTTTAACAGATATCTTATCCAGCTTCAACTTCACCTTTTCTCCATTAATAATCGCAATATGATTATTAATTTGATTAAAGTATGGGATTGTCTGCTTTGGCGTATATTGATCTATATGCCAAGCGTAATAGCCGTTATACTTTTGATTATTTGATATATAAGGCTTATTTGGAACATCCCAATCTGGCTGATTAGGACTAATAATATTAGATGTACGTTTTAGTTGATCTATCCCACTATACCAAGGTAAAATCACTAATCCTATACATGATAATGTTAACAAAATTGTTTTACTCTTTGAAAAATTATTACCAATTAGATCCTGTTTTGTAAGTGTAAATTCCTCACCACCAACAAATGCTAAGCAGCAGGAAGTGATAATTAATAATCTAAATGGAAATTGTATTACAGAAAGAACAGTATGTTGGAAAAGCCCCCATGGGAACAGACTGGTTGCCATTACAAAAGTAGTAAATCCTATCAAATAAATTATCTTCGTAAGTGTTGCAAACCTTTTAAACAGTACTAAACCAAGCAATAAAATAACTAATAAAACTATACCTATACTGTAAGGATAACCATTTCCTGCTATTGTTCTTTCCATAGAATTACTAAGAGCAGAAAGAAACATATTATCCATAGGATTAGCAGTGCCTGAAATATTAAAAGTAGATGCGCTATTATTTTTCTGGAATAGTTCTTGTTCTAAGAAGGGAAAAATAAAGATCGATGAGCTAGTAATCGCAACAAAGCTTGAAATTATAAGATATTTAAATGTACTTATTTTATCTAATACATACCAAATAAAAATTAAGAAAAGTACTATAAGGAAAATGATGGTTATAAAGGTACTAAGAACATGTGAAAGAATAATAAAAGACATACCAAATGCTAAGAATGGCCAATCTCTCTTATTCCCAAACATTACTGCGTAAAAACCATATAGGCAGAGAGGTAAAAATACCATCCCCAAAAATTCACCTAAGGCAAACCTTGTAAATGCATTAATCGTCCTATAGGTACAAAAAGCATAAATAACAGATGTTAGAATTGCTTGTGATTTGCTTTTCTCCAATCTTCTAGTACAAACATAGGTAAATAGAAGAGTTAAAAAGGTATAAAACGCAAATCCCGCGTATATTCCCAAGATATTATTGCCTAATAAAATAGAAAACAATACAAATGGAATTAATGTTAACCAAGGATAAAAAATTCCCAATGGAAAACATACCTTATTGAAAGAATGTGTATAAATATAAGGTAAAAAACTACCATTCTTAAAATCATATATTAACTCTGTAATTCGATTAATATGAAATGCCAAATCGTCAGAACGATATATTATTCCTTGTTTTTGCAATGGGTAAACATATAAAATACTTAAAATAACAAAAAAAACAAGTACTACTAATCTATCGAATATTATCCTCTTTTTCAAAAATAATTCTCCTAAATATTTAAACACTAGTTATATATTTAACATTTTTTGTTTTATTTTTGTATAAATAAAGTAACCTAGTGATATTAGCCATGTTAGAAAACTTAATATTATTCCTAATTTATCAATTAATGATGGAATATATTTAACAACCACGCTACCATTACTGATTGTCTTAAATGCTATTGTATTACGTTCGTTTCTTACTAAGGATAAGTCTTTTCCATTTTGATAAACATGCATATTCTTATACAAAGCAATTGGTAAGTTAACATTATCACCAGCTTTTAAATCCTTTATATGATAAATCTGGGCGTTGGGTTGAGAACTTATATTTCGTAATCTCTCCTTCTTACCATTAACTAAAGCAATATGATTCTGGATATCTTTAAAATAATTCATACTTTTTTTAGGGGTGTATTGATCTAAATACCAAGCTGATGCCCCTTTATATTCTTTCATAGAACCGGTATAAACTTTATTTGCTTCTGAATTACTTAATGGATCATTTTTTAACTGATTTATACTACTAAACCAAGGAGTTATGATAACTAATATAATTACTGACTTAAACAGATTGTTCTTCCATGAAGCGCTATAATTGTTTTCTTCATACAGTATCTCAGCAATATCTCCGCCAGAATATGCCAATAGAATTGAAGTTAGCATTAGTATTCTTATTGGAAACTGAATCAATGAAACTGGAGTATGTTTTAAAAGTACCCATGGGAATAAGGAACTTGCACAAACAAATGAGAATAGTCCCAACAAATAAACAATTCTAGATGTTAAATTGAATTTCTTAAAAAGTAATAATCCTAATATAATTACAAGTAGTAATACAACACCTATTCCATAAGGCTTACCAGGGGCATATCTGAGGACACTATTCCTTAGTGAAGACATAACTATTTCATCCATATAATTTGCCGTTTGAGAAACATCATATGGAGATGGAGGATTATATTTCTGAAAAAGTTCTTGTTCTATAAAAGGAAACAGGAAAATTGATGAACTTGTAAAGGCAACAACAATAGCTTTTACTAATTGCGATATGCAATTAGCCTTATCTTTTACAAACCAAATAAATAAAACAAATATTATCGATAATGCTAAAACAATAATAAAGGCACTTAAAACGTGTGAAAGCAATGTAAAAGATACACCAAATGCTAAAAATGGCCAATCTTTTCTATTGCCAAACATAACCGCATAGATTCCGTATAAGCAAAGAGGCAAAAAAAACATTCCTAAAAATTCACCAATTGCAAATCTAGAAAAAGCATCAATTGTCCTATACGCACAGAATGTATATATAATTGAAACAACATTTGCTTGAAATGAACTCTTTTTCATTCTTCTTACGCATACATAAGTAAATATAAGCGTTAAGAAAGTATAAAAAACAAATCCTAAATAAATTCCATGAACAGTATTATTTAGAAGTATTGAAAAAAAAGCAAAAGGCGTTAATGTTATCCAAGGATAGAAAATCCCTAAAGGATAACCTACTTTATCAAAGGTATATGTGTATATATAAGGAAACAAATTACCATGTTTGAAATTTTTTATCAATTCGATAATTCTATTCACATGATAATTCATATCATCTCCAAAATAGATTACCCCATTCTTTTGAAGTGGTAATACAAATAAAAAACTTAAAACTATAAATAAAAGTATTTGTAACCACTTATATCGTTTTTCTTCACTCAAAATTTAACCCTCTAATCTTTTATCCATCTTCTTAGAATAGTTTTCACATTCAATGTTAAATCTAGGACGATGCTTTACCTCTGTAAACACCTTTCCAATATATTCACCAATTACACTGACAGAAATTAATTGAACCCCACCTAAGAACCATATCGATATCATCAATGAGGACCATCCTGGCACAATATGTCCTTCAATCTTCTCCACGATTGTATAAATCATTAAAACGATACTTATCAACATAACGATAAGTCCCATCGACATGATTAGATGAATCGGCGCAATTGAAAATGATGTAATACCATCCAAGGCAAAATGAATCATCTTCTTTAGTGGATATTTGGAGGTCCCAGCATATCTTTCTTTTCTTGGATAGTAAACTTTGGTCGATTTGTAGCCAACCAATGGCACCATTCCTCTTAAGAAAAGATTGCGCTCCTTGTAATCAAGTAATGCTTCCGTTGCGCGCTTACTTAATAAACGATAGTCGGCTGAGTCTGGAACCAGATTAACTCCCATTTTCTTCATCAAGCCGTAGTACATTAGGGCTGTATGCTTTTTAAAGAAGGAATCTGTGTCTCGACTGTTTCTTACTCCGTAAACAACGTCGTATCCTTCAATAAATTTATCTACCATCTTGTAGATTGCATTAACATCATCTTGGAGATCAGCATCAATCGTAATAATCATATCAGAATACTTTACCGCTAGGCTCATCCCAGCTAATAATGCATTTTGATGTCCATAATTACGCGTAAATTTGATCCCAGTGACATAATCAAATTTATCACTATAACTACTAATAATTTCCCAGGTCTTGTCTTTACTGCCGTCATTAACAAATAGGAGCTTACTGTTAGGGGCTATTTTCTTCTTATCAATTAAATCGTTTAATATCTGCCCTAACTCTTTAGTCGTTTCAGGCAAGACCTCTTCTTCGTTATAGCAGGGCACAACGATTGTTAATACATTTTCACCCATATATCTATTCTCCATTAATTAAACTAATATTTTATTATTTTTGAAATTTTTTCATTAAGAAATGACGTTACCTTGTTAATTGGCTTTTCAAAAACCATCTTTCTTACCAAAATGTCCAGCAACAAACTAGCTAAAAAGATAACTAGTGAGTAGCCTAATGCCTCTCCCAGATAATTCAGCCAAGATGCAGCAACATCCTTTGAAGAAATAAAAGTCTGCCAGATTAACGTTCTAATAAACGTATTATCTGATATTAAATAAACACCAAACATTGATCCAGCAATATAGTTAATAAATCCATTATAAAAAGACAAATTCTTGAAAAAGGCAAAAATATAGAATGCCGTTAAGATAGTAAATGGATTGTACAATGCATTTACTCCTGCCAACATTACACTAGCTTGACTTCCTCGCAATGCCAAAAGACAAATAACTAAGGTAGCAGCTAAACATAGCAAAGACATTATACCCATTTTCTTGGCATCGTTTAAAAATGATCCTGAATACTTTTTCAGATATGCAGCCATAAAATAGAACAATATAAAAATTATTCCATGACTATACCCAAAATCATCAATTGCCATATCTGGTTTACCAGGCAATATTTGCATTAATGTTGGAATCAATACCCAAAATACAGACAGAATAAATATCAAAAATTGAAGTTGCTGCTTATTTAAAGATTTAATTGTACTATTCAGCATGGGCATCAAAAATAATAATACTACATATCCCCCGACAAACCAATAACCACTCGGTAATGGAAAAGGACTCCAAAAGGCTTTTAGGCCTTCATTATTGAAAAGAATATTTAGAGACCTAGGATGTATGATATGTCTTAATACAAAGTAAATTAAATAGCTGTACATGCATGTAGTTAAGATTAGATTAATTGGCCTTTTAAAGTTAAATTCCTTATCACATAAGAAATATGCCCCAATCATTACAAAAAGTACAACTCCTAATCGTCCGAGAAAAATAAGGTAATCATAAACAACATATGAATTTGCAAAGCTTTTATCATAAAAACTAGGATTTAACGTTCCATGAATCGCAAAATGATGTATCACGATTGCAAACATACTTAAGATTCTTAATAGTTCTAAACTTGAATTTCTCTTGCTTTTCATCATAATTTTCCCTTTTCAAGCACTATAAAAAGCCTAATATGATTACCTCATCATATTAGGCATTTCATTAATGTTTATTGATTATTTTTCCTTGTTCCCTGTCCATACATTAAAGTAATATTTAGTACCATTGATTGTCTGCCAACCATACAACATCTGGCCTTGAGCATTGTAATAAACAGTTCGACCATCGCTTAATGTTACAAAGCCAGTCTGCATTATCCCGTTACTACCGAAGTAATACCATTTTCCATCAATTTTATGTTCGCCTTGATACATTGCACCGGTCCAAACATTAAAGTAGTACTTCTTACCACTGATCGTCTGCCAACCATACTGCATTTGGCCTTCAGAATTATAGTACACAATTCGTTTGTCACCAGTATCAGTAAGCGTTACAAAACCGGTCTGCATTGAACCATCACTGCCAAAGTAGTACCACTTACCGTCAATCTTGTATTCTCCTTGGTATGCTGCACCTGTCCAGACATTAAAGTAGTATTTCTTGCCATTTATCGTCTGCCAGCCATACTGCATCTGACCTTCAGCATTATAATAAACAAGTCGTTTGTTGCCAGTATCAGTAAGTGTTACAAAACCAGTCTGCATTGAGCCGTCACTACCAAAGTAATACCAGTATCCATTGATTTTTACTTCATAGTTTTTCTTGAGTGCACCGGTCCATTGATCAAATGCGTATTTTTTACCGTTAACAGTCTGGATTCCGTGTAGCATTCCTTGACCGTTACCTTTGCTGTCAACGTCATAGTATACTACTCGACCATCTTCCAATGTATACCAACCTTGGGCAGCATGACCATCAGTAGTATCAAAGTGATACCATTTGCCATTAATCTGTTTTTCACCATATTGGAGTTGACCACTGGCATTGTAGTAAACAATATGACCATTAGATGATAGAACAACAAAGCCGGTCTTCATAATGCCATCACTACCGAAGTTATACCAGTAGTTTCCAATATGTTGAATTCCGGTCAACATTTGTGGGTTGAAGTAATAGGTCTTACCATTTACCTGCTTGAAGCCGGTCTCTCTAGCACCTGTCCAGATGTTGAAGTAGTAGTTTGTACCATTAACTGCACTCATCCCGTGCAACATTCCTTGACCATTACCAGTGGCATCAACATCATAGTATACCAATCGGCCATCACTTAATGTAAACCAACCTTGAGCCATCTGACCATTTTGAACATTAAAGTAATACCACTTATTGTTGATCTTCTGTTCACCATACAGCATCTTACCTTCTGTATTATAGTAAACAGTATAGGTTTTCTGTCCATCAGACAGCTTCGTGAAACCAGTCTGCATGATTCCATTACTATCAAAATCATACCAATAGCCATTAATCTTTTTCTGACCAGTCGTCATTTTTAAAGTAGTTGGATCAAAGTAGTACTTCTTATCATTAACCGTTTGCCATCCAGATAAAAATGCACCTTGTGAAGCACTATAGTAGTAGGAATAGCCACCAATTTTCTGAATTCCCGTAGTAAGCTTGTTTGTATTAACTGAGCCGTCAGAATTCAGCAGAATCGTAGTGTTATTGCTGCTTACACTAGCTACGCCAGTTTTCAAGGCACCAGTAGCTGGATCATAATACTGCAGCTTTTTTGCTTTTTGATTGTAAACCAGACCGGTCTCTTGAATGCCAGTACTATCATTATAGTAATAGTTACGACCGTTGATTTCGACTTCACCATAGGTAACGGCGCCGGTCCAAACGTTTAAATAGTATTTGTTGCCATTAATTGTTTGGTTACCATACTGCATCTGGCCTTGGCTGTTATAGTATACGGTCCGACCATCAGAAAGTTTCTGAAAGCCAGTTACCATTGCTCCATTATCAGTTCGGAAGTAGTACCAGTAACCATTAATTTTTTGTTCACCATACTGCATCTGTCCTTGACTGTTATAGTATACAGTTCGGCCATCAGAAAAGCTTTGGAACCCAGTCTGACGAACCCCATTTTTGTACAGATACCAGTAGCCATTCTCTTGTTTTTCACCATTTAGGCTCATATAAGTACTGAACATACCTTTATCGATTGAGCCATCATAACCATTAAAGCTGTCGGTATACTGCCAAGCACCGTAATCTGAGTTTAAGATGGTATTCTTCCAGTAGTCATAGTAGTAGGCAGCAATCCACGTCTTATTGTGACCGACCGTTGAGCTGACGTTGTAAGTCTTATCATAACTGTAGCTAGCATAAACACCGTGATTGGTGTAACCGCGCCGACTCAGCTCGTTCCAAAATTCATTTAAAAGGGCTGCAATGTTGGAACGCTTGGTTACACTATCTTCCATGTCGGCAATCATCAACGTACTGCCATCCAGGCCATACGAACTGGCAACATTGGCATAGTGATCAGCTTCTGCGATTGCTGATGCTGAATCGGTAAAGACTGCATAGTCATAGGTTGCTACTGCCAACCCAGCTGCTTTTGCATTATTAATTTGCGTCTGTGCATATGGGTTGGTGTATGTAGTACCTTGGGTTAGCTTGACGATAACGTACTTAACGCCAAGACTCTTGAGCCATGAGTAAGTACCTACACTCATGGCACCCTGGTATGAGGAAACATCAATTGCATCAGCTGAAGTACTGTATGCAGCCAGTGTTTGCAATGCAATTTCTTGATCAGTATTAGCAACTACAGCCGTTGAGAAAGCTGCTGTTGCTGAAGCAGTGCTGTTGTTACTCGACGTATTGCTAGTTTCAGAAGCAGCGGTTGAAGTCGTGTTTGCTGAATTACTTGTATTCGAATCTTGTGATGTTGTAGATGCTGCAGCAGAACTACTTTGTTCAGAAGAATCAGTATTAGCAACCGTACTGGTCTGCGTATCTGGTGTTGAAGACACAGCATTAGCATCAACAGTTGAACCAGTACTTTCGCTACTGCTACTTGTAGATTGTGAAGCAGCGTCATCAGTCGTATCAGCAGTAGATACCGCAGTTGAGGTCAGCGCTACTGACTTACCATTATTAGTATCCGTCGTAGTTTGCGATACACTACTGCTAGTTGTTGTGGCATCAGCCTGTGCGGTTCCAGAATGAATAATCAACCCGAAGCTTAATGCTGTCAAAGTAATTCCAGAAAAGAGCGTCCATTTCTTCAAAGTTTTTTGTTGCGTACTTTGATATGCTTGTACCTTTTGACGTTCGTTATTCAAGTCTTTCCTCCAAATAAAATCCACAGAATCCTAATTTTCTTAAAAAAGGGGGGCTTCCTTAAAAAGCTCCCCTTTTTGTTTAGTTACCCAACAAAGTCAATGGATTAATCCAAGTTCCATTGTTGTTAAATGAATTTGCCAGGGCAACGCTAAAGTTCTTTTGACGAGTAATTCCCAAATGCAGGTGAGCAGTCGTTCGTCCACCAATTACGTCGCCAACATTAACTTGTTGGCCAACGCTTACCCAAATATTGGAACGACTGCTGAATGCTTCTTGGTAAACAGTCAAGTATTCACCAGTATCAATCAATACATACCAGTCCAGACCGGATGCATAACCAATGGCAGTAACCGTACCCTTGTGAACGGCATGGACTTCATAGCCTGGGTGGTCGATTGAACCAAAGTCAAGACCATCGTGGAAACCGTTTTGACGGAATTCACCACCGGCATTAACCCCAAACAACTGTCCACCGGTAAAGCTACCACGACCAACGGATGAGAATGGCCAACCCCAAGTATCTTCAACACCATCTGAAGCAAAGACATGCTTCGTACCATCAATATAATGTGTACCGGTATACATATTCCCATTAGCCAGGTCAAAGTAGAACGTATTGCCGTTGATAGTCTGCCACCCTTTTAACATATGGCCTTGACCATCATAGTATACATTTCGACCATCACTCAATTTGATAAAGGTCGAAATAGCCTCGGCACCAGTCCATTGATTAAAGTAATACCAATTACCATTAATTTGCTTTTCACCATGGACCATATGACCTTGATTGTCATAGTATACTACGCGACCATCTGAAAGCGTGATAAAAGTTGAGATGGCTTCAGCACCAGTCCACTTATCAAAGTAGTACCAACTACCATTAATCTGCTTTTCACCATGGAACATGATTGCGGTATCAGGGTCATAGTAAACAGTACGGTTACCAGATACACTTTGAAAACCAGTCTTAAGCTTCTTAGCTGATGAATCATACAGATACCAATTACCATTAACCTGATTTTCACCATTAGTAAGTGGAATATTGCCATTACTATCCAGAGTATAACTCTTACCATTAATAGAAACGGTACCCTTGCTTAAGGAACCATCACTTTCACCGTAGTACTGCAACAACTTAGTGTTTGCATTGTACACAACACCGGTTTCTTTTTCACCAGTCCAAATGTTAAAGTAGTAGGTTTTATTGTTAATGGTTTGCTGACCATATTGCAATTGACCTTTACTATTGTAGTAAACTACCCGTGTCTTGCCAGTATCAGTAAGAGTAACAAAACCGGTTCTCATGACACCATCATTACCAAAGTAGTACCAGTAGTTACCGATCTTGTTTTCATTCTTGTACATATTACCAGTCCAGACGTTAAAGTAATAGGTCTTACCATTAATCGTCTGCCAACCATATTGCATCTGGCCTTTACTGTTATAGTAAACGGTCCGAGTATTACCGGTATCATTCAGGTTGACGAAGCCAGTTTGCATAACACCATTGGTACCAAAGTAGTACCATGAGCCATCAATCTTGCTTTCACCCTTGGTCATATCGCCAGTCCAGACATTAAAGTAGTAGGTCTTACCATTAATCGTCTGCCAGCCATATTGCATTTGGCCCTTGCTGTTGTAGTAAACGGTCCGAGTATTACCAGTATCATTTAAGGTAACAAAACCAGTCTGCATCGAACCATCACTGCCAAAGTAATACCACGAGCCATTAATCTTTTGTTCGGTGTTTTTAGCAACGGCACCTGTCCAGATGTTAAATGAGTAAGTCTTACCCGCCACAGTTTGAACACCATGAAGCATACCTTGGCCATTACCATTAGCATCTACATCATAGTAAACGGTTCGACCATCTTCTAAAGTGTACCAGCCACGAGCGGCGTGACCATCAACCTTATCAAAGTGGTACCACTTACCATTTACTTGTTGTTCGCCATATTGAAGTTGACCAGCATTATTGTAGTAAACAATATAACCATTTGATGGCAGTACAACAATTCCAGTCTTCATTACACCATCAGTACCAAAGTAGTACCAGTAGTTACCAATGTGCTGAATTCCAGTTACCATCTTAGGGTTAAAGTAATAAGTCTTACCATTAACCTGTTTAAAGCCTACTTCTTCAGCACCGGTCCATACGTTGAAATAGTATGAAGCACCACTAATGGTTTGCATACCATAAAGCATGCCTTTCCCACTACCATTAGCATCGACGTCATAGTAAACTGTCCGGCCATCTGATAATTTATACCAACCCTTAGCAACATCGCCGTTTGAAGTACTGAAGTAGTACCACTGGTTGTTGATCTTTTGTTCACCATTTACCAGTTGACCTTGGTTGTTGTAGTAAACCGTCCGACCATCGGAAAGCTTTTGCCAACCAGTCAGGTTCTTGCCGTTTTGGTCTTTCAAGTACCAGTGACCGTTTGAGTAAACTTCAGTCGTTTTGGTAGTAGTTGATGTTTGATTAGTAGTAGAAGTGGCAGCCGCCGTCGTCATTGAAACCGTATCAGCTTCTGCATTAGAACTAGTTTCAGCCTTAGTATTGCTTTGGCTATCTTGAGTTGCCGATGCGGTACTTTGTTCAACAGTTTCAGCTGCCTTCGAAGCCTCAGTTGAAGCTTGACTAGCAGAATCGATTGCTTGATCAGTTGATGACGTTGCCTTCTGAATCGTATCCGTAGCTGAAGTTGATTCACTAGCAGTAGTAGAAACAGCATCTTCAGATACAGTAGCAACTTGTGAATTACCGGATGCTACAGTCGTAGTAGTCAAAGCAACCGTGCTGTTATCATTGCTATTATTATCGTTGCTTGCACCAGTATTTGTGTTAGCAACAACAGCTTGATCACTATTGCTAGTTGTCGTACTACTGTCAGCTTGCGCAACGTTACCACCAGCCATTAAACCAGCTGTTGCAGCAGCTGCAACCAACCACAGCTTGCCTTTTTTATACATTTTAAAGCGCGTCTTTACTTCAGGACTAGGTTTCGCCATCATTTTCTCCTCGCTACTAATTACTCGGTTTTTTAGATTTATTTTTTAAGTTAATTTCTTGATTCTTAAAACTATTTAAAAGTTTATCATTGCTGACCTTTTCAATCAACGCGAATGATAATATGATACATAAATGTCATATTTTAGTTACATTTTAACAACATTAAAAAGCGCTAATCATCCTATAATTGGGCAAGATCAGCGCTTTTAATAATTTTTTTAATATTACAACTATATGTTAACGTTCATCATACATTTGAACGTTGTTGGCTACTTGATTTACGTAGTCAGCACCATTATTTTGGTTAGCCGTGTTAACCATGTCAGAAACTTGGTAAGGGTTCCACTGCTGGTTGTTGTAGATGTAAACCGTGTTAGCAATTGGCGAACCATCTACATCCTTACCTTGAGCGTAGTAATTTACCCATTCACTTTCGTCAGGCTTTGCTCCGTAGATTTGGTAGTAGGTATTGTTGGTACCATTTGGCAAAGGTGCCAAAACAGAGCTTTCGTTCATTGCAGTTACAACTAGTGGGCGATTTGCCTGAGGCGTTGCTTCGTTGGTTACATAGTGGCTCGTGTACCATGCCAACAAACCAGCCTTTTGCTGATCAGTCATCTGATCTTCATTCAGCTGAGCAGCTTGTGTTTCATTATTTTGAGCAATTGCTGGTTGCTGCGTAGTTGCGGTAGTACCAGAAGCTTGAGCTGTTTGGATTGTTTCAGTGGTTGGCGCTACTGCTTGAGAATTTGTAGCTGTCTTTGATGATTGCGTTTCAGGTAAGGTAACCATTGCACTGCCGACTTTTAATGTATTAGCAGAGCTTGAAACTTGGCCAACCGATGCAACACTGCTTGAAGCTGCGGTTAAAGTTTCATTTGCAACAATTTGACTAGCAGCGTTTTGTGATTCATTCTTTTGATCAGTAGTCTTCTTTTCACTAGCAGCTGCTTTTGCAGAGGTCTTGTGCTTGTGAGAAGTACTTTGTTCAGTCCGTGTGCTGTCAGCGTTGCTCTTAGTAGACGTGGTCGTTGTCTTGGCCCCACAACCAGCCAACAGACCTGCAATTACCAAGCTGCTAAGCAAGATGTTCATGTTCTTCTTCATAAGCTTATCCCCCTTACTCTCTTTTGAATTATCCCTTGAAGTTTTTGCTTATTAACTAAATTAGGTTTGTTACTTAAATATCATTTATGTAACATCCTTGTAACATTATTATAGCATACTCTTTATTTTTTCGTAACCTTTTTGCAAAACAAAATATTTAATAAGTCCACCAGCAAAGCATTGTAAGCGTTTAATATTAATTATCAAAATCTATATTACGATTGTTACAAATAAAGAGGCTTTTGCTGTAAAAACAAAAGCCTCTTTATTATCTATCTGCCAAAATCTGCTTAGCTCGTTTAACGATTGGTGCTCTAAATACAAGAATACAAAGCAGATAAACTACCGCCCCAATAATTACTTGAGCTGCTAAATTAATAATGTTCATCTTCATAATTTCATCTAGACGTAAAACTACGAAGTACATGATAAGACCGCTTAATAAGTACCGCCAGAGATCTTTAAACAACATTCGCCGACTGATGGTGGTTCGAACAAAGTACAGCTGCACTGCTGTTACCGCAAACTCAGAAATAACGGTTGCCATCGCTGCCCCATTTGCGGAATAAGGTTCAATCAAAAACAAATTTCCAATAATGTTGACCACTGCACCCGCCGTCACCGAAAGCGTATATTCCTTGACCCGGTTAACCGGCATTAGGTATTGCGTTCCTGTGACGTTACTCCAGGCAATAAACAGAATTACTGGCGCCTCCAAGAAGATGATTCGGCCAGTATCAACATATTCCGCTCCTAAGAACCAGGGAGCGAATTTAGATGAAATTGCCATTAAGCCAAACATCATTGGAACGGACATTGCTGTTACAAAATCAAATGAAGAATATAAACTTGTTCGAATCCCTTTAACGTCGCCATTAGCATATTTATTGGCGACATGAGGCAACATAACCGTCCCCGTAGCCGTTACGACTGCTAAGACCAACTTAACGATTTTATCAGCAAAATCGAATTGTCCCAAGGCAGTTGGCTGCCCAATCTTACCAAGCATTAATTTGTTGACAACTAAATAGATCTGCGTGGTAATTGTTGGGATAAACAGCAACAGCGATGGGTAGAAATGCTTAAGCGGATGCCATTCTTTGATTGGTACCCATTGAATACTGTCGCGCAGATAAGGCCATAAAGTAACGTTACCACCAACCTGCGCCAATCCCAAAAGCAGCACGTACTTCCAAAGATCGGCTTCCGTTCGGACAAGCATAAAGATCAACGCAATTGAAATCAGCTTGACGATCGTATTTCTCGTAACCGTCTTTTTAAAGTCTTCCATTCCCATAAAGTACCAGGAAACATCAAGTCCTGCAGCCACAATCCATAGTGTTTGCAACAGGTAGTATTCCTTAAACGTCGTACTAAAGAGAAAAACAGCTGCCAAATAGGCTATCAAGGCAATGGTAATCGTACCTAATTGAAGAATCTCAATGCCCCAGAAGGTTTGCGAACGCTTATATTTATCATCACGATGATAGGCTACTTCACGGTTACCGTAGAGGGTTATCCCCATTTGACCCATCAAATAAAAGAAAGTAACCCAACCATTTGTATAAGTGTTGATACCATATGCATGTGCTCCCAAAACCCGTGAAACATATGGTGTCGTAATCAAAGGAGCAAACATCAATAAAATTTGGTAGCCCGCATTATACAGATAGTTTTTGATAACCTTCATGATCTACTTGTCAAACTCCTCAGCCACGGTCGTTAAGGCCGCCTTGATTACTTGATCCATGTTGTAGTACTTGTATTGACCCAGACGACCACCAAAAATAACGTTTGGTGCCTTTTGTCCGGCCAATTCCGTGTATTGCTGGTAAAGAGCATTATTACGTTGGTTGTTAACTGGATAGTATGGTTCATCGCCTCGTTTCCAGTCAGCTGGATATTCGCGCGTAATGATAGTCTTGCCCTCATCGCCCTTGCCGAATTCAAAGTGCTTGTGCTCAATAATCCGCGTGTACGGTGTTTCGGCATCGGTATAATTAACCACGGCATTGCCTTGGTAGTTGTCTTCATCAAGCTCTTCAGTCTCAAAGTGTAAGCTGCGGTATTCCAACTCACCCAATTCATAGTTGAAGAATTGATCGATCATCCCAGTAAAGACGATCTTAGGGAAGTCTGCCAGATATTCATCTTGTTGATCAAAGAAGTCAACCCCCAGTTCAACATCGATCAAATCGCTGGCCAGCATCTTTTCAACGATCTGCGTGTAGCCGCCCATTGGAATGCCTTGGTACAGATCATTGAAGTAGTTGTTATCGTAAGTCAATCGAACTGGCAGCCGCCGAATGATAAAGGCCGGCAGCTCTGTTGCCTTTTGCCCCCATTGTTTTTCGGTGTAGCCCTTGATCAGCTTTTCATAGATATCGCGACCGATCAGAGAAATGGCCTGTTCTTCTAAGTTCTGAGGCTCTTTGCCATCCATTTCAGCTCGCTGCTCATTGATTTTAGCCATTGCTTCTTTAGGCGTTCGAACGCCCCACATCTTATTAAAGGTGTTCATGTTGAATGGTAGGTTGTACATTTCCCCTTTGTAGTTGGCCACTGGAGAATTCGTGTAGCGGTTGAATTCCGCAAACTGATTAACGTATTCCCAGATTGCCTTATCCGAAGTATGGAAAATGTGAGCACCATATTCATGTACCTGGATACCATCAACTTTCTTAGTGTAGATGTTGCCAGCAATATGGCTGCGTTTTTCAATTACCTTAACGCGCTTGCCACGCTTAGCTGCTTCGTAGGCAAAAGTGGCTCCAAATAAGCCGGCGCCTACTACTAAATAATCGTAATTATTCATAACGGTCCTCTTTATTTAT
>OODN01000683.1_pt1 | contig 17130 bp, 18 predicted proteins | sample 1671651 | NCBI WGS metagenome assembly OODN01 (sample SAMN06348178, study PRJEB24527) | human gut metagenome | biome: human gut; feature: ankylosing spondylitis patient; material: feces | host: Homo sapiens | place: China | collected 2015-10 | reverse complement strand
CCTTTTCGTGCTTAGGCATGATAGAATGTAAAGAGTCCATTTGTGACCTCGTTTCAAGATGTTTTGTGGTAATTACATTCTATCAAACGGGTCCAGATGGACTTTTTATTTTTCTAAAGTGTTCAATTTGATTTTACAATCGGCGATTTTTTATATTTGTTTCTTTGACTTTTTTCTTTAAGCCAGAATTATACGGTGCATCCCAATTTTCACTCTCATAATTATTTATTGCAAAAGCTTCTGTAATGATTTCTTTTCCAATTGGGCAAACTTTTTGTGAAGTCAAATCATTAATATTTATCAATGCCCTGAATTGATGATTATTTACCTTAGCCCATTCATCTTTATTCGAACGTGCACAATTATTATTGTAAATTGATCTCACATATATTTTTGCCCTATCCGGAGCATTTGTTTTTCCATTAATAATAAAATATTTATTTTTGCTAGAAACTGACTGAACTGTAATAGGATAAACTTTTAATTGATGAGCCTTTTTCTTCTTATGCTCCTTTTTCACATGATGCGTGCTATGCTCTTTCTTCATATGATGCGTGATTACTTTTTCATCTGAATCATCAGGATGATTAATCATAGTAATAAAACCACACCATAAAAATATTATTCCAGAAATAATAAACGTTTTACGTAAAGGTGCTTTAAGTCTATCTTTCTTTAAGAAAATAACTATAAGCCATAAAAATGCACTAATTAGTGCAACTAACATTGCTATTGATCCGATAATTGCTATCATTTTACCTTTCCCATAATCTCAACTCAAATTAAGACAAAATGTTTATCATTCTTCCCTAAGGGCAAAAGCATGAAAGATAAGTCAGATGCTTATGTTCAACAGGCAACTGATGCCATTAACCGCAAACATCGCCGAATCCTCCAATATCACACAGCAGAAGAACTCTTCAAGCAATATATCTCTTCATAGCCTAACTGTTGCACTTAATTTAGCAATTCAGGAAGCTTGTTTGAATTAACAAACAATAATAATATACCACGCCAAAATAAAAGCGGCCTTCGTTCATAGGAACGCAGACCGCAAACCTGTTAATTGTCTCACTACAGAAATTAATAATCCAATTTCAACTCTACACATTCACAAGCAAACTATGGTCAATCGGTTCACCCTTCAAATGTGCGTCGCGAATCGTCTTCACAATCATTGACTTGCGCTTGCTCTTCTTGTCGTAAACCCAGTCGCCTTGGGCTGTAGCCACGTTTTCAACTTCGGTTGTATCGCCATTGATCTTGACCAAAAAGGCTGGCGCCATGGTTGAACGCTTGTTAGGACCGGAAGCAAAACCACGGTTGGTCATGTATGAAGTTACCAACACTTCATTGCTCTTACCCTTAACTGGAACAGCGTAGTATGAGTAAGTTGAGGTTCTCCAATTAAATGGAACGCTAGCTACCAAAACTGCAGCATCGCCATTAAGTGGCTTATAACCATAAGTCAAATGATCTGATACCCAACCAAGCATCGCAACATTATCACCAACTTTGGCATCAGCTTGTTGCCACAAATCATCACCAGCACCACGATTCAAACGAGTCGTAGTAAATAGGTAATACTTGCCGTTCATTGGAATAATATTTGGCCGCTCAATTTCATCAGAAACCATTAAGCTATTAACTAATGGTGGTAAAACTTTGGCAACTTTAGGATTATTTTCACTCTTAGTAAGGCGAATAATTCCTACAGCTGCATTAGCCCAGGTAGCACGGCTTCTCATATCATCATTTGCAGTAACCTTTAAAAAGTTTTGCAAAGCTTCCTTAGGTGTGCCACCGTAATTCTTCCAATTATAGACTTGGTTTGCACCTTGATAATTATTGCTACCAGTTGAAGCTTCAAAAATCAGGTAACGCTTACCACCAATAGAGATCACATGCGCATCACGCATAGCAATGTTATCTGCACCTTTATTGGTAGACTTCCATTGCTTATATGTTTGATAATAATAGCCATCACCTTGGAATAAAACATGCCGGTGACTTCTCTTGGCAATCGAAATGGTACTTTTCTTCTTATTAACCTTTAACTTCAAGTTAACCGTTGAAATCTTCTGATGATTTGTATTTTCACGAGTATCGACATCAGTATAGAACAATTGAATACTGCCATCTTTGTTCACAGTTGCTGAACCCGACCATTCTTGATCAGTTGGCTTGGCATTAAAACCAAAGATTGGACCAGCACATTTCCAGTGGTTAAAGTTATTGTCATTGTACTTGTTATAGAGCAAATAAATGTGGGCATCGTTTTGCTGAGGAATTCCCATCATGGCAATCATTAATTGATAACCTTTATAGTTAACAACTCTACCTGTCTTAGCATCTTGTACTGGCCATGAATCCCAAATTTCTAATTCTGCTACTTTACCTGTTTGTGCATCACGAGTTACAGTTGCTGGCATATTTTTAATCTTTTTAGCATTAAAATATGGTACGCGATATTGCGCATCTTGATCAATCATTTTCTTAGCCACGCCAGCATATTGATCATAGCTCCAGTGAGTACTGGTATCCTTATCAAGCTCATTAAAGTTCAACTTTCTTACTTCCTTAAGTTGGACTTCAGTTAAATCTTTAGGATTAAACTCTGCAGCTCGCAACATTTGCACAGTTTGCGGATCTAAGTTATAAACTACAGCGTCATTATTCTGAACATAACTAGTATCACTAACACTGTTAGAAGCATAATCATTAGTAGATTGAGTAGTGTCCGTGAACCCTCCTACTTGGTTTTGAGTGTCTTGATTAGCATTAGTGGTATCAGTATCTGCAGCACCAGTGTTGTTCTGGTTGCCGGCATTATTGGTATTATCTGTTACAGTATTATTTTGATTAGTCTGATTTTGTGTTTGATCAGCAGCTACATCAGTATTTTGATTATTTTGTGACTGATCTTGATCTGATTTACTATTTTGATTATTAGCAGTCGTAGTTTGCGTATTTCTCTGATCAGTTGCAGGTTGTTCTACTGTATCAGCTTTAACTGTTTGACTGTTATTTATGTTGAATAAGCCGAGTAAAACAGCTGCTGATGCAAAGGTAACTAATGTACTTCTCTTGTTCATCTCTGTTCAATTTCCCTTCTGTTATTCCATAGCCAGTTTATTATAATATCTTGTTCGAATTTTGGGAACCTTCTTAATCAAATTGAAATATTAGCTAAAATTGGAGTCCTAAAACTAGCACGGAGGTGAAAAATATGAAAGCATATAAACATAAGAAAAAGGTAAATTGCATACGCAAAAAGCAGGATAAAAAAATAGTTACTCTAATTAGGCAAATGAGTAACTATTTTTTCGTTCCACCAAATTTTATAGTTATTAAAGCTAACTTTTTCTCTCTTCAACGCTGCGATTTATCTTCTGAAATATAATCTTCCCAGTTGAATCCATAAAAACTAAATAAAACTCTGGCGGCATTGCTCGCTTAAACCATATTGTTTTTTTGAAGTATACATTCCTGGCTCTACTTTTTCAAATTTTTGGGTAATGATGTCATTGATATTTTCATGGTTAAAAGTATGTATGCCAGAAAAAATTCCATTGAACAGTATATCTCTTCTATCTTTTTCTTCACACCAACCAAGGTACTTAATATTTCCAGTTTTTCCACCAACATTGGTAAGCCATAATATTACCTTTTCCCCTTCAATTTCTTCGCTCTGATTATAAACCATTCCTAGATCATCTATTATAGAAATAACGAAAATCGAAGCATGATTTCCTATATATGCAACGGCTGCCATACATACAGAAGAAAGAGCAGCAATTGACCCAGAATCTGGCAGTCACAGCACATTAAAAGAACTCTTGATCATGTTTATTGATATTAATGATGCTACATAGATAACAATAATTGCAAATATGATTGTTATCTGATCTGGTATTTGACTAATCGGAAGATCCAATTTCTTTGAAATAATATCCATAATCTTGGGTGCCAAAAATCTGTATGACATCCAAAATACTACCATACTAATTAACAAGATAACTATTAGTATTAGTACTTGTAGGATATCATTTCCTTTTGCTAAGTTTGTATAGCTATCAATTCTAATAATCATGCCACTTAATATCAAAAAAGTAAGCCAAAAAATCGAAAATGACATAGCCGTATAACTAATATTATCAGTTACTTTTTCAAAAGTTTGAAAGGTTTTGTTTTGTCTTTTTTTCATGTTTCTCTCCTCGTATTAAAAACATGGACATATCAAAAAATAGCCAGCTTATTAGCTGACTACAAACTTACTTTCCTAACCTCTCTCGTACCAACTTCTTTGCTTCACCAACAATAGGTGCCCTTAGTACTAACATCATAATGGTATAAATAATAATACCAACAATAACTTCGAATCCCATCATCAACCAAGAATCTTTCAAATGTGTATTCATCCAAAAGACTGGCAAAAACATTACTACACCAGAGACCAAATACTTCCATAGGCTGTTAAATAGAGTCCTATAGCTCAACAAACCTCGAACCGCAATCAGTTGATACAAAGTAACACTAATTTCGGACAAAACAGTTGACCACATAGCACCATTCAACCCATAAAAGTGAATTAATGGGAAATTTAAAATTATGTTTACTACAGCACCCACTGTAACAGAAATTGTAAATTGCTTCTGATGGTGAATTGGTAATAGGTACTGCACACCAAGTGCATTACTCCAAGCAATCATCAAAATTACGATGGATTCGATCATCATCGCTGGACCAACTGGATCATAACCAGGACCATAATACTTGGGTGCTAAAGTCAACGAAATTGCAGCCAGGCCAAACATCATAGGTACTGCCACAGCTGACACAAAATCAAATGATTTGTATAACATCTGATTTACTTTTTTCATATCACCATGTGAAACTGCGTTAGCCACATGTGGCAACATTACTGTACCAGTTGCGGTCACCAAGGCCAAGATTAGTTTCACTAAGTTATCTGAATATTGATAATATCCAGATGCTGTTTCATTAACCATTACTCCCAGCATTGTACGATTAAGTTGAACATAGACTTGGGTAGCAATTTGCGGAATAAATAATTCTGCCATAGGTAAAAAGTGAATCCACGGATTCAGTCTTTTTATCCTCACTTTAGGTAAATCACGATAAATGTCTGGCCATAGAGTCAAATTACCCAATAAAGTTGATAGTGCTAAAACCACAATATATAGGGTTACATCATTTGGTCCCTTGATAAAAAGAAAGATTGCTATCATTGATACAATCTTTACCAGTGAGTTCTTTAAAACCGTTACTTTAAAGTTTTCAACACCTTCATAAAACCAAGAAATGTCAAAAGCAACAGCAATTAGATTAAGCGACTGAGCCAACATATAATCAAACTGTCGAGTATAAAAAATAAGGAAGATCTCAAAAGCAATAATTGACACCAGAGTCATTATTGTTTTAACTATTTGAATCTCCCAAAAAGTTTTGGCCATTTTAGTTCGATTATCTCGAACATAGGCTATTTGCCGATTCCCATAATAACCAATTCCCATACTAGCAAATAAGATAAAGTATTGAATAATGGAATTTGTAAAAGCATTAGCACCTACACCTTCAGGTCGTAATACACGACTGATATATGCCGATGTAATAAGCGGAACTATTATTGCTAATACTTGATATCCTACATTATAGAGATAATTTCGAATGACCTTCATTTAAATTTCACTCACCAAATTCTTTGCGAACTGCTTTTAATGCAGCTTCAATAACCTGATCCATATTGTAATACTTATATTGACCAAGACGCCCACCAAAAATAACTTTCTCTTGCTTTTTAGCTAATTCAGTATATTTAGCATAAAGTTGATTATTGCGATCATTATTTACTGGGTAATATGGCTCATCCCCACGATGCCAATCAGCTGGATATTCTCGCGTAATAATAGTCTTGTCCTTATCACCTTTACCAAATTCAAAGTGCTTATGCTCAATCACACGTGTATATGGCGTCTCAGCATCAGTATAGTTAATAACTGCATTACCTTGGTAATTACCAACATTCTTTTCTTCAGTTTCAAATCGAAGTGAACGATATTCTAGTTCGCCTAATTTATAATCGAAGAACTTATCAATCATTCCTGTGTAAACTATCTTGTCATAGTTCTCAAGATACTCATCCTTCTTATCAAAGAAATCAGTATTAAGCTTCACAGTAATATTTGGATGATCAAGCATCTTTTCTACCATTCTGGTGTAACCACCAATTGGGATACCTTGGTAATCATCATTGAAATAGTTATTATCATAAATTAATCGAACTGGAAGACGTTTAATAATAAAAGCAGGAAGTTCAGTACATTTTCTACCCCATTGCTTTTCGGTGTAGCCCTTGATCAACTTATCATAGATATCTCTACCAATCAAAGAAATAGCTTGTTCTTCCAAATTATTAGGTTCTTTACCTGCCATTTCTTGACGTTGCTCATTGATTTTAGCCATAGCTTCTTGTGGCGTTCTAACACCCCACATTTCGCTAAATGTATTCATATTAAATGGCAAGTTGTACATATGGCCTTTGTAATTAGCAACAGGACTATTAGTATAACGATTAAAGTCAGCAAATTGCTGTACATAATCCCAAACTTTCTTATTAGAAGTGTGGAAAATATGAGCGCCATATACATGAACTTGAATACCATCTACTTCTTTAGTATAGATGTTACCTGCAATATGGTTTCTTCTTTCAATTACTGTTACTTTGTTTCTACACTTTGCTGCTTCATGAGCAAAGACTGCTCCGAAAAGACCAGAACCGATAATTAGATACTTCATTGATTTTTCTTTTCTCCAAAAATTTTGACCACATCATCTGTAAATGCTGCTTTTTCAGACTTTATATATTCTCTATAATCTTCAAAATCATTACGTGCTATTGAATAATTTTTAATGCAATATTCTATCATCTGTATAATTTCTGGAATATTTTTATCATTGTCTTCATACTTGTATTTATCAGCAATTGGAACATCCTTAAAATAATTTGCTGCCCCTCTTTTGTCCGTTATAACACAACATCCCAAAATTGCGGCTTCACGTGGGAATCTATCTTTTCCTGGATGGTTACCAAAATCAATGTAAACCTTACTAGTCTCCAAGTATTCTTTCACTTGCTCATTTTTTAGTCCAATTAATGGTATCCATTTCCAATTTTTATTTTTACTTTTTTCTATAATTTTTCGGGTGAATTCTAACCCCTTTTTAGGATTATATAAAACTATATCCTGCTTATCCTTTGATAGGGACTCATCACTATGATTAACATATAAATCGTTAATATAATCTGATAAGTAAACTATTCTATTATCTAAAATACCATACTTATTACGTAAAAATTCCTCCGCATAGTATGATTGACATAAATTCTTATCTGCACTTTTTATTTGTTTAGTATAGCCTTTTATAGCTCCCCTTAAATAAGCCTTTGCTGTACGAAATAACCCCTTAGATTCTAGGTTGAACCTAATTGAGCTACCATTCAAATAATTATCTACACTTAGCCACCAAATATATTTTATTGAATATTTATATTTATCAAACATTGATAAAAAAGTTTCTGGAAAAATTATCAAATTCTCCTTTTTATCGTCTATTTGATTTACTCTAATCCAGTCATTACCTATATACTTTTTATATTCAGCTACAGGTTTATTCCGTTTAGGATCCCCTATATAAGCTATAGTGGCTTTCCCTTTATCGGATATTTTATTAATTTGGTAAACTAATTGGTGTAACAATTCTGGGCCACCCGTTTTGATTCCTACAGGACACAGAACATAAATTTTTTGAAACTTCATAACCCTTTCCTTTAAACTTCATAACCCTTTCCTTTACTGACTATAAATACTACTGAGCATTCTATCTTTATCAATTTAAAATTTGATTTAACCAATGATCATAAGTATAGTTCTCTAGCAAACTATCATCTATTTCCTTGAATCTTGTATCCATAAATTCTTTTAATGATCTATTTTCATCTCCTAAAACATAAAAATCATTCTTATTATAAAAATCGAACTTTTTTATATTTTTGTTATTAGTTATTAATTTTCTTTTATAAAATAATGCTTCTAAAGTTCTCAAGGTGAAGCCTTCCTGCTCTTTCAAATTAAGTTCTAAAATACACTCATATTTCTGAATATCTTTAATTACATCTTCGTATGGCATTAGCTCATCAGATAAAATAACATCATTATCATTTTCATCATACTTTTCTCCTGGCCATCTTCGTAAATAAAAATAATGACTGATATTATCCTTATTTAAATTTTGTGCTATTTTCTTTAAAAGAGAGTATCGCTTTTTATCAGCACCTACATAAAAAATACCTTTTTGTATATTACTGTAACTTATACTTTTTTGTGGTATATAAAATTGATCTATAAAAAATATATTATTATCTCGGGCGAACTTTTTATCGAAACAATATACTTGAGCATATTTTTTATAAAATTCTATATCATAATCATTATCTATATTCCAAAGCCAGACCTTGATATTAGCCCGCCTATTATTTCGATGTAACCACTTGAGCAACACAGGTGATAGCCCATTATCAAAAACAATGATGTTATCATAATTTTTAATATTTTTCTTCCATTCCTTAAGCCAAAAACTATACATAGGGGTCAATCTTAGTTCTTTAACTATATAGTATGATAAAATATCTAACTTATTACTAGGATTTCTTACACTCTCTACATCTATATTTTCTCTTCTCATTTGAGTTTTAAAATATCTTTCGAAACTGCTACCCTCGCCCTTTATAATCAAAGTTTTCAATAAATCACTCTTTCAAATTCTAAAAATAAAACTAGCTCTGATTAAAATGTTTTACAGGTTGGAATAAAAAGTCCCTTCACTCCTATCAAATTGTAACTTATTAGACAATTTGAACACTGACGTATTTTGGGTTAACAAATTCCACTCCGCTTGATCATACTTGTCACCTAATTTTTGTTCTAAATCGAACAAATGAGGCTGTAGTCCATTATTTTCTTGACAAATCTCTTTAAAGGAACTCAAATCTTTTTCCCAAGCATAATGTAAAGCATAGTCCACTAAAAAATAATCAATCAAATAATTATTTTGCTTCCAATACTTCATAAAAAAATTATTCATAAATGAGAAAATGCTTAAACTTCTTGGTCCTCCTATAAAAAAACTTGTCCATCTACCAAAAGCAATATTATATCTTAATTCATCTGGATATCCTGAACAGGTTACAAGCTTACCAGTATTAAATACGTCTAGATTATCTGTAAAATATACAGTGGCATCAACCCACAGTCCACCATGATTGCTTAATAAATTAAATCTTATAATATCTGAAAAATGAGTTTTTGTGATTAATCCAGCTTCAAACTTCTCTATTATATAGTCTGGCAAATTTGTATAATCTTTATAATTATGCTTATTGATAAAGATAACCTTTCTTTTACCCTTATTTCTCAACAAACTTTTATAGCATTTCTGGGACAGACCAGTAATCTGCTCCTTCCCCTGCCACCAAAAAAACCAAACAGTATCTTGGTAAGACCAATCTATTGTTTTTCTATCTTCTAGATTTAAATGAGTATCTTGTAATACTTCGTCGAATAATGGTGTTAAGATTCTAATTATTTTTCTATGTCGACCTAAGTTATATCTTCTTCTGATCTTTGGACCATAATATGGAATTTTCGATACACCTCTGATAAAAAAACTATAGTGTCTTACAAAAGTATAATGTCTTGCCTTCAACTTACTTCCTCTTCTGCTGTGCATTATATCTAACCTCAATCAATTTAAATATAAACCAATTCGTTAATCCATTCCCATGGAAAATGTTCCACAATATCATACTATCTTTATGACTCAACCCTTTGAGATTAGAACTTTTCGAGTTAGCAAATAATTGAAATTCTTTCATTTTCTGGATTAGTATTTCAGTGTCTTTATATCTTACATTCGATGATCTAATCTGATTTTTATAACAATCAATCAATGCTTTGAAATAATCTATCTCAACTTGATTCATCATGTTATTTGGTAAATTCTTTTTGTCCTCTACTACTTTCTTCAAATTCGAATATACTAATTTGATACTTGACCACCGAGTTTTATCATAACCGCTAACCATAGTTCCTTCCCTATATCTATAAAGGTAGCTGTTATTATCTTCTTCTATGATATAGATAGAATTTATGTCACAAAAAATTGGAAACATTATGCTCAAATCTTCACCATATACAACTCTATTATCTACATATTTTAAATTATTGATTATATGTTTCTTCTGTATCAATTTTCCCCATCTATTCGGAGGTAAATTACGTTCTGAAACTTTATCTAGATCTGTAAGTATTTTAGGCAGAAATTTTTCTCGATAATCTTGTATAAAACCACTTTTAAGTGTGTATATGAAAGGTGATATTTTATCATCTGATATCTTATTTACTGCACTTAGAACTAAATCAGCATTATATTTTTTAACCGCTTTAACCATATCTCTGATATGATTTTTTTGTATTAAATCATCTGAATCTACAAAACAGATATAATCATTTTTTGAATTATTCACTCCACATTTCCAAGCAGAAATCAAACCGCCATTTTTCTTATGTATAACTTTTACTCTATTATCTCTTGCTTGAAATTGCTCACATATCTCACCACTTTGATCAGTAGATCCATCATCCACTACAATAATCTCAAGATCGGAATAGGTTTGATTCAATATTGAGTTTAAACATTCTGTTAGATATTCCTCTTCATTGTAAACAGGTACAACTACACTAATTTGCATAACTAAACATTCCTTTCTTGCCCAGTCTATAAATTCAAATATAAACCTATTAAGTGATGTTATTAATAATCTTTTCCAGTTAGTAATCAGAAAGTTACCTTCGTTGTTTAAAGTTAAAATCCATTAAAGATGTAAGGTACTGTTTCATTATAGTTAAGCACAACAATAAACAGGTACCAATAGAAACATAGATATACAACCAAAATTACTTTTAATAATAATGATTTACTATTTTTTTTAGCATTTAGCATATCTGCCATTATATAAATGTAAAAAACAGATGTATACCACGCAATCCTAGAACCAAATACCGTTGCTGCACTATCATGTCCTGATAATTGTGATAAGCAAATATCCAAAACAACTATAACTAGGTAAAAGTATTTCAGTTTATTCCCACTATTGTCTTTCCATTCCAACAGCAATATAGCTAAAAAAGGTAGACGAATTAACAATTCCACCCATGATCCGTGAATAGCAGAAGGTAAATATGATACATATTGCCCTAAACCAAGTGTAGTCAATATTCCTCCAATAATTGACGGGAAGAATGTTACAACTATCACTACTATACAAAGCATTAACGCCTTCGTAGTTTGAGAAGACAAGACACGATCAGCATTTAATTTAAAATTCAATTGCTTCTTTGTATTTACAGTCAGTATCCAGTAAATAAATAAGAATGAGAATCCAATTATTGCAGAATGGTGGAACAAAAAGGCTACAAAAATTATTAGTACATACTTCAACCAATCTTTATTCACTAAGTAAGAGAAACCGTAAAATAAAATAAACATAGCTAGACTTTGACGGATCAAATTAAAGGATAGGTTATAAAAGAAGGCAAAAAAAGTAAATAAACCTATACTAATGGATATATTTCGTATCTTACTAAATTTGAACATTCCCAATACAACACAACAAAGTATGATAAATTCAGTTATAAAGAAATTAAACCAAATTTTAGGAGTTACACGAGATGCGAAGTATACCAAGCTAACATATCCCTTTTCAAACCTCTGAAACGGTTGACCATTGCTCAAAAAGCCTTGAAAATTCAAAAAATCAGTAAAATTATTATTTAAATTAGCAAAATTTTGTAACGGTTCAGCATATGTCTTAATATCAGTTCCAATAACATTAGCTCTACCACCAGCAACTAACGCTGGAATAAGAATTGCACTTAATGTCAACAATCTTTTAAAGATTCTATTTGTCTTTATTTCATCACCACAATAAAGTAACAAAGTGGATATGCCTATAGTTAGTATATATACAATCATATTAGTAGTTCTTTCTCAGAATTTTTGTAGGAAGAAAAAAGGAGGGTCAATCAATGATCTCTAAAATTTCCTTCTCTAAATAACCTGCACTTCTAGAAATATCAAATACTGAGCCTAGAAGTCTCCTTCCTTCTTCTAATCTGTTGCTACTTTTAGAAATCTTCTTTACCCAAGTAGCTAGATTATTTTTTTTAATAGATAAATACTCAATATTCTTAGTTATATTAACTTCATGTGTGATATTATCTGCAACTAAACACTTTAAGCCAGACGCCTGTGCTTCAACGAGAGTAACAGGTAGCCCTTCATACAATGAAGGCATTAAAAACACATCAAGTACACTCAAATACTCACTGGTATCATCTACTTCACCAGTAAATATAATAGATGATTCTAAATTCTTTTCTGCAGTATACTTTTGTAATTCAGATCTACGAGAGCCATTACCTATGATAAGTAAATATGATTTAGGATTTTTTTTATGATATTTTTCAAAAATATCCACTAGATATGTCATATTTTTTTGCTTTTCTAATCGACCAATATTACCTAATACCATATATTCATTAGGTATATTATACTTCTTTCTTATGTTATTTCTTTTTTCATCAGAAAATAAATATCTTTTTACATCAATTGCATTATAAATAATAGTGGCATTTTTATAATCCGTGTAAAACCATTTAGCTGCTGGCAACGAGCACGCAAATTTACCATCGAAATCTTTGCTCACCAATAATTTATTAACATTATGTCTAATTGTTCTATTTAATTTATCCGTTCTAGAATTGTGAGCGTGTCCTATACATTTTATTCCAGCTTTTTTTGCTTCTTTAATAATATCTACACTAGCTAAATCATTTGAGTTAAACCATAATGCATCATAATTTTTTTGCTTAAAAATTGCTTTAATTTTTGACCGTCTTAAAGATGCATTATCTCTTCGCATAGGTACATAATAAATATTGCTATTTCCTAATTCTTTTTCATAAGATAATTTATTAGGAGTAACTTTTATAAAATCTAAATTTATATTTTTTAGATATTTACCATAATTTAAAAAGAAACTTTCAATGCCTCCACGACGATCTGTAAGGCCGTAAACAATTATATTTTTCAAACTTAACTTCCTTCAAAAATGTATTACTTAATTCTGGATCTAACTACTCTGTTTCTTTTATCAATTATAATAGATTCAGCTGGTACATCCTTGGTTACCAAAGTTCCTGCACCAATTATTGAACCGTGGCCTATTGTTACACCATCTAAAATAATGACGCCACTTCCTATCCAACAATCATCTTCTATAGTAATTCCCTTATTATTTACTCCCTGACTTTTTATACTACTATGAATATCAGAGAAATTATGATTCTCAGCAAATAATGACACACGTGGACCTATCATTACATTATTGCCTATAACAATTTTTCCAGAACAACCCACGAACCCGAAGGGGCCTATTGAGGAATTATTTCCCATTTCTAAGCCATATCCTATATTTCCAACTCCATAATAACTGGATGGTCTGATAGCTACATATCTTCCTATCGTTACATTATCACCGAACTGAAGACCATGTTTACATAAACCATGTATTTCAGCATAAGATTCAAATTTCACGTTCTTTCCTGCAGATATATGTGACTTATTTGTTATATCTACATGTTTACCGATAAAAAGAGGAGAGGTCTTCTTTACACCCAATCCCTTAAACACCCCTCGAATTATTTTCATTCCAGTACTGATATATATCTGAAGTTTATCAATTTTTTTGACTTCTTTATTAACAGTTGGCATAATTTCCTCTCTTATGTAGTATACCTTTTTGATTAAATAGCATCTTTCTAAAGTGGATTTTATAGCAATTATATATAATATTTAGTCGCTGCATTACTTTTAATAATTTTATTTCCAATTACAATACTATTATTAGGAATATAAAATTTACAAAAGAATTTGCAGCAATTAACACATTATTGCCTATTTTTACTTTACCCGTAATAACAGCACCTGAAGCAATATATACTTTATCACCAATAATTGGATATCCAGCTCTTTTTCCTCTTTTTTCCATGCCAATTAGGACATTATTTAAAATAGTTACATTATCCCCTAATTGAGCATTAGAGTTGATGATTACCCCCGAGATGTTCTAACTTGAAGCCTTTACCTATTATAGTTTTTGCTGGTATGTCCATTAAATATTTCGTTTCATAATATTGATAAACTAATCTCCAAAAGGTAAAAATTAACTTATTTTTTGAACGCCAATATTCACATTTACGTTTCAAATAAACAAACTTATATTGAGGTAAAAATATTAACCCCTTTCTTTTGCTCCATTTGTTTTTATCAGAAGATACATATTCATTAGAACTCATTAATTATATAACTCCGTTATTACATCGCTTGCATGTTTATCCAATTTATAATCTAAACTCAACTTAGATACTTCTAATTTCATTTGACGTATCCTATCAGGATTGTTAATCAATTTTTCCAATAGATTCTTTAACTCACCTTTACTGTTAAATATCCAATTTTTAGGAAGCAAATCCTTTGCTCCTACATTGCTTGATACCAAACATGGCACACCTTTAAGTAATGCTTCAAGTACTATATATCCAAAAGTTTCATGCCAAAGACTAGGAACCACTAACAAATCCAAATTATCATATTCTTTATTCAATCTATTTTCAGATAAGATACCATGATTAACACAATAATTTTGCTGAAAAATTGGTTTATCAATGATATCACCATAAAAATGCGCTTCAAATTTATTTTTTACATTCAATTTCTTTAAAACTTGCGTATATGCGTAAAACCCTTTTTTTTCATCATATGGTCCAATATATCCAAGATGAATTGGCGTATTAACTTCTAAACTTGAATTTTCTCTATCATCTATTAAATTGTCATGAGTTATTGGTATAACTTTACCTTGTATATTTGAGAAATATTGTTGAAAATATTCCTTAGAAACCGAACTATTAAAATGAAATAAATCAATAAAACTAAACATATTTAAGTAATATTTTCTCAAGTCATACCGTTTATTAATTTGCTCATTAGAAAACAAAACGCTATTACCTTGATAAGATAGGTCAGATTTATTTTTTGAACGTAATTTTTTGACGATTTTACTATCTTTTAGACGTGCATATAAATGTGATTGCATTATAAGAATCTTTCCATATGATGGTCCAACATTGCATAGCATGCAATCATATGTACATTCAGGTGTCTTAAGTTCTTTTTTCGGATTTTTCTTCAACATCTTAGGACATAACCCGTAAAAATCATGTGTAGTATACACAGTTTTTATTTTATTTATTTGTAAATACCCCAAAAATTCTTTAGGCAGTCCCATTAAAGTATGAAGATGTACAACATCAGGCTTGATATCCTTTACCAATTTTTTTAACGCTGTAATATCACGTTTTTGCATGTAATAATTATCGTCTTCAATACCCAATCCTAAAGAAACTGGTAAAGGATTTTTCATTTCAATAATTTGAAATGAATATTTACTTTTCTTTTTTGAAAGTTTTATCTTGTGAGAAAATGGATTTATTTGTCCAGGATACATCAAATAAACTTCATTATCCTTAGATAATTCTTTGGACAAATCTGTACTATATCTCGGCAGGCCTCCACGTCTAAAAGGCGGTAAACCCAAGGTATATTGTAAAATTTTCATTATTTAATTCTCCAAAAACTGAGCTTCATATTTATCAACTATTCTCTTCCAAGAGTATTCCTCTATAATTCTTTGCTGAGACTTTTTTCCTAAATTATCAATTTGCCTCTGAGATAACTTATCTACTTTTTCAAGTAACTCTTTTAAAAAGTCCGGCGTCTTACTCCAATAAAGAGCTCCATCTTCACCAACTTCTTTATTAAACCCCACTCCATATAAAAGGTTTAATTTAGTATCAGCAAGAGCTTCAAGCAATGATGGGTTGGTACCACCAACAGAATGTCCGTGAATATATCCATAAGCATTTTCACGAATATATTTTAATAAATCCTTATCATACACTGTTCCTACAAATTTGATCCTTTTATCAGTATCAAAATGTGTTTTTTCTTTTAATTCTTCATAAAATTTATTATGCTCAACATTAGTAATAATAACTAAGTCTTTACTTACATCACTAGCCATAAATTCTCTGATCATAGTTTCATAATTATTTTCTGGCACGAAACGACCAACAATCAAAAAATAATTATTAAGCTTAACATCATGTTTTTGATACCAACCTTTAACTTTTTCATCATTAAGTGTAAGAGTTGATCTAACGACATCAGCACCATATGCAATAAAGGTTGTATTAGGGTGATATTTTTTATAAGTTTCTTGAATATACTTTTCAATATTCTTACTATCACAGACTAATAAATCAGCATTTTTTACCATTCCGGCTTCACTGATCTTCCAATATTTTCTAACTGGCTTGGACCATTTAGCTCTCATCCATTCATGACCATCTGGATTAACCCAAACCTGAAAACCATACCTATGAAACTTAGGAATATAATTATGAATGAACGGTCCAATTCGGCAAGCAAGAATATAGACTATACCATTTCTTAAGTTATTCTTTTTTATTTGATCCAATGCCCAATTAAGTGCTTTTAAATCATAAAGAATAGCTTTTGCCCCGCCAATATTTGGTATGCTAATTTCTTGGCAATCCGCTCCATTATAATCATAGTGCTTAGCATTCTTATTAAAAGTCATGCAGGCAACATGATACTTAATATTCTTATCAACTTGACGTGTCACTAGATTATCTACAAAAGTTTCGTAACCGCCATATTGTGCAGGAATGCCCTTAGACCCAACAATAAATATATCTTTCATAATTTATCCTTCAATATACATCTATTTAAAAAGCCAGTTGACCTGTTGCTACATAGCCAATTGGCTTAAAAACACCTAATATCAATACGCTCCATTAGGATGAATAACCACCCCAATAGTCTTAATAATCAACTTTAAATCTT
>OODN01000681.1_pt1 | contig 17164 bp, 25 predicted proteins | sample 1671651 | NCBI WGS metagenome assembly OODN01 (sample SAMN06348178, study PRJEB24527) | human gut metagenome | biome: human gut; feature: ankylosing spondylitis patient; material: feces | host: Homo sapiens | place: China | collected 2015-10 | reverse complement strand
TAAATTGTTCTTGTAAATCATCATATGGCACATTAGCCAACCGTCTGCGTAGTAATGCTTGGTCTAGCGTTGCAAATCGTTCGTCATAATACTTACGGATTTGTGCAATACGTTCCGCTTTTGTCGGTTCATATACTGTTACAGGAATATCAACGAATAAACCATTTACATATGCTTTGCCATTTAAAAATTCATCAAGCATAGCATCATTACCATATATATAACTATTAGCAGTAGGATACTGTTCCTTTGCTTGTTTCAGCAATGTTTCTTCTCCTACTGGTTCTAACATATTATCTACAATTGATGTAATGCGTTTCCCTTCCGCATCAAGTACATGGATATAATTATTCATATATACCTCCTATTTAATGAAAGGATATAACAATGAATAGCACTATTAAGCACTATCCAAGAAATGTGTATCTTCGCATGCACCGAAAAAGTGCATGTGTCGAAACGTTTAAAAGTTTGTACGAAAAATGGCTGCCTACTCGCATTGAGATTGTGAGTAAATCAGCCATCGAATCATATCGCATTGCCTATGATCATATTCAATCAATTGCTAATATTCCTATTAACTTAATTAAATATTCTGATATGCAATGCGTTATTGATAATATGAGAGATAATGGTCTTTCCTATGCATCTGCCAAGAAGGTGCGTACATTACTTTCATTATTATCTAAATATGCAATTGTTAATGATATTGATATTAAGGATTACACCCCATTTCTTAATCTCGGCCACGATGTTAGCGTGTATCCTCATAAGCCATTCACTCGCCAACAGATTAATCGATTATGGGGCCTTAATACTACCGATACATATGGAATTTTAATTCTTCTATATACTGGAATGCGATGTGGTGAATTGCTATCGTTACGTAAGAACGATATTAACCTCCGCACTAAATGTCTTATAGTACGTATATCTAAAACTGATGCTGGCCGTAATCGCTTAATTCCCATTCATAGTCGCATATTTCCAATAGTTACAACCTTGTATCACAATTCATCAGATAGGATACTACCTATCTCTTATGCACAATTTAGTAAGCAGTTTAAATCAGTAATGACTTCAATCAAATGTTCTCATTCAACGCATGACTGCCGTCATACAGTAGCTACATTATTAGATAAATATGGTTCATCACCTACTGCAACTCGTGCTATTCTTGGTCATAAACATGGAGATATTACAACCAAAGTCTATACGCATAAAGAATTACGTGAGTTGCGTAAGGCTATTGAGTTATTACCTTAGAACCAATGGGGAAAATCACTACGAGGAAACGACAGTTCATGGTATTTACAAACTACAAATTTCCCAATTGCATTCAATAATGTATATGCAGTTACAACAGGATTGCCAGATAGTGCCAAAGGACCATCCTCAAATAACTCCGATAATGCTATAAAGTATACAAATACAACAATATCATTTGCTCGATTTGAGCATTTCTTCATAGCGATTGGTAAAAGTTAACCAATGGGGAAGTAAGAAGAATGTTTCAATTGGAGATGGATACAATTACGATGTAATATTTACTACTGCATATGCTAGTATATGCCTTGGCGTTTTCCCCGTATTAAAACGTAATAGTGTGGAAGGAGGTAATTATACAATCTACTATACAAATGAATCCAACACGGGGTGTAAATTAATTACTGATGAAAGTAAGTCTAGCGGTACAGCACAAGGATTTGCTTATTTTACCATCGGGTACTAATTAGCCAATGGGGACAATTCAAAGAAAATCAAACGGCTGTATCCTATCTAATTTCTTACATAGAAATATACGGAACCGTAACTATGATGAAGGATGAGCCTAAGAGGCTGTATGAGGCTAGCATTCGAGCCAATAACATTACCATTACTGGATTTGAATTACACAGCGGTTATGTTGGCAATCATATTGCCAAAGCTATAAACAATGGGTTTTGGATAAACATAGGTCGTGCGTAACCAATGGGGACAAACTTCTCACAATACATCAGAATATCAATCAAAAGCGACATTACCTATTAGATTTAGTACGCCATTTAAGGCGATTGGCTCGGTTTTTGGTTCGGCAGGCATGGCGAGTACCAACAATTATGATGATGCAATAAAATTAACATCAACTGATATTGCATTTAGATTTTATGGACATAATTATATCGCTATAGGCTTATCGTAACCAATGGGGATACAAGAAAAGCGTATACGTGTATGATGGAACTACTTATCCTATTACATTTCCTACAGCTTTTGATAATGAGTGCTTAGGCATTTGGCCATCTATAGAACATAAAACGTCATTAGGAGGTAATGAGGTATTCTATCATACTAATAAAAGCACAACAGGATTTACTCTTGTTGCTGATGCTAGTCATGCAGCTTATACTCTTGATGGTGTTGTCTATTTAGCTATTGGTAATTAAGTAGAAACACCAAACGAAAATACGCTACATTTGATATTGGGGTACTTAAATACATTATCATTCGTGAACCATACTTTGAATTTTAATTGGTCATATTCGGTGATTAAATTCCAATCTGCTTCACGTGGATTTCGGTATTCAGATTTAGCAAAAAAGCAGGTAGAATAAGGAATTATCCAATTATGATATTGTCCATCTTCGCCGCTTACTCCCCATTGGATAGTGAATCCATTGGCAAACTTAACAAACCCATTCTCCTCAAGCCTTTGGGCCACGATGCCACCCATTCCGAGAAGATTTTTTATATCTTTCAATGTAGCAACTGGATTTTCTTGCCAGTTAGTCGCACCAAGGATTTTGGCAATCATTGCAGTAATCGCTGGATGAGATGAAATATCTGTGTTATGAGTTGCTAATTCAGTTTTTACTTTTTGTAAAAGTCCACCATGTGCATCAGGATCTGTATTATGCTTAGTCAACTCACCTTTTGTTACATATGTATCATCACTTGTTACAAATGTAATATTTGTTGCGTTCCCAATCTTTGTTCTGATGTTATAAATTTCAGCATTAATAGGTGTGTTCTTATCTGGCATTAACCCTACATTATTACCACCATTAGAATACGAGTATAAAACCTCTTCCCCATCACCGCATTTTGCGAACAAGCCTACTTCTTTTGGAAAAAATGAATGTTCAAGTGTCTTATTTGACAATACCGCTTGAATTACATATTCTCCATCTCCACCTTTTTCACCATTTCCGATTGGTAACTCCATCTTTGGTGAAACTACCCCTGTCATTGTATTAATATCTAGCCCAGTATCATCTCCATCACCAACTACAACTTTAGTAAATGTGATTGGTTTCTTTGTTGCGATGCTTTCAGCTAGTAAGTTATATCCTTTTTTTGTAACACTATTTCTGTTATATACGTCTGGCATATATCCTCCTTAACTATTAATTACAGTAGTTACATGTTTTCTTTCAACTACAACTGCAGCATATAGATTTGCAATATCCATTTGTGTATCAATTCCTATATCTGGCTCAATATTAACAATGCTACTTGTTGTAACATGTACTGCAGCATACACCTGCTCACCTACGTTATGTACATCAGCAATTGATATACCTATGTGCGATGGTTTCACAATCGTTAAGTTTTCTCTAATTTGATTGACTGCATACACAAATGACGAATCATAGAATTCTATTTTTAATAATCCGCTCTCAAATTTAACATCCACATCATCTAATACGAATGTCTTAATGATTGCTTTAATCTTTTCTAATGTACATTTACCGCTATTGTTCCATAGCATTTGTACAATGTTTCTACGTTGTTCAATCGAACCTTTAGCTACAATGCCTAAATCCTTTTCATACACACGCAAGCCACGTTCACTTACTGTATCAAAGAACCCATTGTCTAATAGTTCATCAAGCAACACATCAATATCTTGCAGTTGTACCCCTGCTGATTGATATAACTCACGAACCCATGGATCATTGCGATACATTTTATTGATAGCCTTTAATGCGTACTCTTTGAATTGAATCTTATTCATTTAGAACCACACTAACTGTGCCTAATGTAGCAACTTGTTCTACTGTTAAATCAATCTTTGTAGTTTGGCCATTGACTGTAACGCTTGCATAGTCGGTTACTCCAGCACTATCAATTATGATATTGGCAATTTGTGCGACTGAAACATAATCTTGTTTGAACGCAATTCGTTTAAGGTATTTAGTAACCGCATCAGTTATATCAGCCGTAATAGTTGACTTTGTAGCAGTACTGATATGTTTCACTCCAGTTACTTCTACATTAATTGGTACGTTGGTAGCACTAACTACTGTGCAATGTGCCCCTATTGGTGCTTGCCCTGCTCCGATACCTTTACTATCTGGGTCTATATAATCTTGTACACGTTTAACTAAATCACTATCAGCAGGCTTTCTATCAGAATTAATGATGATAACTTTAACTGTATTGTTGCCATTCCATAACCCGATGACATGAGCCTCACCAACCCCTTCGACTTCTTTCGCCCACTGTTTATAGTGGTAATCGTTACCGCTAGTTGTGGTTCTCGTAGTTCTTCGTAATAGCGTTCACGTAAATCATCGTCTGTTTCTTCATCTTCGCCATTGATTGCCGCATCATCATTGATTACATTGTTGATACCAGCAATAGTAATAGGCATCTGCGTGATTGTACCTTTAGGAACATTTCCAATGCTACCAGCTTGCATACATCTGATTTTAATAACCGAATTCTTTTCTACATCCTTTGTTTCAAGGCTTTCATATTGAATACCAGTTTCGCTTTCAAATAAATCACCTGCATGAATAGTGCCTGTTCCGTCAACTATACGTAAATTACATACTGCCTTTGTGGCTAATTTACGTTGTGTTCCTTTTCGTTGAAAACATACACGAGTTAATTCATCACCTGTTAAGTTATCAACGTTCTGTTTCCATTCGATTTCTTCTGCTTTTTTCCAAAGTTCAAGGATAGCGAATGCCTCGCCCCTAGTTAAATCATACGTAGGAAAGCCTTCGGTCTTTTGATAGCTATCGTCAATGTGTTCAAGCATCGTATTATGGATGTTATCCACACTATAATTCGAGTTCATAATCTATCTTTACCTCCTCTCCTGTATTTGTAACAACTGTAAAATAAAAGATACCAGCGTTGAATTGCCAATCTTTGACAATCACCACGCATGGTACCTTGTTCATAATGCCCTCTGTTATACGCCGTTTAATTTCTGCCACTTTGTATGACCTAGGCAATCTATATCCTAATAGTTTTCGTAGGTCTAACCCAAAACTATCGGTATAGATCTTATATTTTTTCATTTCTGTTCGGATAAATAACTCTATCCATTGCTTTATTGCCTCTATCTGTGTATCTTCTACATTTCTTCCGTCTTTGAACACAAATCTATGTGTCTTGTAATCAAATGCGAATGAGCGGCCTACCTTATGTTGTGCATTGGTAACTGTGGCCGTAGATTGGATAGAGTTAGTAAAGTTATAGTCCTTTGGAAACATTACACACCTTCCTTAACTATATCCACGATAAAGAAATGTTGCTCATTTTCATCTGGAATGACTAATACTTTATCCCCTGGTTTCCATAGTTCATCAAGTACTATCTTTCCACTACCCTGTGCGCTATATGGAGGGCTACCAGGGCAATCTTTATGAGCAATAGTACCACTATGTCTGTATGAATACGTTGTAATGTGATGTATTAATTGAAAACACACGTATCCATTGGATGCATTGATTTTAAACTTTCCGTCTTTAATTGCTACTTCCCATGGTGATGTACTGATTACTTCGCCTAATACTGCTCCTATTCGTACAGGATTAGTTCTATTTTTGAACTCAGATGCCATTCTACTGTGCCATTCTTCCATATTCTCACCACCTATGACATCTTAATAACCTTAGTCGGTGCTTCGCCATTATGCCATGCATAATTTGCATCAGAATAAAACATTGCATGACCAGCACTGCTACTATTCCCAAATGCTCCACCTGCACCATCTGAAATAACTACATGATCATTGTTGCCATATACTAAAATATCGCCTTTATTAGCATATCCATTAAATGTTTCTACCTTGTAGCCTGCATTTTGTGCATTATTTACAAGCGTATCTACATCAGCTGTGCCAATATCAGCCTGTTGCTTTAGGAACGGACTATAATATGAGCCAGCTTTCACCGCCACATCCACGCACCCATTATCACGATATACGCTTTCATATCCGTTGAGTGCGTTCATGCCTGCATCTACTTGTGTAGCATTAGCAGTACTGTTAGTTGCATTAGGTGTAACAGTTGTAGTAGTGCTTGTTTTATACTTGCTTGTGTCTAGTTCAGCCTCTACACGTTTTAAATCTAATGTCATTGTATGGTTCACTCCGTAATTATGCTTGCAATTAGTAACTAAGAATTTATCATGAATATCTACTGTGTAATCATTGATGATAATTACACGGCCACTGCGTACAGTATCATCACCTAATAGAGTAAGACTTAGCTTTTCCTTAATCTTATTACTATCTTGAATTGTTTTCTTCGCAATCTGTGCCGTTTGTGCCTGTTTCTTATCGTCTACCTTTATGATTTTCTTAATCAAGCCATATTTCTTGATGCTTTCATCATCTTGGATAGTCGATTTTACAGACTTGCTTTTTTCCTTGCTAGAAATTGCCACGATACTATTACGCATATCTTCCATGCTCAAATCTCTTGAGTAATTGTTAATTGGTTGCGTTATGACCTTATCAAGTACCAAATCCTTATAATCTTCTACATGGATTTTACCTTCTCTATATTCTAGGCGGTATTTGTACCCTGTTTCTTCGGTTGCCTGTTTGATGATGTCTTTTATTACATCCGATACAGGTTGCCCTTGATAGATTTTCTTGATTTTAGTCTTTATATCAGCCACATTTCCAAGTGGTACATCGTTTTCTTTACATACCTTCTTGATTGCCTCTAACCCACTAACTCCATTGAATTGTATTTCAATCTCTGATTTATTGAGATAAAAGCAGTAATCAAAGCAAGTATACGTGTATTTATTAGCACCACTCTGTTTTTCGCTCACGATGATACCTTGAAAGACTACTTCTTCCTTTGGTTCTTCGTTTAATGTTGTAGTAGCGCTCTTATTGTTATTACTTACTTGATTACTAAACTCTATCTTGCCACCAATTGCTAGGCGTGTACCCATCATATTAAAATCAAATGGATTATCTGCTAAGTCAAATGTAAATTCTTGACCTAGTGTATCAATGCCATCTGACCTTTCATAGTTGTTTGTGTAAGCTGTAATTTCACGTGTTTCTGTAACATCCTTACCCTCTTTATCTTTTGTTACGTTGGTATATTGGAGTTTCATTTCTTCCCTCCTGTACTGGATGCAGTACTTTTCGTGTCCTTACTAGCCGCTTTGTTTTCACCGCCTGTATCTGATTGTGTTTGAGTAGATGTATTGGTGTATACATACTCTTCAATGCCAATAGTCGCTTTTATATCGCCTACCTTATCCCATGTGTATGATAGATCATTAACTACACATGGCATATTTAGTATTTCATTTCCATCAGATTGGATAATACATATCCGCATCACGGCCTTTGTTTGCCGTTGTGCTTGAAAAAACTGTAAGCATTGTAGCCCATCTGTACCATTGCCACGAATGAATGAGTAATCTTTCCCTACAGGTAAGAGAATATTATCAAGGCTTATTGTTCTAAGGCCTAACGGCCCTATTAACTTAATATCGCCTCTTAATCCGTTGAAAGTTTCATTCTTTTGTGGCTCATTTATTGTTGGTAATGGATTAGGTACTACAGGCAATGTGATGTACTCATCTGTCAATTCAGAATGAAATACTATGTCTGTAGTTGGTTTCTTATCTAAATAATCTAAGACTTTCCCCACTAATCCATGTGATAGCTTATCAGCATATCTTGTAGCACGTGTAATTGCCATTTTTTGCAATTCAGCTTGCTTAGATTGTATGCGTTGTTGCATGACCTTCTTTGCACTGTCTTGAAATCTCACATTACACCCCCTACATGTTGCCCATTGCTAACATAATTTTATCCGTGATGTGATTACCACATGCATCCATGAATTCTTCATTGCCAATTACATTGCCTTGTACTGTTACATTAACAGTAACATTGCCTCTGTTGTTGGCTAATTGTCGCATGCTCTCGTCATGTGGAATCACTTGTGATCCATTCGGGAGATTGATAATTTCACCACGTTGATTTTCATTAACGTATGTAGGGCCACCTTTCCAGTACTCTGTACCTGTTGCGTTTCCATCGCCATTAAATACACGGCCAACTGTTTTGTTATATAACCATTGACCGCCCTCTTTAATGGCATCGATTTTTTCGCCAGCCCATTGCAACTTATCTTGTACCCACCCAAGAACACCTTCTGCTACGGATTTAATAATATCAAAATATCCAGTAAAGATTTTTACAAGGCCATTGAACGCCATATCCCAGTTGCCTGTGAATACACCTGTGATGAAATCAATAATGCCACTGAATATCTGCGTTACATCGTCCAATATTGGTGCAATGATTGTCATAAATCCGTTATATAACTCTGTAACTAAAGCAATAACGCTATTAACAAACTCCATGCATCCACTTACAATGCTCTCCCATAGTTCAGATGCATATGTTGAAATTGCATCCCACACGGATAACGCTACTTCTTTTACTGTATCCCAATTGTAAATTAACAATGCTAATGCTGTGATGATTGCATATATAGCAAATAACATAGGATTAGCTAACATGAGCATATTTAAAATCCGCACTACTCTAATGACTGTTGTGAATGCGCCTGCTATTGAACTAATTAATGGAATTACTTTACCAATAACATTAAATGCAACAAATCCTACTGCTACGGCCTTAATAACAGGCAATAAGAATCCTAGATTTTGAGTACACCACTTAATCACATCACCTAGTCCAGATATAACGCTTTTAACAACGCTCATTGCACTGGTTAGATTTTCTTGGATGCTTTCCTTGTTATCGTTTACCACTTGTGCAATATAGGTGAATGCACCGCTAAACAGTCCAAATATATCCTGTATTACAGGTGCAATGATTGGCATGATTGTACTAGCTAAATCTATAAATGCTTTTTGCATTGGCAATAATGATTTACCAATAGTTGCCATTAGTGCTGCCTGTTGGTTCTTCATTCGTTTGAGTTGTCCATCTGGAGTATTAGCTAATATTTCATTCTGTTTAGAGAATGTGCTATTAACTACTTCATTAATTGCAGCTAACTTCTCTGCCTCTGTACCATTCTTGATGATTTCCTTTTGTGCCTCTGTAAGAGGTATCTTCATCTTGGTTAAGCCTGCCACATCACCATTGAACGCACGCCCAATTGCTTGCGATGCCACCTGTGCATCTTCTGCCGTTGCATTGATACCGAATTTGCCTGCTACTAGATTTGTTAGTGCCTCTGAAAGGCCGTCTACTTTATCTACAGGCACATTCCATTTATTGAGTTCTTGATACCCAGCACGAATAGTACCAGCTGAAATTACACCAACTTTACCCCATTTTGCAGCATAATCATTGAGTTGCTTTTGTGCCACATCAAGTGCTTGTGTTGATTTATCATACAATGAATTGTTATTGGCCAAGCTATTACGCAATAATGTTTGAGATAATTCCGCCTGTTTGGCCACATCAAGGGCTTTCTTTCCGTACTCAACAATAGCACCTACACCAGCAAATGCACTAAGGCCAGTCATAGCTAATCCCATTTTAGTGATACTGCCAGCAATACCCATGAATTTATTGTTGATTCCACTACCGAAATTACTTAATTTATTTTTCATGGCCGTCATTTTGCGTTCTGTATCTTTGGTTGTATCACCAACCTTTTTCATTGGAGCGGTGAATTGGTCTTTAAGGCTCAATAGTACGTTAATACTTTTAGCCATGCTTGCTCCTTTCTACATCTTCCATATCTAGTTTGAAACATGCTAGATAGAATGTTTTTTCTACTAGATCTAAATCAAGTAATGAGGATAATGTATGACCTTTATTCATGTAATAGCGGAACATAGATAGTTCCTCGTCCGCCTCTATTACTTTTTTATTTCGTCAACTGGATTAGTAATGCCATACATTGCCAAGATTGATTCGCCTAATGCACTAATATCTTCAACGCTATCATTGAGTACTTTATAGACAACATCTGTAGGCTCTGCACACTCATATTTATCTTGTAACTCCTTGCTTTTAAACAAAGGAACGCATGCATAGATAAGTTGTACCATCGCATCCATCACTGTAGATAACGTAGCATCCTGTTTGATTTCATCCATAATGCGCAACACTGTAGGTAGTGGTTGATGAATTACAGTTAATTCACCGCCCAAGCCTTTAACGTATACGTCCTTTGATTGAAACCCTTCTTGCATTTTTCTGTTGAGTAAATCTTCTAGTTGTAATTTAGCCATTTATTATCCTCCTCACTATAAAAGGAAAGGCGATGCATTAGCACCGCCCTATTTATTAAATAATCAAGTCTAAGTAGTTGTAATCAGCAAATTTGAATGGGTAAGATTCTTCTTGAACCTTTTTATTTTCAAATCCATGTGCCAATTCATCCAAAGTAACACCAGTTAATTCGATACGTTCTGCACCATTAACATCAGGATCCGTTAATTTAGATACAATCTTAATATCTGGCACACTGCCATTTTTGATTTTACCTGCAATCTTTTGCGCTACACGGCTATCAATTTTGTGCAATACCAAAGTACCTGCGCCTTCAAACCCTACCAAGCGTTGATGTACACCCATTTCTCCGTTGATGTCTACGGCCTCGTATTTAAGCGAGATTTTAGCCTCAAAAGACTTAACATTAGCGTATAGTTCGCCATCAATCCACACTTTACCAAACTGGCCACGCAAGATTTGATTATGGATTTCTTTATTGTTCGCCATAATTTACCTCCTATTCCATCGTAATTTGGAAGGATAAATCTTCCATAGCATCAAGAATTTTAATTTTAGCAGCAAGATATACAGTGGATTTGAAAGACATTTTCTTTACCTTATCTTCATCCCAATCTTCTGCCTCTAATTTACCTACGCTCAACCAAGCCTCACGTTGATTTTCTACATCGATATAAGCATGATTGTCATACTCTGGATCTAGAATTTCACCATTAACTACTTTAGTTAAGGAACGGAAGTAAGAGTTTACGGAAGAAATAAATAGATATTGGTTGTCCAAATGGTTCTTGTATTTGCCCACATAGTATTTTTTGAATGTTGAATACAAATCTTCCATCATCAAGTCCATGGATTCAACAATGATGATTTTACGCATATCTTCTGTGTCAGTAGATGTGAATGTAGTTAATGTATTTACACCACGGCCTACACGTACCACCGCATCTTCATCGTCATTGATGAGAAGTAACCAACCTTCATCAGTCCATTTATTAGCATCCTTTTCATTTGTAATGAAAGAGTTATCTACATAATCCAAATCTTCCAATTCGTAGTATGTGATACTTCTATTCATTGGCAAGTTAGCTAAAATGGAAACCACACGTGGTAAATAGTCTGTCATTTTAACAGTTGTAGTTGCATCCGCATCAGCTTCATGCACATAATCGCCTTTCATATTAACGATATGTTTATCATCAGCTACTGTTACATTAGCAACTACGCATTTTACCTTACGGCCTTTAGACAATACGTTACGGCTTTTTGTGTAAGATACTAATTCTGTTTGCCAATCCTTTTCAACTGTACATGCCCAGTTGTATTTCACTTTATCTAATACCGCTTTTACATCCGCAAATTCTGTTGTAGATGTTGGAACGTGTACTACTACTAATTTGTTTACGTTGACATAGAAACAACGTTTCAATAATTTCACATTTTCTTCTGTGAATTTTTTCTTTGTGATGTCAGCCTCGAATTTGTAGATGTCATAACCTGCAGTAGGTTGTGTATCATCTTTCAAGATGACTACTGCGGTACCACGTTCAGAACGTAATACTGCGGATACTGCCTTTTGCAAAAAGACAATATCAATATTTGGTAAGCCAATCGCCATGTTTTACCTCTTTTCTTTGCATTAAAAAAGCACCCACGCTGTGTGAGTGCTATTATTGATTTTCTTCGCTGGACTGTTGCCCATTGATTGCCAATTCTTCCATGTAAGGTGCATCCGCCTCTGGTCTTGGTTGATAGATTGTTACATCAAAGTTTGTAATGTAAGTCATATCTGCTTTGTTGATAGTTTCTACTATCTCATCAGCAGTAAGGCTATATCCGTCAATTATCTGCAATGGAGTTGCCAATAATTCACGTATGCTCTCCCTAGCTTTCAGCAAATCTAAATAACCTGTTAGCCGTTTTTCATTGAAATAGTAGATATAGATGTTAAGTGTATCTCCCCTTAACAATTCCCCTATATCTTCATTCTTGAAGTCTACGATTTCAATAAAGAATGATGGCCTTTCAAATCCCTCTGATATATCTCTATCATTTACATCACATCCCAGTAGTTCACGGCATCGCACTGTCAATGTTTTGATAATGTCTACTGCAGTAACCACTAGCCTAACCCCTTTTCATCTAACATTTTGTCTATAAATTCTTCTGCCATGGATTGATACTCTGACGGAAATTCTTTAGTTGTCTTACCCATGATATTTTTACCACGAACAAAAGCCTCTCCAGTGTTAGCAACTATTAATTTAGGCTTGCCTTGGTCTTTATGCCCCAACATAACATGACCATGCTCAACTAACCATGCATGAGGTGCGGTATTTTTAACACGCACTTGCCATTCATCATGGCCGTACTTATATGCTCTATCACGTTTTAAACCTTTAATGAGGTTCTTTGTGCCTTGCGTAGTGCCTTTTTTATAGTTTTCTTTTGCCTTTGATTTGAATTTATTCCCTGCACGTTGAAGGAAATTCTTCGTATCCTTTGGAAATTTCTTATTCGCTAAATCCATGAGTTCTTTTGAAAACTCACTAAGCCCTTCCGTCTTAATATCAACACTCATTAGATAACCACCTCTGTGAATATCTCTAACCGCTCTTTGTTAAGATACGGATCCATGACATACAAAATGTCATATCGTTGCCCTTCAATGATTAACCACATATCTGGAGTTATATCATCTCTGTGTCTGCATACGATTTTATGAGTGGTTCTTGCTAGTGTGGTATCGGCTACTCTACCGCTCAATAGTGTGCCTGTCTGTGGTATTACCCCACAATACAGATTGCCTATTACAGTATCCACAATAGGAAACTGCCCTAGTTCATTCATTTCTGTGGCTTTTCTATTAGCATGTATTTCTGCCTCGTGTTGCAATAGTGTGCTTAGTCTACCCTTGCGATACATGTTGATACCCCTCCATTAAGTTCATAGAGTACTTATCTAATATGGCTTGTGTTGTAGGGTTTACTATTGCGTTCTCTACTGCAGTATATGTGCGGTTATCGTAGAATTCACCGCACAATGCTAATACTGCAAGCGCCATATCTTCATACTCATCTAAATCTTTAGGCTCTAACCCTGTATAAGTAGCACAATATGTAATTGCTGCAGGTAATACTAATTCAAGAATTGGTGCTGTAAGCGTTGTGATGTCAACACGGATATAGTTAGCTACTATTTCTTTTGTTAATTCACTAACTTTCATCCTCTACACCTCTTCTTCTGTGTTTTTACTGTCTTTTTCTGTGTTTTTACTGTCTTTTACGAGTTTAATATAGCCAGCGTTTAATAAGTCATTGGCAATTTCTTCGTCATTAATCTCAATGATTTGCTTTAGAGAGGCGGTAACCGCCCCACTAAAACTTACTAATGCCTTATATTTCATAGGAATTTACCTCCTGTTAAGCCATTTTCAATACTGCAATGCGTTGTTGATCTACAATCTTTCCGTCACATTCAACATAACCAGCCACACCAACTGCATATTGTGTATAGAATTTTTCTGTTAAAATGGAAATTTCAGAACTATCTCCACAAAGTTTTGTTGCATAGCCTTTAAGGTCTGCGAATACGGCCACTTTCTTGCCTGTTGCAATCTTTGGCATGTTATCAGATTCGTATACAGGACGACCTAACAATGTATAACCATAACCATTAGTCAAATCTTTGTTCAAAATGTAATTACCTTCTGAATCTTTCAATTTTGCACACGCTTTGAAAGTATTTGGATTCATAATGAATACACCATTTCTACGATACACTTGAGGTACTGCAAATTGTAAATCAATCAAATCATCAGCAGTAATTGCATTTGCTGCGCCAGCTGTTACTGCGTTTGTAGCATTCAAAATACCTTCGATTTTAGAAGTGCCATTAAGCATTTCGTTTTCTAAGAATGTAACGATTGCTTCTGCTACTTTAGTTACAACGTAGTTTACAATGTCAAATCCTGCATTGTTGATTAAAGATTTGGATACTTTAGTCAATACACCTACTACATTGCCTTTCAATGTAACGGATTTGAATTTACCGCTTGTAGATTCAAGTTCTTGGAATTCACCAACGTATGTACAAGTAGTTTTAGACGTAGATTCATCTTCAACTGCAAATACCAAATCACCTTTTACATCGTAGAAATCAGAATTTTGAATGATTGGTGCGATGTTTTTTACTGTGGAAATGATACGGCTTGCGATTGTGGAAGGAATCACTACGCCGTTATCACCTTTTGAAAGGTTTACATCAGAACGTGTTTCTACATCGGAGAAAGATGTTTCACCTGTACGCAAGAAATTAGCAAATGCACGTTCTTCTGCTTGTGCAGTTGCTTTTGCATCAACCGCATCAGCTGGTTCATCATCAGAACCTACGGAAATCAATTTGCGTTCTTCTTGTGCAAGTTTCAATGTTTTATCGATGTCTGCCACTTCTTTTTGTAGGCCTTCGAATTTTGTTGTTTCTTCTTCATTAAGGGCACGTGTTTCTTCATCTGCCACTTTTACAAGGTTGTTCATTTCTTCAACCAATGAATTGCGTTTTTCAATAAATTTTTTAAAGTCCATGCTATCCTCTTTTCATTAAAAAAGCATCCACATATGGTGGATGCTATGCATTAAGTTTAGTTAAAATATCATGATATTTTTGATTGTTAGGCTTTTCTTCTTCCTCGACCTTACGTTCTTCAATATCATACTCCAATGTGCCTGTTGCGGTTTCGTTAGATCTACATTCTAGTAAATCTTCACCCTCATCAGCACGCATGCTAATCGATGTTGCAATATATGCTGGTGTTATGCTAAGAATACTTACTTCACTAACATCAATCGCTTTCAATGTGCGAATTTCAGGCATATTTTCCTGTTTATCCCAGCTATCTTCTAGTTTTCTAAAACCAAAAGACCAACCTTTCAGCTTTCTTTCTTCCGCTAATTTGACTACTTCCGCATCAGATACAGTTGCTTTTGCATACAATCCAATGTTATCTTCACGCAATTCTAGCGAGCCGTCTTGTTGGTCTCCCAATTTACGGCGGTGATTAAACCGCAATTCTACATTATCATTACGTTGAAGTGCCGAATTAAACGCTCCAGTAGCTACTTTTTCAAGAAATTGACCTCTTACATCACGAATTGGCTTGCTCAATCGTTCTGTAACGTTCACATATCCCTCAATTGTTGCTGCACCATTACGTACCTCAATCTTCACTATTCTCACCCCCTTTCTCTGCTTTTGCATGTGTTAAATCACCCAATACACCAGTATTTGGTGTGTAAACCTGTTTAGTTTCTGGGTAATAGAATACATTTGCCAAGTTCATGCTTACAAAATCAATGCCCATTGGTGATAAATCTTCACGTTGACGGATTTCGTCAATGTTAATCCAGTTACTATCCAATGCAGTCTTATAAGCATTAAAGCGTGTGAGCATGTCAGCTTTAAGCAAATCATTCATATCAAGGCTAAAATACAAGTTGCCTTTCTCTGTTTCAAGCAACATTGCTCTATTAATAGCTTGAATAAAGCAATTTACGATAGGCATAATTGTAGTTTTAACAAAAATATTAAATGCTTTCTCATCTGTAAATGTTTTGTCTGTAAAGCCAAATAATTTATAAATTAAGTCTGCATTTGTTTGTTTACTTTCATTTAGCTGATTTTCTACGGCTGTACTATCTGCACTTTCAAAGGTAATCCCTTTGTTCAGTACGATTACATCACTCTGACCTAGCTTAGATGTCATGTATCGCCATGCTTTTTTTAGTGCCTCTAATGCTTTTACAGTCAAACGGCCCTCAGATTTTAGGAATCCTTTGCGTACACCCTTACTAATTACTCCATTTTCATACACCAAAGCGTTGTACATACTGGATATATGCATTGCGTTATCATCCAAAAGGCCACGGCCACGCACACCATCTTTAGAGTTACGCACCGCACGCATGATATTGAAGTTATCATAGTAGTAACCATCGACTAAGTAATACACTACTCTGTCAATTAACTTGCCATTGTCTAGTACGCTAACCCTATTTTTAGGTAGATACTGTAATGATTCCGCATCATTTCCATTCTTACCTATGTAACAATAGCAAGAACCTTCTAGGATTAGATCATTAATCATAGCTTGCTTTGTTTCAAACGCACCTAGTATTGAATTTGTTTCAATATTCAATAGCTTTGTACGCTCATCGTCCATGATTTCTGTTATCGTGTTTCCATCTCTTTTATATAAGCGAATTGGAATACCAGCAATAATACCAGATATAAGAAACAATGCACTTGCTACGGCTGGCACTGATAATGCCTGTTGCCGTGTAACGGTTGTAGTTGCATCATAGCTAGGAAGTGTTAAATCCACCTCATCTGCAGTATCAATGAATGCATTTTCATCGGCTCGTGTTTCTGTTCCAAACAGATTTTTAACCCAACTCAATAAGTTTCACCCCCTTTCTATATCTGTACTACCCAATCAAGAGCACTATTTAACATGTAATTTTGATGTAATAGGTACATCGCATTGATGCCAGCTACTACCATATCTACCTTGCCTCGTGATTTTTTCTTATTCACATAGCGGTTCATATTGGTATCGTATACACATCGCGAGTTTTCAAAGTTAATTTCTAGTAATTTGTTACCTTTTTCATATACAAGATTGCCATCGGCTAC
>OODN01000675.1_pt1 | contig 17222 bp, 7 predicted proteins | sample 1671651 | NCBI WGS metagenome assembly OODN01 (sample SAMN06348178, study PRJEB24527) | human gut metagenome | biome: human gut; feature: ankylosing spondylitis patient; material: feces | host: Homo sapiens | place: China | collected 2015-10 | reverse complement strand
TCTTGGTTTGTACAGTTGCCATCCACGGATTCTAAGGGAGATGACTGGTTCTATGATGTAATCTGCTATCCAAAGAATGAAACTGGAAATCCAACACTTGACAAAAGAGTACGCAATAATCCAGATCAGGACAATGTAACAACTGCCAATACAGACAGACTGGCAGATTTTACTTCTGCAAGAAATGAATACAAATACCAGAGTACCGTGACAGCCTCTAAAGCAGAAAGACTGGATTATCAGTTCATTTCCAAATTGCCACATATCACATCATCAACAACCTATCTGTCAACTTATACGTTTAACGATACAATGGCAAATGGAATGACATATGGGAAAGATGCCGTGATTGCAATCTATGAAACTAAGGATGCAGCGGACAGAACAAATGTGAATAATGTTGAGAAGAGTGGAGCATTGGCTGTATGGAAGAGTTCCGACACGGATCCAAAGTTTGCAGCAACATACGGAAAATCTGGAGACGATCCTGCAATGAAGATCGAGATGACAAAAGCAGGACTTAAGGAGTTGAATAAGAAATATTCTGATAAATATATCGTTGTATACTATACAGCTAAGGTAAACACAGATGACAGCGTTATTCTTGGTGATAAAGGAAATTCAAATGATGTATCCCTTACGTGGAAGAGAACAAATACGAATTATTATGATATTTTAAAAGACAAATGTATCGTATACTCTTACGGATATGATCTGACAAAGAAATTTTCTGACAGCAAGGGAGATGCAACAAAGGTTAAATTCGTTGTAAAGAATAAGACAGATAATTACTATCTGGTAGCAAGAGCAGATAGAGCAGGTGTTTATCAGGTAACAGGAAAGTCTGCAAAAGAAGCTGATGCAACACAGTTTAGTCCGTCTTCAGATGGAAAACTTGTGATCAATGGGATCGAAGGAGATGAATATGGATTTACAGAAACACACTCCGATGCAGGATATTCCCTGTTAAAGAAAGAAGTGATCGTTAAGGTCAAAGAGACAAAAGCAGATATCACACCAACCGAAGCAAATATCACAGGGATCCAGAGTAAGTCTGATGCAGATTCCACAGCAAATGATGGAGTTCCTAATGGTGCGGTATTAAAGAATGATGTGATGGTTCAGACTACAGCAGCGAGTGCGACTGTGGATGAGACAAAGGCAACGATGACAAAACACGATGATTCTGGAAATGCATATATCAATATGCAGATCACAAATCAGAAGCAGTTCATGCTGCCAATGACAGGTGGGGCAGGAAACTATCTTCTGATCATTGCAGGGGTTGTTGTTGCTGGATGTGGGATCTTGATCTTGAACAAAAACGGAAGACAATCACAAAGATAAAATGAAACAAAAGATCATACCGATTCTGGTTATTCTGGCCGGCTTTTTTCTGCTGTCTTATCCATTTGTAAGCAACTATCTGTTTGAAAAGAGTGCAGGTTCGACAGTGGAAAGTTATCAGGAAAAGGCAGCCGGAATGGATCAGGCGATCATAAAAAAAGTAATGGATGAAGCGAAACAGTATAATGGGGAATTGCTGCGATCTTCAATACAGTTGACTGATCCGTTTAAGGAAAAACGCTTAGATGGAGAGACGGTTCATTATAACAGAATATTAAATATTGATGGATCATCGATCATGGGATATTTAAAGATTCCTTGTATTTCAGTCAATCTGCCGATCTATCATGGGACAAGTGGGACAGTTTTGGAACATGGGATCGGACATCTGGCTGCATCTTCCTTTCCGATTGGAGGAAAAGATACCCATGCGGTGCTGACTGGACATACTGGGCTTAGTTCTGCAAAAATCTTTACAGATCTGACAGAGATGAAAAAGGGAGATTTCTTTTTTATACATGTATTGGATAAAAAGCTTGCTTACCGTGTGGATCAGATCACAGTCGTGGAACCACAAGATACAAAGGAACTTCAGATCATGGAAGGAAAAGATCTTGTAACATTGGTTACTTGCACACCCTATGGAGTCAATGACAAGCGTTTATTAGTCCGAGGAGTTCGCACAGCTTATCATGCAAAAGAGGAAGAGATAAGAGCAAGAAATCATCATTCGCAATGGATGGAAGTTTACAAACGGGCCATCTTTGCAGGACTATTGATCATTTGTGTATTGATCGCAGCCAGAAAAGTATATGAAAAGATGAAAAGAAAAAGCGGGGAAAGGAGATATGGGTGAAACAAAAGATCATAAATATTGTTGGAATCTTTTTTCTGGTAATAGGGATCACGTTACTGCTTTATCCGGAGATCATATCATATCTGAAACAAAAACAGTCCGATCAGACGGTGAAAGAACTGACGCAGAGGAGAAGCAAAAGAAAACAGGATGATCTACTGTATCAAAAAGCAGTCCGCTATAATAGGAAGATATTCAAAGAAAAACAAGCAGGACTAAAGGATGTATTCAGTTACCGCAGTGCACCGATCGTCTTAAGAAACGAAAAAAATACCTTCGGTTACATTAAGATACCGAAGATGAAACAGAAACTTCCATTATATCTGGGAGCGACGATGGAAAATATGAGAAAAGGAGCAGCGATCATGGGACAGACATCCCTGCCAGTAGGACAAAAAGACAGCAACTGCGTGATCGCTGCACATCGGGGATATCGGGGAATTCCGTATTTTCGGGACATCGAACAGTTAAAAACAGGCGATCAGGTGATCATTAGAAATCCATGGGAAAGACTGGATTATCGGGTTACAAAGATTAAAGTGATCGATCCATATGATATGGACAAGATTCTGATTCAAAAAGGGAAAGATATGGTCACACTTATAACCTGTCATCCGTACCGAGGACATGGAAGATACCGGTATGTGGTGTACTGTATGAGGAATCATGGACAGAAGATCAGGAAACAAAAGGAAGATAGATAAAAATAGATGGAGAGGAGGATGTGATGAAGAATGCAAAAAAGATCTTGGAAAGAAAACGAAAGATCGTAGTGGTATTAGTGGTCATGGTTTCATTTGTTTCCGTTCTGGCATGGTATCAGATGAAGAAAGCACATGCTTATCAATCATATAATACAGGAGGAAACAAACATTTTAAAGATGGACATTTAACAGTGAACATCAATGGACCAAATGGGAAAAGTGATAGTCTGACAATGTATATTCATAGTGATGAATATGAAAAAAATAAAAATGTCAGCGGTGGGACATTTAATAATTCCAGACATCCATATACGGTAACGACGTATTCCGGTGGAGGCGGAGATTATAAGCTTACAGTGAATAAACAGACGATATATTCAGAGAAGAACAGTAACAACAACTATACACTTTTAACGATCAAGGTCTGGTATCTGTTACCGGCCCATGAACAGCATCGATCCTGGGAATGGGTAACGGTGGATAAACCAGTATTTTCAGATCCGAGCAAGGATATAACGCTTTATTGCGGAGGAAATGATGGATTTTGGGAAAATTCCTATCATGATACTCAAGAACATTGGAAATCAGTAAATATCCATGTAAGTACTGGATTGGTCGGAGTGGCTTCCGCTGACAGAGATGGATGGAAAACTTATGACTGGTGTTCTATAAATCTGAATCTGGAAAAGCCAAGCCGCAGCATTTATTACAACGGAAATGGTGGAGATGGTGCGGACGTAACATGGAATTTTACGGATGGAGATTATTTTTCATTTCCAAATGTATCAAGGAGAGGTTATACCTTGACAGGATGGCTGGATGAAGGAACAAAATGGATGTCCAATACAGGCTGGCTGGTATGTGGTAATTATACAGAGACAGCCCAGTGGACAGCGAATACATACACTGTAAATTATGATGGAAATGGAGAAGATTCTGGATATGTGAATGATGGGACAGCCACGTACGATCAAAATTACAGCTTTGCTGAGAATGGATACACGAAAAAAGGCTATGCCTTTGTTGGATGGAATACAGATAAACATGCGGTGAGAGCACGGTATTCTCCAGAAGAGACGATCACATGGAGTAACACGGAGGGTATGACACTTTATGCTGTCTGGTCCAAGAACTCTTATGAAGTAACATTTGATGGAAATGGTGCATCAGGCAGCAAAAAGACTGTGGAATTAAAATATGGACAGGATGATATCCTGCCAGCAAATACATTTGAACGGCCGGGATATACCTTCCTTGGATGGAGTGAAGATCCGAATGCGATCAAAGCAAAATATACCGACAGACAGGCGGTCAATACTCTCTGCGATGCTGGACAGACTTGTGAATTGTATGCTGTTTGGAAGAAAACAGATGGATCATTCGACACACACAACATTATTCATGATGACGGCATGTTTAATGGCTCGATCGAACTGGAAGGGCAGAATGGAACTGGATTTTCGAGAGACCACGTAGATTCTGAATATGGAAGAATCGACAAGGAAGGACAGCCAGGATATTTCACAAACCGTTACAAGTAAAAAAGGAGGAAGAAAGTTTGAAACAAATGAAGACGATCTGTAAAAAGATATCGGTAAGTATTCTTACCCTCCTGATGATCATGACAATGTATCTGAGTGGTTCAGGAGAATCACTGTTCCTGAAGAATAGAGACGTCAAGGCTTTCACAGGAGAAGCCAAACTGGTGATGAGCCAGACATTATCAAGTAATAAGATCTCAGAGATCGATCGTCCTGCATCAGAAGGTCTGTGGAGTATGACAGCTGACGGACACAGAATGTGACTGGAGTTCAGACGTGTGCTCTTCCGATCTGTATGACAGCTGACGGACACAGAGTGTTTTGCTTAAACTCTGGAAAGACCATGTGTTCTGGAGATACCTTAAAATACAAGACGATCAATGCAGCAACTTATGAAAAAAAGGGAATTGCAAAAGCATTAAACTGGTATTTCAGGTCAAGCGGCAAGAATACAAAAGATCTGTCATTGTGTCAGGCATACATCTGGGCATGTGGACATGGAGCGAATAAGCAAAATACCGTTTATCAGGCAGGAAAAAATGTGGACAGGGGTTATTCGCAGAAAGATGCAAAAAAGTTCTGTAAAATGATCAGTGATCAGGATCCAGAAGGAACGATCTATTATTATACAGTGAAGAAATGTGTGAAAAAGAAGAAACTGGATTCCCATCAGGTTTTGTTCGGATTTCGTCATACACCGCCAGATATTGAAAAAGCGAAAACGAGTGCAACAAAGTCAGGAACCAGCCCAGATAATGTAAGGATCAAGATCAAAAAGAAAGATGCGGAAACAAGAGCAGGGCTTTCTGGAGCAGTATTTCAGATCTATATGGATGGGAATTATCAAGGAAGTGTAACAACCGATGACAATGGAGAAGCTTCTTATACTGTTCAAAGAACGGTAAGTTATAGTGTGACATCAACGAAAAAGACTTATGTAAAGAATTGGAACGATCTTTCAAAAAGTCAGCAAAAAGAAGCGACAGATAATGGCTGGTACGATTCTTCGGCAAAAGCATATGCTGTGGCAATGCGGGAAGCACAAAAACTTGCAGAGCAGAAGATTTCAGCCTTAAAGAGTGCCTCGGTCCACACTTGGATGGTCAGGGAAACAAAATCCCCATTCGGACACCTGATCCAAGATCAGACAGATCAGAGCAAAGTGGAACAGGGTGGAGTCAGATCATTCACATTTAACTATACCAATGAATTTCAAAAGAGTGATCTGGAGATCTTTAAACAGGGAACTGTAAAGAATAAACGAGGGGATCTAGGAGTTGAAGCAAACTTGCAGAATGCTGTCTATGAGCTATATGCTGACCATGATATCACAGGCTCCGATAACAAGAGTGTTGTCTATAAAGCAGGAACACTTGTGACACAGATGGTAACTGATGCGGATGGTTATGCAAAAGTGACAGATCTGTATCCGGGATATTACCGTTTACATGAGAAGTATGCTCCGTTGGGATATAAGGTATCTAGTAATGATATATCAGTCACGGTCGATAAAAATACATCCCAGTATCTGAAAGAAGAGCAATATGAAGGAACAATACAGGTTGTAAAGACGTTTGGCGGGGAAAATGTTCCAGAAGCACAGGCAGTTTTTGAGGTTTATGATTCCAAGAATAACTTAAAACAGACGATCACAACGAATGACAAAGGGATCGCAGAAACAGATTTACTTCCTTATGGAGCTTACCGTATTCATCAGACGAAAACGACCGATGGATATGATATGGTACCGGACAAATGGGTAAGCATTGATGGATCTAAAATGATCTATAAGGTTGAATCAAACGATCCAAAGCAGCATGCAGGGATCATGTTGACAAAGGTTACAAGGATTAGTGATAAGGAAACTGGAACTTATACAAAAAAAGAAGAATATAAGGCAGAATTCCAGATCATCGATCAGTCGACAAAGAAAGTCATAGAAACATTGATCACGGATGAAAATGGTGCAGCTCAATCTGGAAAGTTAGATCCTGGCATCTACACGGTTCATCAGACAAAAGGAAGTGATAATTATAAGATCGCTGATGATTTTGATGTAACGATCAAAGATGGCGATAAGAAATTTAAAAAATTTGAGCTGGATAATTATTATAATGGAAACAAGATCCGGGTCAGAAAAACGATGGTCAAGAATGGAAAGTCTAAACCAGAATCAGGGGCTGAGTTTGTTGTACTGGATGAATCTATGGTGAAAGATTTCAAGGATCAGACATTGGCAACGTCACAGGACAGGCTTCATTACATTGAAAAACTGAAAAAAGATAATAGAGATGCGATTCTTGGAACATTAGTCACAGATTCCGAAGGAAAGGCAGCGATGCTCCTAAAAGATTTCGTAAAGAAGACAGGGTTTATAGTCGTGCAGACCAGAGGTGTCGAAGGCTATGACCTTGCGCTACCGCAGTATTCCACAGAAATGAAAGCATCGATCGAGGATGAAGTCAAAGTGTATGAATTCGTTTTAAAAGACGATTATACAAAATCCGCAAAGATTTCGATCAAAAAGCAAATGTCCGTAAATAAAGATAAGTATGTACCGGAATCTGGGGCGGAATTTCAGATCATTGATCCGCATGGAGAAGTGGTCGATACTCTGATAACTGATGAAAAAGGAGAAGCAACTTCAATCTCGTTAGCGATCGGTGTTTATACATTGCATCAGATCAAGGGTGATCCAAAGCATGAAATGATGGAAGATGAAGATGTGGTTTTGATCAAGTCTGATGTCCATAAGACAGTCACGTTTGGTCCGTATAAAGATGATGAAAATAAGATCAGGATCGAACTAGTCAAACGTTCATCAGAGACAAAGAAGCTGTTAAATGATGCAGTCTATGAAATCTATGATGAAGATCAGGATATTGTGGCAACTTTGACTACAGGAACGAGTGGAGATGGAACTGCAGAGTGCTATCTTCCATATGGAAAATATACGATCAAGGAAACTGCTGCGTCAGCAGGCTACAACATGGATGACGCAGAAGAAAAATCTTTTGAGTTAAGCGGGGAATCCACAAGCATCAAGATCACGTACGATAATGCTGGAAATGGAAGCTGCAGGTTTGAACAGATGGATACGCCAGTCTATGGAGAAATTACGTTCAGTAAGACGGGAGATATCTTAACAGATTATGACAAGGATTCTCAGAGTTTTATCTATGACAACGATCAGATCGCAGGAGCAGTCTATGGGCTGTATGCGGATGAGAATATCAAGAAAGATGACGGAACGCTCGTCTGGAAGAAGGACGAACTGATCGATCAAAAGACAACGACAAAAGAGAAGGAGATCCATTTTACAAGAAAGGATATGGATGGAAAAGAAACAACTAACTTCTATTTAGGAAAGTATTACATAAAAGAGATCAAGTCTCCGACAGGCTATATCAAAGATCAGGAAAAACATGAAGTAGAACTGACATGGGATACAACTGCAGGAAGTATCAATGATATTCGTGATGATGATAAAGTACCAGACAAGGAAGATCCGTTTGGAAATGAAGACAATAATGTAAGTACAGGTATTTATGTGTTGGAAAAAGGCGAAAAATTGAACCAGAAGATCAAGGATGCGGAATCTGTGACTTTCACGTGGAAGAGTGCACCAGAAGGAGCTGTGACAACGGATGTTTCTCAGAATAAAGATGGCAGTATTGTGCTTTGGAACGATGATGGAGATTGTTATATCTCAAGTCAAAGAGCCGGACAGGTCATCTACATGAATGCAATATCATCTAAAATGTTTAAAAATTGTAGGAATCTCACAGAGATCAATTTTAAAAATATTGATACATCCGCAGTCGTGGATATGAGTCAGATGTTTTATGCCATGGATTCCATCAAAACACTCGATCTTTCATCTTTCAACACCTCCAATGTAGAAGATGTCAGCCAGATGTTCTATGGAAATCCAGTTCTTAAGACAACATATGTCATGGATCAGATCTTAAAGATCGAAGAAGATAAGTTTATCGAGGAACAGCCGTTAAAGATCGTTGCCATGCCAAAGAACAAGTTCTTAAAAGGTGATAAATTCAAGGCAGAGGACTTTAGCTGGAGAATCCTTTATGATGACGATGGAGCAGAAGATGTGGAAGTGACGGATAAAGATGTGGCATTTACACCGACATATGCAGAAAAATCAGGAAAATACGAGATCAATATCAGTTTTAACAACCAAGGATCGTATAAAGATCTGCCAGAGAAAACGATCAAGACTACGGTAGAGGTTCTGGATCCAGAAGAGGAAGATATCGCCTTAAAGGTTGCAAAGAAAGCAAGTATTCATGTCAAAGCTAATGATACTCTGCAAAAATACGGCATCCATCTGATCAAGACCGATCAAGACGGAAACAAGCTGGCGGGAGCCATATTTGCCTTAAAAGCGAAAACAGATATCGTTAATAGCAAAGGAGAAAATATCTTTAAGAAGGGTGATACGATCGCCACCACTACATCACAGGATGATCAGTTTGAATATCTGGAGTTTATTGGATTGCCGACCGATATCTATGCAAAGGATGGAACAGACAGTGATATGTATGAGGTAGAAGAAATCTACGCACCAGATGGATACGAGAAATCGGACAAGACATTAACATTTAAGGGTAAAGTGATCAATGATACGAAAGAAAATCTCATTCATGATGTAAAAGCCGAGAATAATACGGATAATGATACAACAACATATGTGCATGATTCAGATACTTTAGTCAACCAGAAACTGGATTATATTGCATTGAAGAAGATATGGGATGATCATGACAATGCAGCAAAGATCCGTCCAGATGTTGTTACGATCAAGGCAACACATAAGACAACAAAAGAAGTAAAGGTGTATACACTGACAAAAGATAATAACTGGACAATGTTTACGGATATCAAGAAGGATGATCGTGAAAAGTGGGAGTTTCATGAAGATGTTCCCGAAGGTTATACTTTGACGAGTACACACTGGAATGATGCGATGTATGTGATTTCGTTTACGAACTTCCATGAAAATCCAGAATATGTCGATATCAATGTACAAAAGGTTTGGGAAGATGGTGACAATGGAGATGATCTGAGGCCGATATCGATCAAAGCTCAATTATATAGAAATGGTGAGAAATACAAGAATGCTATTACATTAGACGAAACAAATAACTGGTCAGATGATGTAACATACCATTGCCTCGATAAGTATGACAAAGCTGGCGAACCATTTGAGTATGAAGTGAAAGAAGAAGTCTATGATAATCTGACAGGTAATGCAAAAACAGGATATGTCGATACTTACGAGACAAATGAGACAATAGATGATAATGGTACAACAACGAAGAATATCATGATCACGAATACGCATACACCAGATACGACGAAGAAAAAGGTTAAAAAGGTATGGAATGATCATGGGAATAAAGATGGCATACGCCCCAAATCTGTTTTAGTTAAGCTGTTAGCTGATGGTAAAGTGGAAGAAACATTGATGCTCAGTGCGAAGAATAACTGGAAAGCGTCCAGTAAGGTACTTCCTGTGAAAGTCAATGGAAAAAAAGTCAATTATACATGGAAAGAAGTCGAAGAAGGATTGATCACGGGAGAATCTGAGATCGGATACAGACCAACCTATGATACGGATGAAAATGATCAGGATCTTACAGTGATCACAAACACACATGACCGTACAGGGCCGAAAGGAAGCATTACGATCACAAAAGCATTGGACCCAGGTAATCTGAATATGGATGTTGGGGATCCGACTTTTATATTTACACTGACTGGAACCGATGTCTATGGAAAGAAACACAGTTATGAGAAGAAAGTCAAATTCACAAAGGCAGAGGTTGAAAAACAGATGAAAGATCATCCAGGAAATCTGATCGAACTGTCTGTGACGTTTGATGATCTGGAATATGGCACTTATACGTGTAATGAAGGAGGTATGATCAAGTATTTCAAATTACTCAATATTACGAGTAACAGCAGCAATGCAACGATCGATCAGGAAAAAGAAACTGTGACGTTCGATATTGGACCAACTGGAACGACAGCTAAAGCACAATTGACAGGTGGAGCGAAGTTTATGAATCAGATGATCCAAGGATCTGTAAAACTTATCAAGAAAGATTCTAAGGGGAAATCATTAAGAGATATCGAATTTGTGATCACATCATCTGATGGAGCAGAAGTAGCGAAGGCCAAAACAGATTCTGCTGGAGAAGTCACTTTTGATGGACTGCTCCCTGATACTTATACGATCACAGAGACAAAGACAGTGGTTGGAAAGAATCTGTTAAAAGAACCAATCATCGTTACACTGCCAATGACGATGTCACAGGCAGAGGTGGATAAACAGAATGTGGATACAAGTAAAGCGATCAAACAGGGAAATGATTATTACTTCTATCATCTGACGTACAATGTTATGAATGATTCTATATTGGATCTTCCAAAGACAGGTGGACGGACAGATGAGCTTTCATTTATAGGAGGAATCATTCTGATTTTAGGAGGATTATTTTTATTGCATAGAAAATTTCGATGAAATCCGAAAAAATATAAAAAAATAAATTATGAAGAAACCACGTAAATAAGCCATTTTTTACGTGGTTTCTATCTATAAAATAAAAATATCAAAAAAAAATTAAAAAAAGTGTTGACATTCATCGAAAATAAGAGTATATTATATTTTGTCGTCAGGCAAGAGAGCTTGAGAGACACAAGGGATCATAGCTCAGCTGGGAGAGCATCTGCCTTACAAGCAGAGGGTCATAGGTTCGAGTCCTATTGGTCCCACTATCCATGAACTACATGGATGAATTTCATAACATATGGCGATGTAGCTCAGTTGGCTAGAGCATACGGTTCATACCCGTAGTGTCAGCAGTTCGAATCTGCTCATCGCTACTTTCGGAAGACATATTCGATATGAATATGTCTTTTTTTCTGCTAAAAATCATGATAAAAGAGTGAAATCATGTTATAATAAAAACAAAAAAAGGAGAGCAAGAATATGCGTGTAGGAATGGGATATGATGTCCATCAGTTAGTAGAAGGAAGAGACTTGATCTTAGGCGGAGTAAATATACCATATGAGAAAGGATTATTAGGACACTCAGATGCTGATGTTCTGCTGCATGCGATCACAGATGCGATCCTTGGGGCAGCAGCATTAGGAGATATCGGAAAGCATTTTCCAGACACAGATCCTGCATATCATAATGCAGACAGCATGAAGTTGTTAGCAGAAGTTGTAAGATTGATCGAGGAAAAAGGATACGAGATTGGGAATGTGGATGCGACAGTCATTGCACAGAGACCAAAGTTATTAAATTATATTCCAACAATGAAAGAAAATATCAGTAAGACCCTCAAAGTAGATCCAGATCAGGTGAATGTCAAAGCAACGACAGAAGAACATTTAGGATTCACAGGAGAGGGACTCGGGATCAGTGCACAGGCAGTGTGTCTGCTGAATGAAACAAAATAAGAATAAAGGAAATAGCATGGAGATCGTTTATCAGAAAAACAAAGACAAACAGTCAGTATATGACATGTATCAGAAGATTTTTGAAGATCCAGAGCCGTTTGCACAATATTATTTTGAAGAGATATATGCAACGAATCAAGTGATACTGGCAGAAGAAGACAACAAGATCTTAGGAATGCTCCATTTAAATCCATATCACATAAGAGCAGGAAAGAAGACATATACATTAAATTATATTGTAGCAGTTGCGGTGTGGAAGGAATATAGAAGAAGAGGCATCATGGCAGAGATGCTTAAGAAGTGTTTCAATGATATGCATGAGCAGCAACAGCCATTTACGTATCTGATGCCTGCGAATAAAGCATATTATGAACCATTCCAGTTTCGATTTGTGATGGACTGGGAAGAAACAATAATCGATGATCATAACATTTCATATACAGATGATACAACGGATAGAAATCATAAGATCATTCATATAATGGCAGAAGATTATCAGACGATCCAGAATTTTTTAGAGCGGTTTATGGAACAATACAAGATATATACAGTTCCGGATGAACCATACCTGAGACGACTGGAAAAAGAAAGCCAGAGTGGAGATGGAAGCCTCTTAGCTTATTATGAAGACGATCTGTTACAAGGCGTATTTGCAGAAAGTTTTGAAGAAGATGAAGTATATATCCGATGGGCGTATTCTTTAGAGCCAGAACATATGATTAACCAGATCAAACAACGACACAAAGGTAAGAAGATTTATATCACAGAAGGAAATTTATTCAAGGGAAATTCAATAGGAAAGGATTTTATACAAAGCAAAAAAGTACCAAAGATCATGGCAAGGATCACGAACCTTACTGCTTGGGGAGAGATCTTGCAAGGAAAGAACGATTTTACATTCAGGATATTGGTGAAAGATCCATATATCAAGGATCAGAATGGAGTATTCCAGTTTCAATGTCTGAATCATAAGATATCCATTCAACGTGCAGACATACCACAAGATGAGACATTAGACATACACACAATGGACGCACAGGGATGGGAAGATGAAATTTCAATCGACGAGCTGACACAGGTGTTTTTTGACTACGATGCAGGACAGATATTAAAAGAGCATGAGTATCTAAAAGATATCGTGCCGGCTGGCCCAATCTATATTTCAGAGGAGGTATAAGCCATGAAGTTAATGTTTATCGGAGCGGATCATGAAGTGACCGGAAGCTGCCATTATGTGGAAGCCTGCGGCAAAAGATTTATTGTTGACTATGGAATGGAACAAGGGTTAAATGTATACGAGAATGTTGATCTTCCAGTGAATGCAGGGAATCTTGACTTTATCCTGCTGACACATGCACATATCGATCATTCAGGACTGATCCCACTGTTGTATGCAAAAGGGTTCAGAGGAAAGATTTATGCGACAAGAGCAACAACCGATCTATGTGAGATCATGTTGCAAGACAGTGCACACATTCAGGAATTTGAAGCGGAGTGGAAGAACAGGAAAGCAAGGCGATCTGGAAAACCAGAAGTTGTACCGATCTATACGATGGATGATGCGATCAATGTCATGCAGTATTTCGTGCCATGCCCATATGGCAGACAGATTGAAGTTGCTGACGGCATTACGATCAAATTTACAGATATCGGACATCTGTTAGGATCTTCCAGCATTGAAGTATGGTTAAGGGAAGCAGATGTGGAAAAGAAACTGGTATTCTCTGGAGATATCGGAAACTTTAACCAGCCATTGATCAAAGATCCGAGCTATACGAGAGAAGCAGATTATGTTATTATGGAATCTACGTATGGTGACCGTTATCATGGAAAACATCAGGATTATGTGACAGAATTGACCGATGTGATCCAGAGGACCTTTGATCGAGGCGGGAATGTCGTGATTCCATCATTTGCAGTTGGAAGAACACAGGAGCTGTTATATTATATCCGCCAGATCAAGGCCGAAGATAGGATTAAGAATCATGGAGATTTCAAAGTTGTTGTAGACAGCCCATTGGCAGTGGAAGCGACGAAGATCTTTAATATGAATATTGACGAGACATATGATGAGGAAGCTATGGAATTAGTGAAACAAGGAATTAATCCGATCACATTTTCCAATCTTCGTTTATCCATTACGACAGAAGAATCAAAGGAGATCAACTTTGAGACAGAACCGATGGTGATCATTTCAGCATCCGGAATGTGTGAAGCTGGACGAATCAGACACCATTTAAAACATAACTTGTGGAGATCAGAGAATACGATTATATTTGTAGGATATCAGGCATATGGAACTCTGGGAAGATCACTGATCGAAGGAGCCAAAGAAGTAAAACTGTTTGGTGAGGCAATCAAAGTGGCAGCAGATATCGTACAATTAGAAGGTTTAAGCGGACATGCAGACAAGAACGGGTTATTAAAATGGGTCAATAGTTTCGAGAAGAAACCAGAAGAAGTATTTGTAGTTCATGGAGAAGATGCGGTCTGTGAAGCATTTACATCATGCTTAAAAGATGAGTACAAATTCAAAGCCAGAGCACCATACAGCGGAGATGTGTTTGACCTTATTACAGGCGAATGGACTGAATGGGGATCAAGAGAACGCATCCAGAAGAAACCAAAACAGAGCAGTGCTTATATCAGACTTCTTACAGCCAGCGAGCGTTTGAAATCTGTAATTGAGCACAATGAGGGTGGAACGAACAAAGACCTGGGCAAATTTGCTGACCAGATCATCGCCCTTTGTGACAAGTGGGAAAGGTAACAATGCAAGAGACAAAACGTAAAACAGAAGATGCAGTGCGTATAAATAAATATTTAAGTCAGGCAGGAATCTGCTCCAGAAGACAGGCGGATACTTATGTCGAGGAAGGCAGAGTCGAAGTCGATGGAGAAGTTGCAGTAAGCGGAACCAAAGTACTTCCGGGGCAGAGCGTGACATTTGATGGAAAGCCGGTAAAGATTCAGGAAGATCTGATCTTTCTGGCTTTTCATAAGCCAAGAGGAATCGTATGCACAGCAAGTAAAGAAGAGAAAGATAATATTATCGACTATATTAACTATCCAACAAGGATCTATCCTATAGGACGATTAGATAAGGATTCTCAAGGATTGATCCTGCTTACCAATGATGGTGAAGCAGCCAATCAGATCATGAAAGCAAGAAATTATCATGAAAAAGAATACGAAGTAACAGTGAATAAACGAATTACGAATGAATTCATTCATGATATGAGGAATCCAGTACCATTAGATGAGATTAATGCAGTAACAAGAAGATGCAAAGTTATAAAAGAAGGACCAAACGAGTTCAGGATCATCTTGACACAGGGATTAAACCGGCAGATCCGAAGAATGTGTGAACACTTTGGATACCGTGTAACAAAACTTAAGAGAGTCCGTGTTATGAACATTAAACTCGGCGATTTGAAAGAAGGAAGATATCGAAAATTAACTCCGGATGAATTACGAGAGTTAAAGAAGGAGCTAAAAAGTGAATGATTTAGACAGAATGAAAGAACTCATTCATACACTAAATGAAGCAGGGAAAGCTTATTACCAGCAGAATAAAGAAGTTATGAGCAACCTCGAATACGATAAGATGTATGATGAACTTTTAGAACTAGAGAAAAAGACGAACACTGTTTTATCAAACAGTCCAACGATCCATGTAGGGTATGAATTGATGACAGCATTGGAAAAGGAAGCACATCCATCTCCGATGTTATCATTAGACAAGACAAAGGAGCCAGATCAGCTGGCAACATGGCTGAACGGCCAGGAAGGAATCCTGTCATGGAAACTCGATGGTTTAACGATCGTTCTGACCTATGAACATGGAGAACTCCTCAAAGCCGTGACCCGTGGAAATGGGGAAGTTGGAGAAGTTGTAACAAACAACGCAAGGGTTTTTGAAAATGTTCCAAGACACATAGCATATCAGGGAACATTGGTCATTCGTGGAGAAGCGATCATACCATATTCAGATTTCTATAAGATGAACGAAGAAATCGAAGATGTTGACAGTCAGTATAAGAACCCAAGAAACTTATGCAGTGGTTCCGTCAGACAGTTAAACAATGAGATCACAGCCAAACGCCACGTTCATTTCTATGCGTTCAGTGTCAGTGATGTTGAAGGCATGGATTTTGATAATTCCTTCGAGAAGAAATTAGACTGGGCAGCAAGCCTTGGATTTGATGTGGTAGAACATATCAGAGTCACAGAAGATACGATCCGAGGTGAGATTGAGAAATTCTCAAAGAAGATCGAACAATTTGATCTGCCATCAGATGGACTGGTATTAGTCTATGATGATCTTGCATATGGAAAAAGTCTTGGAAGAACAGCCAAATTCCCAAGAGATTCCATCGCATTTAAATGGGCAGATGAGACAGCGGAGACAACATTAACTGAGATTGAATGGAGCCCATCAAGAACCGGACTGATCAATCCAGTGGCAATTTTTGAACCAGTAGAATTAGAAGGAACGACTGTCAGCAGAGCCAGTCTTCACAACATTAGTGTGATGGAAGAACTGCAGTTAGGAATCGGCGATGAAATTGTTGTATACAAAGCTAATATGATCATTCCACAGCTTGCAGAGAATAAAACAAAGAGCGGCAATATAGAGATTCCGCATACTTGTCCTGCATGTGGTGGTGAGACAAAGATCGAAGATGAAAATGGAATCAGAACCCTAGTCTGCACCAACGAATTTTGCAGTGCAAAGAAGATCAAATCATTCTCGCATTTTGTATCAAGAGATGCAATGAATGTTGATGGACTATCCGAAGCAACATTACAGAAGATGATCGATGTTGGACTATTAAATGAAATTTATGATCTCTTCACTTTAAAAGATCACAAAGAAGAGATTCTGGAATTAGAAGGATTTGGGAAAAAATCCTACCAAAATCTGATCAATGCGATCAATGATTCCAAACAGCCTGCATTGGCAAACTTTATTTATAGTCTGGGAATTCCGAATGTAGGACTTTCCAATGCAAAATTGATCTGCAAACATTTTAAAGAAGATTTCAATGCGATCAGAGAAGCCGATGCAGAGGATTTTATTGCGATCGATCAGATTGGACCGATGATTGCAGAAGCTATGGTATCATATTTTCATACACCACATAATCAGAAGATCTTAGAACAACTGCTACAATATGTGCAGTTTGAGAAGAAAGAAGAAAGTAAGACAGAACAGATCTTAGAAGGAAAAACATTTGTTGTGACAGGATCACTTGATCATTTTGATAACAGAAAACAAC
>OODN01000667.1_pt1 | contig 17330 bp, 14 predicted proteins | sample 1671651 | NCBI WGS metagenome assembly OODN01 (sample SAMN06348178, study PRJEB24527) | human gut metagenome | biome: human gut; feature: ankylosing spondylitis patient; material: feces | host: Homo sapiens | place: China | collected 2015-10 | reverse complement strand
GACTATTGAAAAAACAGTTACGGAAGTTGCTGATCAATCGGGGATAACCTATGACCAAGTTCAAAAAGAGGCTATTAAAACAGCCTTAAACAGCAAAGTCATGCTTCTTACGGGAGGCCCAGGAACGGGAAAAACAACAATTATTAAGGGAATTGTAGCTAGCTATGCGAAAATTCATAATCTCTCATTGGATGTAAATGAATATAAGGAAAAGTCTTTTCCTGTTTTGCTAGCTGCTCCTACAGGCCGAGCTGCTAAACGAATGAGTGAAGCTACAGATTTGCCAGCAAGTACAATCCATCGCTTGCTAGGACTTAACGGTCGGGAAATGCCAACTGATATGAATGCCCGCGATTTAGAAGGCTCGTTATTGATTATTGATGAAATGTCGATGGTCGATACCCTCTTGTTTAAGACTCTTATTCAAGCCGTCCCTACTTCTATGCATGTGGTTTTGGTAGGTGATAAAGACCAATTACCATCTGTTGGTCCCGGGCAAATTTTCCATGATCTTCTTGACTTTGCAGAACTGCCCAAAGTTGAACTAACCAATATTCACCGCCAGGCTGCTGATTCAACAATTATCCCATTAGCTCATGCTATCAAAGAGGGTAAGTTACCATCAGATCTAACGAATAAAATGCCAGATCGATCATTTATCTCATGCCATGCTAACCAAGTGCCAAGTGTGGTTCAACAAATTATTGACCTTTCTAAAAAACGAGATTATTCCGCAAATGATATTCAAATCTTGGCACCAATGTACCGCGGACAGGCGGGAATCGACCGTTTGAATGAACTTGCACAACAGGCATATAATCCTCCAGCTAATGGAAAGCAAGAAGTCGATTTTAGGGGACTAACTTTTCGTGTTGGAGATAAGGTTCTGCAACTCGTTAATGTTCCAGAAAAGAACATTTTTAATGGTGATATTGGAAAAATCACAGCAATTGAAAGCGGTAGGACAGTCGGTAAGAAAAATGAATCAATTACTGTCGATTTTGATGGTAATGAAGTGAGCTATAGCCGCATGGAATGGAATCAATTACGGTTAGCTTATTGTATTTCGATCCATAAAGCACAGGGAAGTCAGTTTAAGATGGTTCTTTTGCCGATTGTTCAGCAGTTTAGCCGGATGCTTCAACGAAATCTTTTATATACGGCGATTACCCGTGCCGCAGAAAAGTTAGTCTTGATCGGTGAGCCGTATGCGGTTGTGACTAGTGTAAAAAATGAAGCAGTTAACCGGAAAACTTCTTTGGTCGATCGTCTTGATAAGGTTTGGAGTAAGCATGGTGAACTAAAATCAAAATTGGATCATCAAACGGATTCGTTAACCAAAGAACTTTCTAGTCCGCAACCTGTTCAAAAAGAAAATGAACAGTTAATAAATAATGATGCTCAGCAATATATCCTAACAGCTGATCTCATTAATTCAGAGACAATTGATCCATTAATCGGAATGGAAAATATTAGCTTACAAAGTTTGCATCAAGCCAAATAATACTTGCTTGAATAGTAATTTGTTGTCATAATAGTTATGATTATTGTCGAACTTTAAAGGAGTATAAAAATGACCCAGATAAAAAATGCCGATAATGTGCGTTTATTTTCACTAAATTCAAATCCAAAACTAGCTGAACAAATTGCTCAACGCGTGGGGATTCCGTTGAGTAAAGCTTCCATTAGTCATTTTGCTGATGGGGAAATTAAAATTACAATTGACGAAAGTATTCGTGGCTGTGAGGTCTACGTCATCCAGTCAGTTTCTGATCCAGTTAACACTAACTTGATGGAACTATTAATTATGGTTGATGCTCTACGGCGGGCAAGTGCGGCCAAGATTAACGTAGTAATGCCATACTATGGCTATGCACGTCAAGATCGAAAAGCACGAAGCCGTGAACCAATTACAGCTAAATTGATCGCCAACCTTCTTGAAATGGATCAAATTAGTCGACTAGTAACGATTGACCTTCATGCTCCTCAAGTTCAAGGTTTCTTTGATATTCCTGTTGATCATCTTCAAGCAACCAGTCTTTTTACTAAATATATTGAGGAACAAAACTTGGGTGATGATATTGTAGTAGTTGCCCCTGATCATGCTGGCGTTAATTTAGCGCGGAAATATGCTGAACGAATTAAAGCTTCCATTGCGATTATTGATAACCGTAACAATGAAGTTCGGGAACAGACTGAACAAGAAGTACCGGAATATGTAATCGGGGATGTAAAAGGAAAGACTGCGATTATTGTTGATGATATTGTAGATACAGGAGTACGGATGAACTTATCTGCACAAACATTAAAGAACTTTGGTGCCGCTAAAGTTTACGGAATTGCTACGCATGCAGTATTATCAGCTGATGCGGTAAATACGTTACAAAATTCTCCTCTTGAAAAAATGATTGTAACAGATACAATCCACCTACCAAAAGAGAAAGAATTCCCTAAGTTGGTTCAATTATCAGTGGACGATTTATTAAAAGAAGCAATTGTTCGTATCCACAATAACCAATCAATTGATACATTGTTTAATCGTAAATAAATTAAAAATCGATGAAAATTCAGAGTTGAAACTGAATTTTCATCGATTTTTATCTTTTAAATTTTTTTAGTTTTCAAATTTTAAGGAAGGTAGTGAATTAACAAAAGCCAAATATGCTTTGTTTTCATCCGTTTCAACGCTACTGCTTTGAAGCTCATCAAGATTTTCTTGGTGAATTGTTGACTCCTCTACAGTAATAATATGAGTAAACGTAGCATTACCGATTAGTTCGACCCAGTAGTTGTAGTCATCACGGTGAAGAATTGTCTTAACCATGCCACCAGGATTATAAACACTAATTGGTTCATTAAATGATGCTGCGTCTGGATGAGTGAGGGCTAAAGCGAGACTAGTGGCAGACATACCTGTCCCACAAGCATTTGTAAAGCCGACTCCTCGTTCAAACGTTTTTACAAAGAGTTTGTTATGACCGAGAATATGGCCAAAATTAACATTTACCCCGTCACTGAAGTAAAGATTATCACTATTTAACCGTGTACCTAATTCTTTAAGTGCTGGGCCATTTAGCTCTTCCATACTAACAAAACTAATTAAGTGGGGGTTAGGAACAGCAAGGGCTGAAAAACGGAGGTTAGGATATAACTCAGGGACGAGGGTGTCTAACAGGCGCTCATGGCCAAGATTATCAAATGGCAAAGCAGTGCGGTCAAACTTTACTGGTGAAATTTCAACCGCAAAAGCAGGAACTCCAGGTGCAAGGTCTTCATGCTGACGAACACGAAGACTAGCATTCATTGTATCAACTTTAAAATCGGTTAAATTATCACGTTCTGCTACATAACGAGCAACCGTTCTCAAACCATTACCGCACATTGAGGCTTCGCTGCCATCTGCGTTAATTACCCGCATTTGTGCTACCGATCCTGGTCTAGTTGGATGGTTAACAACTAAAACGCCATCAGCACCACCGAGAACGCCATTTTGTGTATCAGTTACTTTTCGGGTAAATGAAACTAGTTCTTTATCGGTAAGGGGAGTAGTCAATTGTGTTTGGTCAAGAATAAAAAAGGCATTTTGTGATCCGTGTACTTTTAATAATTGCACCATAAATAGTTCCTCCTAATTTGCGAAAAAGCGATGGTAAATAGCTCGAACGGCATCATCCGCGTCTTCGTTGTATGTTCCGATCATAATTGCAATTCGTGAAGCTCCTTGATTAATCATGGGAACCGCAATGTGTTTTTCGGCTAGAGGCATTAATATATCATCAATTACCCCCGTGCGATTACGCATACCTTCACCAACAACCATGGTAATTGCATAATTATCAATCCATTCTAAACGGTCAGGATTAATCTCCTCTTGAATTTCATTGCAGATGGTATCGATTAATTGGTCATTAATTGCATTCCGATCAAGGATAATTGTTATATCATCGATTCCGGAAGGCATATGTTCGTATGAGACGTTGTGCTTTGCGAGAATTTCAAGGATCCGAAGAGTAAAACCTGCTTGCTTGTTAAGAAGATATTTGTGCAGGTAGAGGGCTGCAAAGTGTTTTCCACTCACGACCCCCGTTATAATATCGCTTGGTTGAAAATCTTTATCAGGGACAATCATTGTTCCCGGCTTTTCAGGATCATTAGTATTACGAACATTAATTGGAATATTTCCTTGAATAGCAGGAATCAATGCTTCATCGTGAAAGACGGAGAAACCAGCATAAGATAGTTCTCGCATTTCCCGGTAAGTCATGGTTGTAATTGGTTGCGGATGGTCGACAATTTGTGGATTGGCTGAGTAAATAGCATCGACATCGGTGAAATTTTCATAAGTTGAAGCGTGAAGACCGCGCGCGAGAATTGCACCGGTGATATCAGAACCACCACGGGAAAAAGTAGCAATGTGTCCAGCAAGAGTTAGGCCATAGAAACCAGGGAATACTAATAATTCGTTCTCATTAAACGTAAAATGACTCAAGTTTGCATATGTTTCTGGAATAACGTTAGCATTATTGGGTGTTCCAGTAACGATAATACCAGCTTCACTTGGTGTCACAAAACGTGCTTCATAGCCTAAATGCTGCAAAAGGATAGCCATTAGTTGAGCGTTTAAGCGTTCACCATGAGCTTTGAAAGCGGCCAAGAGATAGTTATCATTTGGATACGTATGGTTAGGAAGACCTTCCAGTCGTTCAACTAGCGGAATTAATTTATCTGCTGGTAAGCCAAAATAAGCGGCAATCTCTTGATATCGATTTAAAATTTGTTCAACGATTTCTTGGGGATTTTGGCCTGCAATTACTGCTTGGGCATATTTAATCAGTAAGTCAGTAACTTTAATATCATCGGCAAAACGTTTACCCGGCGCAGAAGTGACAATTACCCGGCGTTGGGGGTCAGAGGTAATAATATTAATTGCATTTTGAAAGGTTTCTCCATTAGCCAGAGAACTTCCACCAAATTTTACAACTTTCATACTTAAATACTCCTTTGAGAAAATTAGGGTTGTTAATTTATCTCTAAAATAATTTAATCGAATTCTAACACATTAAGGAAGACATGCAAACCTTTAAGTTGTATAAGGTAAGTAAAATAAACTTTCTTACATCTAATGGATTAAAAAAACTTTTTAAATTTAATTATTTGTATTGACATTCTCATAAAAGACTTATAAGCTATGTATAAATCGAAGAGGCGCAACCGACACTAGTAAACTAATTTAGTCCGCCAAGACATTGAGGTTAGTTGAACAGGGAAGTTGCCGAAGCGCTTAGTTTGGCACATTAAGTAGCTGGGTCGTAGTTGAATAAGCTACGGACTGTCGCAGGACAATAAGAGCCTGCGTTGCGCTATCGACAAATCAGAATGGATAAGTGAATTCCACTGTTTGTTTGCGCAGACAGTGGATTTTTTATAGCCTCTTTACTACAAATCTCATGGAGGAATTACAAATGAACGAACAGATTACTGATCAACAATTAAATGCCGCTGGTCATCTAACGATTGGGGGATGTGATGCGGTTGACTTAGCTCATCAGTTTGGTACCCCGTTAGTTGTTTATGATGTTCAACAGATTCGCCAACAGATTCGAGCATTTAAGCGGGTTTTTGAAGAAAATAATGTTGATTATGCGGTTAGCTATGCTAGTAAAGCTTTTTCAGCAATCGCAATGTATCAAGTAGTTGCTGCAGAAGGTGCGCATGTTGATGTTGTTTCTGGTGGTGAATTATATACGGCAATCAAAGCCGGCTTTCCAATGGCTGATGTTAGTTTTCACGGAAACAATAAATCACGGGAAGAATTGGAAATGGCAATTGACCATCACGTGGGAACAATCATGATTGATAACTTCCATGAGATTGAATTGCTAGCAGACGTTTTGGAGAAGCTTGATGCACATGTTGATGTAATGTTGCGAATTACTCCTGGAATTTCTGCTCATACAAATAAGTACATTCAAACTGGTCAGGTTGACAGTAAGTTTGGGTTTGACCTTCAATCAGGACAGGCAGATGAGGCGTTAGCAAAAGTCCTCGAGAATCCCCGGATGCAAATGAAAGGGTTGCATGCCCATATTGGTTCACAGATTTTTGAGCTTGCGGGATTTGAAGGGGTAGCTAAGAAGTTGGTTGAAGTTGCTGCCCACTGGCAAGAAAAATTTAACTATCAAGCTGCTGTGATCAATGTTGGGGGCGGTTTTGGAATTCGTTATGTAAAAGATGATACACCACTTGCTCCAGAAGAATTTGTGGCAGCAATTATTAAGGTAATTAAAGCTGAAATTAAAGAAACAAATCTTGCTATGCCAGCGATCTGGATAGAACCCGGACGTTCAATCGCGGGGCCCGCTGGTTATAATCTTTATACTGTTGGATCACGTAAAGATGTACCAGGGTTGAAGCCATATGTAACAGTTGATGGGGGGATGGGTGATAACATTCGTCCAGCACTTTATGAAGCACAATATGAAACGGTCTTAGCAAATAATCCTCGTGCAGAGTTGGTTGAACATGTTCGGGTAGCAGGAAAGTATTGCGAGTCTGGTGATATCCTCAGTCAGAATCAGGTATTACCGGCTACAAAACCAGGAGATGTCTTAGCGATGCTTGATACTGGTGCTTATGGTTATTCAATGGCTTCAAATTATAATCGGAATCCTCGTCCAGCAGTTGTCTTTGCAGAAAAAGGCACAGCTCAGGTTGTAATTAAACGAGAAACCTATGATGATTTAATTCATTTGGATGAACCATACCAACAATAATTTGACATATATAAAGGAAGAAAGAGGTAAATAATTATGGCTGAATTAGATGCACAAACAATCATTAACTACATTAGTAACGCACCCAAGAAGACACCGGTAAAGGTCTATCTTAAAGGAAATTTGGGTGATTTAGAATTTCCCACAGAAGTAGAAACATTTCTTGAACAGCGTACGGGTGTTATTTTCGGTGATTGGACAGTTATTGAACCGTTATTAAAGGAATACAGTTCAGCAATTGAATCTTACCATGTGGAAAACGATGCGCGTAATTCAGCAGTCCCTTTGCTTGATTTGAAGGATATTAATGCCCGCATTGAGCCAGGAGCAATTATTCGCGATAAAGTACTTATTGGTGACAATGCTGTCATTATGATGGGCGCAACAATTAATATTGGTGCTGAAATTGGTGCCGATTCGATGATTGATATGGGGGCAGTTCTTGGTGGCCGTGCAATTGTTGGTCGCCACTGTCATATTGGTGCTGGTACTGTATTAGCTGGAGTGGTTGAACCGGCTTCAGCTGAACCAGTCCGCATTGATGACAATGTAATGATTGGCGCCAATGCGGTGGTAATTGAAGGGGTTCATGTAGGAGAAGGAGCGGTCATTGCTGCTGGCGCCGTGGTTACTCATGATGTTGCTCCTCATACGATGGTTGCGGGAGTTCCTGCTAAGTTTATTAAGAATGTTGATGACCAAACTGCTGGTAAGACTGAATTAGAGGACGATTTACGGAAGCTTTAGGAGGATGAAGATGTTAACAGAAGAAGAATTAATTCAAATTCGTCGTCATCTCCACCAAATTCCGGAACTAGCTCTCCATGAATTTGACACCCACCAATACTTAGTGGAGACGGTTGCTAGTTTTAACCAAGCATTTTTAGAAGTTCGTACTTTTAAGGAATTGCCAACTGCTCTCATGGTGTTAGTTCATGGTCAGAATCCACAACGTACAATTGGATATCGAACAGACATTGATGCTTTACCAGTTGAGGAACAAACAGGCTTGCCATATTCATCAACTCATCCGGGAATAATGCACGCCTGTGGTCATGATATTCATATGACGGTTGCATTAGGTGTATTGAATTATTTTAGTGAACACCAGCCGCAAGATAATATCCTGTTTTTCTTCCAACCGGCCGAAGAAAGCGAAAATGGTGGAAAGCGGGCATATGAACTGGGCTTGTTTAGCGGAAAGTGGAAACCAGATGAGTTTTACGGTTTGCATGATAATCCTGATTTGCCAGCAGGAGCAATTGGTTGTCGGATGGGGACCTTGTTTGCGGGAACCACGGAAGTTAATATTGACCTCAATGGTAAGGGCGGTCACGCGGCGTATCCTCAAAATGCTAATGATACGGTCGTTGCGGCAGCCTCATTAATTCTTCAAGTGCAGACTGTGATTTCGCGGAGTATCGATCCTATTCAAAGTGGTGTAATTACTTTAGGAAAGATTGACGGCGGGACGATTCGAAATGTTATCGCTGGACATACACGGATTGAAGGAACGATTCGGGGACTAACGCAGACGATGATTGAAACTATTGATGACCGCTTGAAGGACGTATGTGAAGGAATCGGGCGTAGTTTTAACATGGATGTTTCCCTTGAATTAAATCAGGGTGGCTATTGGCCAGTAGAAAATAATCCAGAATTAACAAAACGGTTTATCCATTATATGGAAGAAACACCAACTGTAAACTTTATCGAAACAGAACCAGCAATGACTGGGGAAGACTTTGGCTACTTACTGGCTAAATTTCCGGGAACCATGTTTTGGCTTGGGGTTGAAGATGATTCACAATTACATTCGGCCACCCTTACCCCCAATGAAAAAGCAATTAAACGTGGAGTAGATGCGATTACTGGTTTTCTTGAATATCGGATGCAAAATTAATAGGGAACAAATAATGGAGGAAATAATATGACATTATTACAAAATGCAGACTTAATGACGGCAATTGTAACCCCTTTTGATGATGAGGGAAATATTGACTATGGTCGTTTAGAATATTTGACAAATTACTTAATTGAACATGGGAGTAATGGTTTTGTTATCGGGGGGACTACTGGGGAAACTCCAGAACTCACTCATGATGAAAAAATTGAGCTATACCAACATTTCGGTGAAATTGTAAACGGACGGGTTCCGGTTATTGCTGGAACTGGTAGCAATAATACTAAGGAAACGATTGCCTTTACTAATGAGGTTGCGCAAATTAACGGTATCGATTATGCCCTTGTTGTTGTTCCTCCTTATAACAAACCTAACCAACGGGGAATGGTTGCTCATTTCACAGCAGTTGCGGATAATGTTGACCTCCCAATCATCATTTACAACATTCCTGGTCGTACAGGGGTAAAGATGGCTCAGGAAACCGTAGTAGAATTGTCGCACCATCAAAATATCGCCGCTGTAAAACAATGTACATCTTTGGAAGAACTTGAATACATTGTTGAACACCGCGACCCTGATTTTGCAGTTTTCACGGGTGAAGATGCACAGGCGCTAACTGCCCGGGTTTTAGGAGCAAATGGGGTTATCTCGGTTGCTTCCCATACCTATGTCGATCAAATGCGCCAAATGTATGACTCACTATACCGGGGCGATTATCAAACTGCTGGTAAGTTGCAACGGTGGTTAACTCCCCGGATGGCCGCTTTGTTTATGTTCCCATCACCATCACCAGTTAAAGCTGTTTTGAATGCGCAAGGTTTTAACGTTGGTAGTTGTCGCTTACCAATTCTTCCATTAAATGAAGAAGAAAAACGCGAATTAGAGACTGCCTTATCATTACCTACTAATTCGTTGACTGCCAAGAACTTACCTTTAAATTTGGGGGAATAAAGCATGAAAAAAGTTTTAATTGCTGGTGCGACTGGAGCAATGGGACAAAAGGCTGTTGATCTAGTGAACTCACTCGCTGGGTTTGAAATTACTGCTGCGCTTGCACCAACCTTAACAAAAGAGAATATGGCTGATTTTCACCTTGCATCATCTGTTCATCCTTATCAAACTTTGGATGAAATTGAAGATGGCGTTGCTGATATTTGGATTGATTTCACCTTGCCAAGTGCTGTTTATCAGAATGTTAAGTTTGCGCTTGAACACGGAATGAGGCCGATTGTTGGAACGACCGGCTTAACCGATGAACAACAAGCAGACCTGGTGCGCCTCAGTGAAGAAAAACAAGTGGGTGGATTGATCGCTGCTAATTTTGGGATGTCGGCAGTTCTTCTTATGAAATTTGCTCAGGAAGCAGCTAAATATTTCCCGGACGTTGAAATTATTGAAATGCATCATGGTGATAAAAAAGATGCCCCATCGGGAACGGCTTTGAGTACCGCAAAGTTGATCGATCAAGTCCGTCCTGCACATGAGACGAATCCTGATGAGACAGAGAGCTTAACCGGTGCGCGGGGTGGCGACTACCATGGAATTAAGATTCATGCTGTTCGACTTCCGGGGTACATTGCTCACGAACAAGTTCTCTTTGGTGGGGATGGCGAGGCCCTAACTATCCGCCAAGACTCATTTGACCGGCAATCCTTTATGAATGGGGTTAAGGTTGCTCTGGAGAAAGTTGATGGATTATCAAAATTGGTAATTGGCTTAGAAAATATTTTATAAGAGGGTGAAAAAATGCCAAGACTCCATGCTGAATTAGCAACAACCGTAAATAGTCATCTGGCAGCTGTTCCGCCAGCACAGATTCGCGCATTTGATGAAGAAATTTCTGCCGTTCCTGGACTAGTAAAATTAACGCTTGGGGAACCGGACTTTGCTGTGCCAGATCATGTTAAGAAGGCAGCAATTGAAAGTATTCAAAATGATGATTCTCACTATTCGTCGAGCAAGGGTAAGATTGAATTACGCAAAGCGATTAGTAAATATCTTGAGCAGAGTCGTCACGTTTACTATGACCCTGAAACCGAAATTGTGGTCACGATTGGGGCAACAGAAGCGGTAACCGCGACAACTTTTGCAATGTTAAATCCGGGAGATAAAGTAATTATTCCCACTCCAGCATTTTCGCTATATTTCCCGAGTGTTTCTCTAACTGGTGCTGAACCGATCAAAGTTAACACTGCTGAAGATGGCTTTTTGTTATCCGCTGAAAGACTAGAAGAGGTATTAGCAAAAGAGGGTCCGGCAGTAAAGGCTGTTCTCTTAAATTATCCTAATAATCCAACTGGCCGTTCGTACACTGAAGAAGAGTTAAAAGCATTGGCTAAAGTAATTGAAGATCATCATATCTATGCGATTGTTGATGAGATTTATAGTTCATTGATGTACGATCAACCCTTCCATTCACTTGCGACACTTTTGCCCGAGCAGACAATTCTGATTAGTGGTTTATCAAAATCACATGCAATGACGGGTTATCGTTTAGGATATGTGGCTGGCCCAGGAGAATTTATTTCAACGATGTCAAAGATGCATTCATTTATGGTAACGTGCCCAAATGATACTGCTCAAGCGGCCGCGATTGAAGCGTTAGAAAACGGGAATGATGATCCGCAAGAATTTAAGCGGGCCTATCGTCAACGGAGAGATAAACTTGCGAGTGCAATGAGAAAGATGGGCTTTGAAATTGCGTTGCCAGATGGCGCATTTTATATTTTTGCTAAAATCCCTGCGCAATTTGGGAAGGATGATCTCGCTTTTGCTCGTAAACTAGCCCACGAAGCTAAAGTTGGCGTAATTCCTGGAAATGCATTTGGTCCTGGTGGAGAAGGATACATTCGCTTATCATATGCAGCGGCAGATTCTGTTATTGATACGGCGATTGAACGGTTACAAAATTTTATGAATAATTTAGGATAGGTTGAAAGAAGGAACTAAGATGAGTAAAGAATATAATGTCGCAATTTTGGGTGCTACTGGTGCAGTTGGTACACGGATGATTCAGCAATTGGAACAATCAACAATTCCAGTAAAGAGTGTGAAATTACTGGCATCTGCTAAGTCAGCTGGTAAACAATTATCATTTAAAGGCCAACCGATCACTGTTGAAGAAACGACACCTGATTCTTTTAATGGGGTTGATATTGTGCTTTCATCTGCTGGTGGATCAGTATCAAAAAAGTTCCTTCCAGAAGCAGTAAAACGGGGAGCAGTTTGTGTTGATAATACGAGTGCTTTTCGAATGGAACCTGATGTACCGCTAGTAGTTCCAGAAGTAAATGAAGAGGCGTTAAAAAATCATCACGGAATCATTGCTAATCCTAACTGTTCGACAATTCAAATGGTGGTAGCATTGGAACCAATCCGCCAAGCATTTGGATTAAATCAAATTATTGTTTCGACTTACCAAGCAGCTTCAGGAGCAGGCCAATCAGCCTTAAATGAATTACGACAAGAAACTCAAGACTACCTTGATGGTAAAGATATGCAAGCAGATGCCAAGATTTTGCCAACAAAGGGTGACAAGAAGCATTATCCATTAGCTTTTAATTTATTACCCCAGATCGATGTCTTTGAAGATGATGGTTACTCCCATGAAGAATGGAAGATGATCCACGAAACAAAGAAGATCATGTTAAACGACATGGACGCTAAGGATATTAAGGTTACTGCCACTTGTGTTCGTGTACCTGTCCCAATTGCTCATGGAGAATCGATTTACTTTACTGTTGATGATCCAACGGTAACTGTTGACCAATTGCGGGCAGTATTAAAGGACGCTCCCGGGGTAGTTCTGCAGGATGATCCTGCGCACCAGGTTTATCCTCAACCAATTAATGCTGTTGGCAAGCGTGACACTTTTGTTGGTCGTCTCCGTGCAGATGAAGAAAATCCTGGTTCCTTTAATATGTGGGTTGTTGCTGATAATCTCCTTAAAGGGGCGGCTTGGAATACCGTTGAAAATGCAGAACGTTTAGTCGCAAATGGGTTAGTTTAAAATTTTATAATCATAATAAAAAATACTCTCTGAATATAGGGAGTATTTTTTGTATGGTTATAAAGTTTGTCGATAGTAAAAAGTAATGTAGCCAATAAAAAGTTGAAATAAGTCTTCAGTATTTTTAGGATCTAGTTCAAAAAGTTTTTTAATGCGAAGTAATCGGTTATTAAGTGTATTACGGTGTACAAATAAATTATGCGCAGTTTGATTTACACTCATATTACACTTAATGAACTCACGGATTGTATCGATCAATTCTTTCCCATCTTTTCTTTTTAGTAAAGCTTCATATTGATCATTAACTGCTATTAAATTTAAATCACTATCTAATACCTGTTTAATAAAAGAGACTTGTGAGTAATGCCTAAATGATGGCTTTCCAAAAATATTACTTAATCGCAGTGTTGTAACTGCTTGCTCCGCTAATCTACCAAGCAAATTACCCCAATTACTGATACCGTATTCAATTTCTTGATGTTCAAGTTTTTGTTGAATATATGTTTCTTGGTGCTTTGAACTGAGGATAATCAACTCAATGTGATTAGTAAGAGAAAAAATAATTGTTTCCTGATCTAGTTTAAGGTTTTTGATTATCTGAGAACTCCCAGCAATTGCAATTACAAGTCGTTGTTTTGCTAGATTTATATTTAGACGATTTGCTTCCTCAACTAGTTCACTATCAAGTTGCGGATTTTGATACTTGCTGACATTAATCCACCTATAAATAAATCTTTGTTTAACTTTTTCAATTTCGTGCTCTTGTTCATTTTCTTGTTTTTGCTGTAGCAAGAGCTCGACTGCTGTTTTTAGCAATGATGCTAGGGGAGTAACTTTATTAGGGTCACCAGTAATTCCAACAACACCAATAATTTCATTTTTAAATTTTAAGGGCATATTAACGCCTGGCTGTCCATGATTTCCATATTGTTGCTCCATTGGTAGTGTTTTTCGCTGTTTTATCGCATCAACAGCTCCAACATGTAAAGTATTTATCCTGCTTTTATTTCCACTTGCAATAATATAACCTTTCTTATTCATAATATTAATGTTATACGGTATTTGCGTCATCATATGATCGACAATTGATTGTGCAAGTTCTGGTTTGAGTTCCATTATTTTCTCCTTACTGATTGGTAATTAGACGATAAGATTTTGATAATAGGATTTGTGTACAAAATGCATAATAATCTTTGTGCAAAACATAACTTGTTATAAGCTTGTTTAAGGATTAATGTAAATGATGACAAAGGGATACTGTTTCTTGTGATATTTTATCTTATTTTAATATTTCTTTACTAGCAATCAAAGAGGAGGCTTATAAAATGATTTCTTGGTGGGGAGCATTAATAGGATTAGCACTTGCGATTTTTTTAATTTTACGAAAATTAGATCCAGTATATTCATTATTACTAGGTGCAATAGTCGGCGCCGTTATTGGTGGGGCTGGTTTAGAAGGAACTATTAATATTTTGGTTAAAGGTGAACAAAGTGTAATGGGAACGGTCCTTCGAGTATTAGCAGCAGGAATGTTAGCTGGTGTTATGATGGATTCTGGGGCTGCCGAAACCCTTGCACGGACAATCGTTAATAAATTTGGTGATCGGTTAGCTATTTTTGCATTAGCTCTAGCAACGATGGTAATTACAGCTGTGGGTGTCTTTATCCCAGTCGCTGTTTTAATTGTTGCACCAATTGCCCTTGAAGTTGGTCGCAATATGCATATTTCAAAATTATCTTTATTGGTTGCCTTATCTGGTGGAGGCAAGGCAGGTAACATAATCTCACCAAATGCAAATACAATTGCAGCAGCAAAGGGTTTTGGGCTAGATCGGAAGAGCGTCATCGCTTTAATAGTTACAGTTGTTGTAGCTAGAATGATCCGCAAAAAAGGTAGGGCAGTTCTAGAACAAGATCTTGAAGATAGTGCAAAAACAATCAAGCAAAGTGATTTGCCGACATTTAAACAAGCCATCGTTGCTCCTGTTATTGCAATAGTTTTACTTTTATTAGGACCAATTGGAACTATTTGTCATTTACCATTATTAGCAAAAGTAAATTTAGATGCTACCTATGTTTTGCCATTTGCAGCAATAATAGGTGCTCTAGCAATGGGAAAAGGTGAAAAAATTAAGAGTTATGCTCAGACCGGTGTTAGTCGAATGACTGGCGTAGTAATGATTTTAATTGGTGCAGGTGCAATTGGTGCTACTATTACTGCGTCTACTTTCCCAGAGTTATTAATCGAACTTATTAAGGCAAGTCATGTGCCTGGTGTCTTATTAGCACCACTTTCTGGTATTCTCATGGCCGGAGCAACTGCTTCAACCTCTACGGGTGTTATTTTAGCTACTGGTTCTTTTGCCAAGTCTATTTTAGGATTTGGTGTTGCACCACTTGCAGCGGCTGCAATGGTTCATACTGGGGCGATTGTCATTGACCAATTACCTCAAGGAAACTATTTCCATGTTACAGCGAATGCAATGCATATGGATATTAAAGAACGATCGCAAGGTATTTTTTATGAATTCTTAGTTGGAGGTTCCGCAATGTTAACCGCAACTATCTTGTATGGCTTTTTGCATTTACTATAAATGAAAGGATGATCAGTGATGAAATTTGTAATTGCTCCAGATTCATTTAAAGGCGGACTAACAGCAAAAGAAGCAGCAAATGTGATGGCAGAAGGAATTAAAAGAGTGTTTCCGAATGCCGAGTATGTTTTAGTTCCAATGGCTGATGGAGGAGAAGGAACTGTTCAATCCTTAGTTGATGCGACTAACGGTCGAAAAATGATTGCTAAAGTCCACAACCCATTAAATAAATTAGTTAATGCTGAGTACGGAATATTAGGTGATGGGGAAACAGCAGTGATTGAAATGGCAGCGGCAAGTGGCCTTCAATTTGTTAATAAGGAGACTGCGAACCCGCTTATTACAACTACATATGGTACCGGCGAGTTAATTAAGGATGCTCTTGACCATAACATAAAAAAAATAATTATTGGAATTGGTGGAAGTGCAACCGTTGATGGCGGGGCGGGAATGGCCCAAGCACTTGGAGCACGTTTACTGGATGCTGATAATCATGAAATTGGTTTAGGCGGTGGTGAGTTAGCAAGTTTAGAGCAAATAGATTTTGGAGACTTAGATCCTCGCTTAAAAAATGTAGATATTCAGATTGCATCAGACGTTACCAACCCATTAACAGGAAAAAATGGGGCCGCCCCAGTATTTGGCCCGCAAAAAGGAGCTGATGACGAAATGGTGAACATCTTGGACAAAAATCTTCATCATTATGCACGAAAAATAGTTGCAGCTGGTGGGCCAGACGTTGAACAAACGGCAGGTGCAGGGGCAGCCGGTGGTTTAGGAGCCGGATTAATAGCATTTACCGGTGCGACAATGAAGCGAGGAGTAGAATTAGTGATTGAAGCAACTCAACTACAAAAAAAGGCAGTTGGCGCTGATTATGTTTTTACTGGTGAAGGAGGAATTGATTTCCAGACTAAATTTGGTAAAACGCCATATGGAGTCGCTAAGGCAACTAAAGAGGTGGCTCCTAATGCTCCAGTAATTGTGTTGGCTGGAAATATTGGTAAAGGTGTAAATGATCTATATTCATCCACGGCCATCGATGCAATTTTTGCAACTCCTGAAGGGGCTAAACCATTAAAAGCAGCATTAGCAGATGCACCTATTGATATTGCGCAAACAGCAGAAAACGTTGCGCGTTTAATTAAAGTGAGTCATGTTAATAATTAGGAATTAAAAGAGGGTGGAAAAAACTTTGCTTTTTTCTCACCCTCTGCTATTTTCACGAACAATTGCAAGATAACGTAGAATTAGCTTCGCGTTGTCACAAGGCTCGCGTCCGAGCGACAATTAGCCCATACCTCCGCCTTAGCTTAGCCAACCGCCTTGTCGAGAAGACTGTTTTCTACGCACATTTTACAGCAAATTACTGGCTTGGCTTAGTCTTATAAAGACCGTATAATGAATTGGAAGATAACCAAGGAGAATTTAAAAATGGAAGATAATAAATATCAATATGATGAAAACGGCTTTCGTGAAGATTTAAAAGATGATCCAGATGTCCTCCACCAGCCAGATGCTGACCGTACACAGCGCGATTTAATAACTCTGGACTATGATGAGACGTTGGCATTTCTTAATGGTGAAAAGGAAGTTAAGACTGTTTATGACTTTTCAGATGATGTTTTGGAAAAAATAAAAGAAAAATATCCAACCCTAAATGATACACCGATCAATAAAGTAATCATGGAAAAATATCAGCAGATTTTATCCGCTCGATACAATGAATCACAAGCAAATAATAAGACGGTGCATGCCGATGATAGCGAGGATAATGATGAATAGTCTAATAACGTTTATTATTTCAATTGCCTTTTTAGGATTAGTGATTTGGGAAAATCGTTTACATAGTCAACTTGGATTCTTGGCAAGTCAACGACCAGATAAAGTTACAAAGGATTTTATTCGGGTAGTTCGTCAAGAAAAACGGTTGAATTGGATCTTGTGTATACTAGCAATTATTGTTTTCATGACGACTAGTCGTTACTCAGTTCTATTAATGAGTATTATTACAATTATTGAATTGTTATTAGTAACTCGTATGGATCGTG
>OODN01000666.1_pt1 | contig 17370 bp, 16 predicted proteins | sample 1671651 | NCBI WGS metagenome assembly OODN01 (sample SAMN06348178, study PRJEB24527) | human gut metagenome | biome: human gut; feature: ankylosing spondylitis patient; material: feces | host: Homo sapiens | place: China | collected 2015-10 | reverse complement strand
TTAAGAGATCTTCGTGCGAATGCACGAATCTCCAGCATTTTTGCTTGGAGCCCACTTCTTCGGAATTGTTAAGGGCGTGCAGCCCTTAACTCGTTGCGGGGAGAGTGGAGTCCAGAGGTAGGGAGGGGGGATTCGAAACACCCCTCCCTACCTCTGGCCCGCGCGGAGCGCAAGCCACTTGACCAAAAGAAAAAACCAGCCCCGCGCCACCGGCGCGCGAACCTGCTCAAAGAAAAAACCAGCTCTGCGCTCTGGCCCGCGCGGAGCGCAAGCCATCTTGAAGAAAAAACCAACCCAGCCGCAACACCACATCAAATCGTTATAACAGACCCTCAAGAGAGAAAGAGAGTATCATCCGAATGAAAATTGCGTGTATTTCCCTTGGCTGCCCGAAGAATCAGGTCGATCTGGACGTGATGGTCCACATCCTGCTGTCGGCGGGCCACGAGACGGTGGCTGACCTTGCAGAAGCGGACGTCATCCTCGTCAACACCTGCGGCTTCATCGAGAGTGCCAAGACCGAGGCCATCGAGAACATCCTTGAGGCCTGCTCCTACAAGCAGGCAAACCCCAACCTGAAGGTGGTCGTCACCGGCTGTCTGGCCGAGCGCTACCGCAGCCAGATCGAAGAAGAGATCCCCGAGGTGGACGCCGTGGTCGGCTGTGCCTCCAACAAGGCCATCGACTCCATCGTGGCCCGTCTGTTCAACGGTGAAGAACATCTGGAAAGCTACGGCCTCAAGAAGGACTTTCCTCTGGGCGGCAAGCGCGTCATCGGCACGCCTGCCCACTATGCGTACTTAAAAATCGCCGAGGGCTGCAACAACCGCTGCCACTACTGTGCGATCCCCGGCATCCGCGGCCCGCTGCGCAGCCGCGAGATGGCCGACTGTGTGGCCGAGGCCCGCTGGCTGGCCGGTGAGGGCGTCAAGGAGCTCATCATCGTGGCCCAGGACCCCACCGCCTACGGTGAGGACTGGGGCAAGCCGGGCAGCATCTGCGAGCTGCTGGACAAGCTGAACAAGATCCCCGGCCTCGAGTGGATCCGCATCATGTACGCTTACCCGGAGCGCATCACCGACGACTTCATCGCCGCCATGAAGCGGAACGAGAAAGTCCTGCCTTATCTCGACCTGCCCATCCAGCACTGCAACGACACGATCCTCAAGAACATGAACCGCCGCTCCAACCGCGCCGAGCTGCTGGACGTCATCGGCAAGCTGCGCCGTGAGATCCCGAACATCACCCTCCGCACTACCCTCATCGCGGGCTTCCCGGGTGAGACGGAAGAGCAGTTCGAGGACCTGTGCAACTTCGTGAAGGAAGTGCAGTTCGACCGTCTGGGCTGCTTTGCCTACTCCGCCGAGGAGAACACCGTTGCTGCCAGGATGGACGGCCAGATCGATCAGGAAGTCAAGGACAAGCGCGCTGAGCTGGTGATGCAGATCCAGACCGGAATCATGGCCCAGAAGCAGGCCGCAAAGGTGGGCCAGACGGTCCGCGTCCTCTGCGACGGCGTGGACGACGAGAGCGGCCTCTACCTCTGCCGCACCGCTGCCGATGCCCCCGAAGTGGACGGCAACGTCTGCGTGTCCAGCGAAGAGCCGCTCTACCCCGGCGAGTTCTATGATGTGCTGGTGGACGACAGCGACCTTTACGATTTGTATGGTACTGTTGCAAAATAACAGATTGGAGGATAATTTTGTATGAATCTGCCCAATAAACTCACTCTGACCCGCATCCTGCTGGTGCCGGTGTTCATGATCTTCGTCTCGCTCGGCCAGTATATCACGCCGAGCTACAACCCGCGATACTACCTCATCGCCGGCCTCATCTTCGCCGCGGCCAGCTTCACCGACTTCCTCGACGGCCATCTGGCCCGCAAGTGGAACATGGTCACCGACTTCGGCAAGTTCGCCGATCCGCTGGCCGACAAGCTGCTGACGACGGTGGCCTTCATCTACATGATGCGGGACGGCGTGTGCAGCCCTGTGGTGCTCTGCATCATTCTGGCCCGCGAGTTCGCCGTCTCCGGCCTCCGCATGGTGGCCGCCGGTGCAAAGGACGGCAAGGTCATCGCCGCCAACATGTGGGGCAAGGTGAAGACCGTGCTCCAGATGCTGACCATCCTCTTCTACTACTTCACGGTCTCCCTGACCGGCAATGTGCTGGGCCAGCAGTGTGCAGACATCGCCTCCGTGCTGTGCTGGGTCGTGGCCGCTGTCACCGCCATCTCCGGCATCAAGTACCTGTGGGATAACCGCAGCTTCATCAATACGGCAAAATAAGCGCCCGTCCGGGTGTAAAAAAGAAACGAGCGGAAAAAACCGCTCGTTTCTTTGATATTCCGACAAAAAATTACAGATAGGAGAGGGAAGTGGTGCTGAAAAACATCCTGACTGTCCTGCGGAAGCTGGCCTCGGCGGCAATGAACTTCCTGATCGTGTACTTCGAGAGCATCGCCGTCCCCATGAGCTGGGCCATGGGCGGGACCATCATGTTCACGATGTACACCGAGCTGTCCAACATCTTCAACGGCGCGGTCTGTCTGCTGGTGGGTCTGTGGCAGCTGAGCTGCATCTTCACCGGGCGGGAGCTGCCCCTCTGGCTCAAGCGGCTCAAGTTCATCTCCACCAGCTGCCTTGCCATGACCTTTTTAACGGTGGTCATCATCCTCGCCCCCATGTACGAGGACGGAAACGGCTGGTACATCATGCTTTTCACGGGCTCGATGCTCTACCACCATTTCCTCGACCCGGTGCTGGCGATCCTGTCGCTGGTGCTCTTCGAGCGTCTGCCCCGTCTGCCGCTGGGGCAGGTCTGGTGGGCGCTGGTGCCGACGATCCTATACGGTCTGTATGATTTGCACGGCAATATTACAGGAACCATCGACGGCCCCTACCCCTTCATGCGGGTATACGACCAGACCATTCAGGAGACGCTGATGTGGTTTACCATCATCCTTGTCACGAACCTGCTGTACGCCTTCCTGCTCTGGTGGCTGGGAGGAAACGGGAGAAAAAGCAAGGTGGGTCTGGAATTCAGGACATAAGAAAAAGGCCGCTGGACCTTGTGGGTACAGTGGCCTTTTCAGCCTCTCCCTTTGGGAGAGGTGGCATCGCTTGCGATGACGGAGAGGGCAAACCCAGTGTGTCGGAGCCGCTGCACAGCGACAAGCAGATTTTTTAACAGAGCAGTGTTATCGCAGTGTTCGAAATTCTCTGTCAGCATCCTTGCCCTCTCAGGCGCTGACGCGCCAGCTCTCCCAAAGGGAGAGCCATAAAAAGGAGTTACAGCAGCGGGATGCCTGCCTTCTCGCAGGCTTCGCGGGTGGCGTTGTCCCAGACGCTTGCCTGCACCTCACCGATGTGGGCGCTGCCCAGCAGCAGCATGCACAGACGGCTCTGGCCGATGCCGCCGCCGATGGTGTAGGGCAGTTCGCCGTTCAGCACCGCCTTGTGGAAGGGCAGCTCGCGGCGGTCGTCGCAGCCGGCGGCGGTGAGCTGACGGTCCATGCTCTCGGGGCTGACGCGGATGCCCATGCTGCTCAGCTCGTAGCTGCACTGCAGCGGCTCGTTCCAGAACAGCAGGTCGCCGTTCAGATCCCAGTCGTCGTAGTCGGGTGCGCGGCCGTCGTGGGGCTTGCCGCTCTTGAGGGGAGCACCGATCTTCATCAGGAAGGTGGTGCCGTTCTCCTTGACGATGGCATTCTCCCGCTCCTTCGGGGTCAGGTCGGGGTACTTATCCTCCAGCTCCTGGGTGGTGATGAAGGTGACGTTGGGGGTGTGGAGCGGCAGATCCTGCAGCTGGGGGAACATGGCGTGCAGGTTCATCTCGGTGGCGCAGACCGCCGACACGATGGAGCGCACGACGTTCTTCAGATACGTCTCGTTCCGGTCTTCCTCACGGATGACCTTCTCCCAGTCCCACTGGTCCACATAGATGGAGTGGAGGTTGTCCATGTCCTCGTCGCGGCGGATAGCGTTCATGTCGCAGTAGAGGCCCTTGCCCACGCGGAAGCCGTAGTCCTTCAGGGCCTTGCGCTTCCACTTGGCCAGCGACTGAACGACCTGCACCTCAATGCCGCTGTCCTTGGTGTCGAAGGTGACCTTCCGCTCGACGCCGTTCAAATCGTCGTTCAGGCCGGTAGAAGCCTCGACGAAGAGCGGTGCCGACACGCGGTAGAGATTCAGCGTGGCGCACAGGGTGTCGGCGAACAGCCGCTTCACGGTGCCGATGGCGCGCTGGGTGTCGTACAGGTTCAGTGCGGGCGTGTAGTTTTCCGGAATGATGATCTTGCTCATAGCAGATTACCCCTCTCTTGCTGCCCCCGCGCCGCCGAATCGCCGCGCCGAGAGCAGCTTCCCTTAATCGCAAGTTTCACAGATATGCCTATGGGTAACAGCATATTTGCGATATGCAGTTTGCGGATGCTGCCAGACCATTGAAAACGCAAACTGCTATATTAAAGTAAATTATGGCACAAGTTGCGGGCGATGTAAAGGGGGAAAGCGCTGATTTGGCGATAGAGTCAAGGCTTTTGGCGCAGAATAAACCTCGGCCCTTCCGCGCCCACAGTCCCGGTCGGAACAAAGCCCACCCGGTGCAGAACCGCCTGCGAGGCGGTATTGCCGGGGTCAGTTTCGGCCTCGACGGCGGTGACGCCGGGCTGTTCGAAGGCCCAGCGGCAGGCGGCGCGGACAGCCTCGGTGGCGTAGCCCTGATGTTCATATTCCGGCAGAAGGCCGTAGCCAATTTCCGGCTGGCCGTTTTCGGGCAGGCCCTTGAAGCAGAGGTCGCCTACCCAGTCGCCGGAATCGTTCTGGTAAAGCCCCCATGCGGTGTACCAGACCCACTGCTCGGGATGAGAGAGGGAAAGGTCCAGCATATCGGTGTAGGGCTGAATGAGTTCCGGGTCGGTGGTGCGGGCCAGAAGGGCGCGCATCCCGTCGGGCTGCAGGGGGATGAGAAAAAGACGTTCGGTGATAAGCTGCATGATAAAACCTCCGGGCTGCATTTTTGCCCAGTGTAGCACAAGCCGGGCAGGGGAGTCAAACGCTTGACTTACGCCCCGGCGGCTATTATAATAGGTTTGTAAAAGGATAAATGCGTTTATCCGGGCAGAGTAGCGCTGCATCGTCTGGGCAGAGAGAACGGGCCGTTGGCTGGAAGCCTGTTTGCAGACCGCCGCGTGAAGTGCGCCCGGACAGCACGCTGCGGGAAGCTGAGTATCGCAGCGCGGATGGCCGCCGTTACCGGCTTTGAGCGACAAACCGGAGTGGAACCGCGATTTTGAGAAAAGACCGCCTTCGATGCTGTGCTTTTGGCATGGCGTTGGAGGCTTTTGCTTTTTCGGGCAGGCTCGCAGGAGCTGGCCCTCTTTGCCAGGGGCTCCCCTCGATAGGGGAGCTGTCGAGCGAAAGCGAGACGGAGAGGTTTATGATCACGGCTTCGGTCTGTCCCACAAAAAGGAGTATTCAACTATGCAGATCTTCAACACCCTGACCCGTCAGAAGGAAGAGTTCGTGCCGCAGGTGCCGGGCGAGTACCGCATCTACGTCTGCGGCCCCACCGTCTACAACTATATCCACATCGGCAACGCCCGCCCGCTCATCGTCTTCGATACCCTGCGCCGTTACCTTGAGTACCGCGGCAACAAGGTCATCTATGTCTCCAACATCACCGACATCGACGACAAGCTCATCAAGAAGGGCCAGGAAGAGGGGACTTCCATGAAGGAAGTCGCCCAGCGCTTCGAGGCCGAGTACCTCAAGGATGCCACCGGTCTGAACTGCAAAAAGCCCACCGTCCAGCCCCGCGCTACCGAGCATATCCAGCAGATCCTCGACATCGTGAAAGACCTCATCGAGAGCGGCCACGCCTATGTCGCAAAGAACGGCGATGTCTACTTCCGCGTCAAGAGCGACCCCGAGTACGGCAAGCTGAGCCACCTCAAGCTGGACGACCTCGAAAGCGGCAACCGCGAGCTGCGCAGCCAGATGGAGGACGACCTGAAGGAAGACCCCGCCGACTTCGCCGTCTGGAAGGCCGCAAAGCCCGGCGAGCCCGCATGGGAGAGCCCCTACGGCATGGGCCGTCCGGGCTGGCACATCGAGTGCAGCGCCATGAGCCGCACCCATCTGGGCAAGACCATCGACCTCCACTGCGGCGGTCAGGACCTCATCTTCCCCCACCACGAGAACGAGATCGCCCAGAGCGAGTGCGCCAACGGCTGCGAGTTCGCCCGCTACTGGATGCACAACGGCTTCATCAACGTGGACAATCAGAAGATGTCCAAGAGCCTGCACAACTTCTTCACCGTCCGCGACGTGGCCAACCTCTACGGCTACGAGCCCATCCGCTACTTCATGCTGACCGCCGGCTACCGGATGCCGCTGAACTACACCGTAGACCTCATCGAGAGCTGCAAGAACAGCCTCGAGCGCCTCTACACCTGCCGCGAGAACCTCGACTTTGCCCTGAGCAAGACCGAGTTCGGCACCGACGAGACGCTGAAGGAGAAGGCCGAGGAAGCAAAGAAGAAATTCTGCACCGCCATGGACGACGACCTGAACACCCCCGACGCCCTGGCTGCTGTCTTCGACCTCGTGAAGGACATCAACACCCTGTCCGCCGCTTCCAGTAAGGCTGCTCTCGAGGCCGGCGCTGCCGCCTTCGACGAGATCACCGGCGTGCTGGGCCTGATGTACAACCGCAAGAAGGACGAAGTTCCCGCCGAGGTGACCGAACTGGTGGAGAAGCGTGCCGCCGCCAAGAAGGCCAAGGACTGGGCTGCCGCCGACGCCATCCGCTCACAGCTCACCGAGATGGGCTGGGCCGTGAAGGATACCGCTCAGGGTCCCCAGCTGAGCAAGCTGTAATCTGAATATCCGATGCAGGGCAGACCTGCGCTTTGCCAAAAGCTGGAGGCTTTGGGCGGCGCGGGCCTGCCCTGCTTTTTTTCGTGGAAAAGGGAAAACGTAAAAATCGACAAAATCCGAAAAGAGCTGTACAGAACGTGTTTACATCTCTGGCCGCGTTTGCGGCGGCGGCAGCTCTGGTGTTGTGCCTCGTGGTCTGCGGGGAGCTGTTCGAGAAGCCCGATACTCTCCGTCACGCGGCCCTGATGATGACCGATCTCGACAACCTCAAGACCATCAACGACACGTATGGCCACGACTGGGGTGACATTTATCTGCGGCAGACGGCCCACAGCTTACGGCAGAACTCGCCCGGAGGCACTGTGGTGGCCCGCCCGGCGGCAGAGCCGGGGGCCATCGACGAAAAGGCCGCCGAGGTCATCGCCGAGGTGGAACGCCAGAAAGCCGAGCGGGAAGAAGCCGGGTCTTAAAAAGCAAAAAATATCGCCCTCTGTATTGGCATTGTGCCGGTACAGAGGGCGATTTTTTGTCTATCTTTACTGAATGAAGCTGACGAAGAAGGGGCAGAGCACGGCGGTGAGGACGCCGGCCACGGCGATGGACAGGCCGCTCATGGCGCCTTCGACCTCACCCATCTGCAGAGCTTTGCTGGTACCTACGGCATGGGCCGAGGTGCCGATGCCGACGCCCTTTGCGATGGGGTCGGTGATGTGGAAGATCTTGCAGACCACCTCGGCCAGCAGGTTGCCCGCGATGCCGGTGAGGATGACGATGGCACCCGTCAGGGCCGCGATGCCGCCCAGCTCAGCGGCAACGTCCATGCTGATGGCCGTGGTGACGGACTTCGGCAGGAGGGTGGCGTACTGCTCCCGGGTGAGGCCCAGCGCGAGGGCCAGAGCCAAAGCGCTGCCGAGGCTCACCAGCGTACCCACGGAGATGCCCGCGATGATGGCGGCGGCATTCTCCTTCAGCAGATCCCACTTTTCATAGAGCGGGATGGCGAGGCTGATGGTGGCCGGCAGCAGCAGATAGTTCACCGGGGCGGCACTGACCTTGTAGTCGGCGTAGGAGATGTTCAGCACACTCAGCAGGATGATGACGAAGATGCTGCCCAGCAGCAGCGGGTTGAAGATGGCCTTGCCGGTGGTTTTGTTGATGAGAGCACCCAGCGCGAAAGCGGCCAGCGTCAGCAGCACGCCCCACGCGGCGGACCCGGAGAGGAAGCCCTGTAAGAGATCAGTCATGTTCGGCCTCCTTTTTTGCAGCGCGGAGGCTGGTGAGGGCCTGGGTGGTGCGGCCTGCACTCACGAGGACCAGCACCGTCACCGGGATGATGGCGATGACGATGGGCAGCAGCATCTCGCCCATCTCTGCCCACAGCTCCATGACGCCCGCGGCGGCAGGCACAAACAGCAGCGGGAAGATGCCGGTGAGGAACAGGCCCACTTCCTTGACCTGCTCGAGCTTCACGATGCCGAAGCGGAGCGCGGCCAGGAGCAGCAGCAGGCCGTAGATGCTGGCCGGGATGGGGAGCGGGAGCACTGCGTGGCAGATCTCGCCCAGAAAACAGAACGCCAGAATGCGCGCAAATTGAAACAGATAGTTCGTAAGGATGCCTCCTTTGACTCGGCTGAACAGAAAAATACAAAATAAGATACAAGTCAACAGTATAAACCAAAAGTCCCTGCGGCGCAACGGCAATACTGGCCAAGATTTTGCACCCTTGGCGCAGAAAATTGGAGGTTTGGATAGCGTGCCTGCCCCAAACCCTGATGTTGAGGTTTCGACAAACTGGAATTGTTCTAAATCTTCTCGGCTGCACCTTCTTGCCCTTCGGACAAGGAGTCTCCCTCGTTCAAAGTTCTTACGAAATTTCTGTTTAACGATTTCTTTTTCCGGTATTTTCTGTCCCTCGGATTTCCTCATGATAGAAATAATCTACGATCACCGGATGTCCCTGCGGGACTCTGCCATAAGGCATTTCATTATCCACAAAGGGACAATCATACTTCTTAGCCATTTCCTCAGCTTTTACTTCAAGTGCTTCAAAGTAGCTGCGGTTATGCTTGTTATAGATCTCGTCGTAAAGTGGTACAAGATCAGGATATTTTCCGGCGATATAATCCATAATTGTCTTTTTGAAACCGCCTCGAAGATTGAGATTTTCGAGCCAGAACAGATCGCACTGATCCTTTACCCGCTCAAAGATTGCTTCAAAATCCGTGATACCGGGGAATACCGGGGATACGAAACAGACTGTACGGATACCTGCCTCATATACCTGCTTCATAGCAGCGATACGGTGCTCAATGCTCGAAGCAGAATCCATATCGTTCTTGAAATTTTCATCTAGTGTGTTGATCGACCATGAAACGGTTACACGTCCAAGCTTCTTCAACAGATCAATATCCCGTACCACAAGATCCGACTTTGTGCAGATCAGAATATCTGCGTCACTGCCGATCAGCTGCTCCAGAAGTTTTCTGGTATTCCCGAATTGCTCCTCCTGTGGATTGTAGCCATCTGTCACAGAACCGATGACCACCCGCTGTCCGGCATATTTCTTCGGATTTTTAATTTCCGGCCAATGCTTCACATCAAGGAAAGTGCCCCATTCCTCCTTGTGCCCGGTAAAGCGCTTCATAAAAGAAGCATAGCAATACTTGCAGGCATGTGTACAGCCCACATAGGGATTGACCGAGTAACCGCCTACCGGCAGACTAGACTTAGTCATGATATTCTTTGTTTCCACCTCACGAATGAGGATTCCATTTATTACTTCTTCCATGATTTCTGTACCTCTAACACTTTATTAAATTCTTCCGGCATTTCCTGAATCATATTTTCATCCCCTATGATAGGGACAAGGTCTTCCTTCATAAACACCGGAATGCCGAGCTTATGTGCCTGGTCCGTCAGAGACCATGCCCATTCCGGCTCCGTATGAATCTTCCTGCTCTGAGCTCCGGTCATGGTGCCCACAACGATCCAGTTGATTCCGGAAAGGTCAACTGTGCCGGGATCGTCGAATAACGGTTCAAAGGTAACATGGTAATGTTTTGCTCTGATGTTTTTCCGAAGGGCGTCGATACGCCATAGCTCTGCTTTCCTCGTCACCGTAACGCCAAACCATGCGTTTTCCAGATCAGTATCAAAATCCAGCAGATCTGGTCGCTTTGTAAGGAACAGGAACTGATGCTGTGGATTTTCACGGATTTTTTCAAATACCTCGTCTCTCCATTCTGACTTCCAGCCGGAAAGATCGCTCATGCCGGTAAGAAGAAAGTTCTGCGGACGTTTCTTTTCCATCATCTTGAGCTTACCTGGAAAGAATTCAGGGTCAGCAAAGTCATCAATTATATGCCAGCGTTTCACATTATTGCGGGCATAGCAATATGCACACCCCACTGTACATCCGATGACGATATTCATGTTTTGAATCTGATCTTTGATACAAATACTCATGATTTCTGCCACTCCTCAAGATTCTTTCTGATACGGTCGAGGCATTCCTCAAACTGGGTAATTTCTTCCTCCGAAAAACCTTTGTAGTAAATACTGCCCATTTTATCAGATACAGAATCGTATTCGTCCTTTAAGGCATGTGCTTTTTCAGTCAGAAACAGGAGTGTTTTCCTTTTGTCCGTTTCAGACTGAACACGTCTTATCAGCCCTTGATTTTCCATTCTTTCCAGCATCGTAGTAAGAGAAGTTATCGCTAATCCACATTTAATCGAGAGTGACCTGATTGAGATTCCATCTTCCTGCCACAGTACATAAAGAATACGCCCTTGGGCTCCGTTAAACGCATCAATATTCTTTTCGCTGAGAATCTTCTCAAAGATTCGATCTCCAAGTTGTTTTATTTTGGTAACAAGAAATCCGCCATTTGTTTTCATACAAAAGCTCCTATATAGTAGTTTATAAAATCATACTATATAGGAGCTTTATTGTCAACAGTTTGTATGTCTGAGTAGAGGTAAATTCCGATTTGTTGAGCCGAGTATACCATACCGCCAGCCGAAAGACCATCCCAGATGCGAAAAAGGCAGGATACCATCGCCACGGTGATACCCTGCCTTTGTTTTTTACGAATGGCTCTGACTTACATTGTTCCTGTCCTGTCCCGCCCAACCGAGGTTCTGCAAACGGTGCTCCGGCAGGCGGAGCTTTCTTGGTAGACATTCCTAGCCGTTGGAAACCGCGCACTAAACAACAGCCCACTGGGCTGTTGTTTGCCACGCCTGCGGCGTGGCCGTGCTGTTCTCGTCCTGTCCCGCCCACGCAAAAAATCCCGAGTCATTTGACTCGGGATTTTTGTGGTGGAGCATTGTCCACAGCACTCGAACCCAACACTTCCTCACGGGTGACCGTTTTGGCATCGTCCGTGAAGTTGAAATTGAGCACGACCCGGTCATCAAAGACGTAGACCGAGTTGACAAAGGTATCAATGATTTGCCGCTGGTGTTCCGTGCTGCCCACGTCACCCTTGCGGAATTTCTCAAGCCAGAACCGAATCCACTCACGGGTCAGGACGGGCTTTTTCAGTTCTTCTTCCAGAATGCTGGTGTTCAGGGCTTCTTTCCGGGCTTCCAATTCGTCTAGCCGCTGCTTGGTGGTCGAGGTCAGGATGCCCTGTTCAATGGCCTCCAGAAGGTTTGCCAGCCGCTTCTCCGTGTCCCTGAGCTGGTCTTTCAGGACAGGCAGCCGGGCGTTCTCTTTCTGCTGGGCTTCCATGACCAAATCTATCAGCTGTTCGATGATTTCATCGTTAAAAATCACCTTAATGGCAGTGTCCACCACGAACCGCTCCAGAGGCTCCTTGCGGATGGCTTTCAGGTCGCAGTGCGCCTTGCCGTGGCGTTTGGCGTTGCCGCACTTGTAGTAATAGTAGGTGTTTCCCATGTGGCTGGTGCCGCTTTCGCCACCCATCAGGGTGCCGCACTTGCCACAGAACAGCTTGGTGGTCAGCAGATAGCTCACATCCTCTTTTGCAGGCCGACCGTGGGCGATCCTGTTCTGCTCGAAACGCTGCTGCACCCGGTCGAACAAATCCTGGTCAACAATAGCCGGAATGCCGCCCGGCGTCACAATGTCCTTGTAGCGGTATTCGCCGATGTAGCGGCGGTTGCGGAAGATCTGGAAGAAGCTGTTCTTTACGAACGGCTTCCCGGTGCGGGTACGCAGGCCGCGCTCATTCAGGGATGCTGCAATCTTCTCAGCCGGTTCGCCGTCGGCGTACCGGGTGAAGATCTCCTGCACAATGGGAGCTGTCTCCGGGTCGATATGGTACAGCCTGTCCTCCTTGCCAATGGTGAAGCCCAGCGGAACGATCCCGCCGTTGTACTTGCACTGGAGTGCATTTTCGCGCTCACCGCGCGCTACTTTCAGGGCGAGTTCGGCGGAATAGTATTCCGCCATGCCAATAAGCATACTCTCCACCATAATGCCTTCAGGCCCTTGCGAAATGGGTTCCATGGCAGACACCAGATGAACACCGTTCTTTTCCAGCTGGTGCTTGTAGTTCACAGCATCGTAGCGGTTCCGGGCAAAGCGGTCGAGCTTCCAGACCAGAACCACATCGAAGATTTTCTTCGCGCTGTCCTTTATCATGTGCTGGAACTCCGGGCGGTCATCCGTCTTGGCAGAGTAGGCACGGTCAATGTAGGTGCCGACCACGGTGATGCCGTTTTTCTCGGCGTAGTCCTTGCAGTCGCGCAGCTGTCCCTCAATGGACGCTTCGCGCTGGCTATCGGATGAATAGCGGGCGTAGATTACGGCGGTCATGGCTGCACCTCTCTTTACACATCATTGAATGTCAGGTTATTCAATCGAAGCAATGTTTCGTATAACCTATATACCATATTTCGCACCCGTTTGCAAGAAAAACAAAACAGAAAAGTGGTGGTGCTCACCGTGAACACCACCACTTCAGAAGAAAAAGGTTCTTTGCTTGCTTTATGCGTCTTAACAATTTGGAAACAATTGCGCAAAAGCTGTTTTGAGCGAATTAGCTGAGAGCAAGAATCGTCCCGTGGCCACAAATTTTCAATTCTTGAAAATGTTGTGCCCTTCCGGGACTGCACTTCTACAACGCTCTCGCGTTTTTGAAGTGTTCTTGTTGGGGCGTGCCTGCCCCAAACCCTGCTAGGAACGAGTACAGCAAACTGGAATTTCACTTACTTAGATAATGGCAATGTCAATTTTCCTGATAATAAAAAATACAGCAGAAGTAAACCAACTATAATTAGAATACCGCCAACCACTTTAATGCCAATTCGATTAACCTTGTTATTTTTTATAATTTTATTTGCAAAAACCAATAGTAGCGCACCAACTACTATAATAAAAACAGATATTAACGGATACATGAGTTTTCTCCTTTCAAATTCCGAGTTGTTGAACTAAGCCGAGTATATCATACTCTCCAATGAAAGAACACCCCGATATAGTGAAATTTTGCCGTTTTCCTGCGTACGTGCGTACACACTCCACAGGAATTCTAAGGGGCCTGCCCCTTAGCACACGGACTTTGGAACAAAGTCTAGTGTGTTACACATTGTCAGAGGTGTACAGGCTCCCGGTACGCACGTACGCAGCGATTACCCCCAAACGCGCCATATAGGGGGACGATCAAGTTCGCACAAAGCGACCTTGATCCCGCAAAGCAAAAGGCAGGATACCACTATCATAGTGATACCCTGCCTTTACTCGTTCCTGTCCACTGTTCCGAGTAGTGCCTTCTCAGAACCTCTTGTAAACAAAAAACGTACCCGAACCCTTTTTCATAAAGAATCGGGTTCGAGTACGAACTGTATGGTGGACGGTACAGGACTCGAACCTGTGACCTCCTGCACGTCAAGCAGATGCTCTACCAGCTGAGCTAACCGTCCATATTCTGTTGCGTCGTGACGACTCTGATATAATACCATGACTCGCCCGAAAAAGCAATACTTTTTTCGAAAAAATTCTGATTTTCTTTTCTGCGCTCCGAAAAAAGGGCGCAAAAAGCCCCGGCGGCGTCCAAAGAGCGGACAGCGCCGGGGAGAAAACAGGGAAAATTACAGCTTTGCTTCGGGGAAGCCCTCGAGCTTCGAAGTGCAGTGGGGGCAGCGGACAGCCTTGATAGCGATCTCGCTCTGGCAGTAGGGGCATTTCTTGGTGGTGGGCTCCTTTGGCTCTTCTGCGGGCTTCTTGTGCAGCATATTGATGGCCTTGATGGTCACAAACAGCACGAAGGCCACGATGAGGAAGTTGATGATGGCGTTGAGGAAAGCACCGACGCCGATGCCAACATCGCCGATCTGGATGACGACATCCGAGAAATCGGCGTTGAAGAACAGGCCGATGATGGGGGAGATGATGTCGTTTACCAGAGAGTTGACGATGGCGGTGAAAGCCGAGCCGACGACCACACCAACTGCCATGTCGAGCACATTGCCGCGCATGGCGAAGGCTTTGAACTCTTCAAAGAAATTCTTGATGCCGCTGGTTTTCTTTTCTGACATGATAAGTACCGCTCCTTTTGCCGCAGATGGCATGATATACCTATATAATACAAGAAGACGGCAATGTTTTCAAGTTAGACCTGATGCTCTTTAGACCTGATGCTCTGCGATCCACTGGCTCATCTGCTGGGCGATGGCCTTGATGGAGCCGTCGTTGAACGGCACCTGCAGGCCGGCGGTCTCGCACAGCTCGGTGTAGCTGGCCGTGCCGGCACGGCGGACGAGGCGCAGATAGCGCGCCCATGCATCCTTCTGGTCATGGAGGCTCAGCAGGAAGAACTGCAGAGCGGCCATGGTGGACAGGCAGTAGTCGATATAGTAGAAGGGGCATTCGTAGATGTGGAGCTGACGCTGCCAGCCTGCACCGCGGCCATAGAAGGGCAGGTTGTCGAAATCGATCCAGGGGCGGTACTTGTGCTCCAGCTCCAGCCAGGTCTGGTTGCGCTGGTCGGGGGTCAAATCGGGGTTCTGGTACATGATGTGCTGGAACTCATCCACCGCGCAGCCGTAGGCCAGGAAGAGGAAGCTGTCTTCGGCGTGGAGCAGGGCGTACTTGTCGGTGTCCTTGCCGAAGAGCAGGTGGTGCCACGGTGCGGTGAGGAACTCCATGGCCATGGAGTGGATCTCGGCGCTCTCCATGCCGGGGCATTCGAGGTCGGCGGGGATCTTCGGATCGCGCTCAGCCACATAGCCCTCGAAGGCGTGGCCGCACTCATGGGTCAGAACATCCACGTCAGCGGAAGTGTTGTTCCAGTTGGCGAAGATGAAGGGGGCTTTATAGGAAGGCAGGCTGGTCATGTAGCCGCCGGACATCTTGCCGGGGCGGCTTTCGACGTCGAACAGCTCGTTGTCCTGCATGAAGTCGATGAACTCTGCCGTCTCGGGGCTGAGCTCATGGTACATGGTGCGGGCGGCGGACATCCGGGCGTCGTAGCCCTCGATGGGCTTGGGGTTGCCGTCCTTGAAAGCCACCGGCAGGTCGGCAAAAGTGGGGTGCTGGATGCCGGTGCGCCTGTTCTTGAGAGCGATGACCTTCTGCAGCTCCGGCACGACGTCGTGGGCTACCTGGTCACGGAAGCGCTTGATGTCCTCGGGGCCGTAGCCGATGCGGTTCATCCGCACATAGGACAGCTCGCTGTAGTCGTGGAAGCCCATCACCTGAGCCTGCTGGTTCAGGTTCTTGACGATCTTGGTGTACAGCTCGTCCAGCTCGGCGCGGTGGGCGTCGAAGTAACCGGCCTCGGCCTCATAAGCGGCCCGGCGGGTGGCGGCATCGGTGCTCTCCTTGTAGGGGCCAAGCTGGGGGATGGTGAGCTGCTTGCCGTCCAGCTCCACCAGCGCACCGCCGTAGATCTGCTGGTAAGAGCTGACGAGGGCGTTGTACTCCTGCTGAAGGGCCACGGTGCGCTCGTCCATGCCCAGCACGGCGTTCTTCATGCCGGCCACGCAGGTGGAGCCGAAGGCCTCGGTCAGGGCGTCCACATGGGGGTTGGCGAGGAAGGCGCGGCTGATCTCGACGCTGGCGTTGGACACTGCCGGGCCGTTGGCGTCGAAGAAGTCCTGCTCGGCTTTCCAGTAGGCGTCGCGGGTGTCGCAGGTGTAGTGGATGTTGGCGAGGTTGGCGGCCGTGTTGTAGTCGGCGAAGGCGCGGCTCTGCTCGTAGTAAACCTCCACAAGGGTCTCGCCGCTGTCAGCGGCAGCTGCCTTTGCGGTCAGCTCTTTGCAGCGGGCCAGCAGCGCGTCGATGTCAGGGCGGGTATAGGTCATCTCACTGAATTTCATCGTGATAAATCCTTTCCGGGGCGGGAAAGCCCCTTTCAATATCATGCCCATCTTATCACGTTTGGGCCAAAAAAGAAAGACTTTGAGCATATGTGATAAATTCTGCGGCTTTGTTTTAGCAAACCTGTTGCATCCCGTGATTGAAACAGGGCGAAAAAAAGCATATAATAACAGTATCAACAGAGTAAGGCCATGCGCGTCAAGTGCCGCATCAACGGGGAGTTGTGCTGCGGACGAAGGGAGACCCGCGGTGCATGGCCTGCATCCCGCTGCTGCATGGACTTGGGTGCGGGCGAGGCCGTCTGCACGGCGTCGTCCGGAAGTGAAGTTTGTTGAACTCACGCCCTCCTTTGTGCGGTTTGTCACAGGGGAGGGCGTTTCTTTCTGCTCCCCCCGCAGTTCCTGAAAAACAGGAGGACAGTTGATATGAAAAACGAATCCAGGATCTCCGTGCGCACCCTGACGGCGATGGCCCTGCTCATCGCCATGAGCATCGTCTTTTCCCGGGTGCTGAGCATCTCCACCGGCTTTGTCCGGTTCAATCTGGGCAGTCTGCCGGTGCTGCTGGCGGGCATCCTCTTTGGACCGTGGGCGGGTTTCGTCGTGGGCATGGTGGCCGACATCATCGGCGGCGTACTGGCTGGCTATGCCATCAATCCGCTCATCACGCTGGGTGCGGCGTCCATCGGCCTGGTCGGCGGCTTGGGCTGGCAGAAGCTTTCTCATCTGCGCACCGGCAACCGGCTGTGGTGCAGTGTGCTGGCGGCACACTTCGTCGGCTCGATGGTCATCAACTCGCTGGCGCTCCACATCTTTTACGGCTATGCATGGGCAGTGCTCATCGCCCGCATCCCGAATGCGCTGGTGCTCACGGCGGTGAATACGGTGTTGCTGCGTATTCTGCTCGAGAATCGGGCGCTGATGGCAATGGCGAAACGATAAAGGCCTGCGCTCCGCGCGGGTGCGCCTGCGGCGTGGGGCAGGTTTTTTCTTTTGGTCAAATGGCTTGCGCTCCGCGCGGGCCAGAGCGCAGGGCTGGTTTTTTCTTTGAGCTGGTTCGCGCGCCGGTGGCGCGGGGCAGGTTTTCTTTTTCGGTCAAATGGCTTGCGCTCCGCGCGGGCCAGAGGTAGGGAGGGGTGTTTCGAATCCCCCCTCCCTACCTCTGGACTCCACTCTCCCCGCAACGAGTTAAGGGCTGC
>OODN01000640.1_pt1 | contig 17953 bp, 17 predicted proteins | sample 1671651 | NCBI WGS metagenome assembly OODN01 (sample SAMN06348178, study PRJEB24527) | human gut metagenome | biome: human gut; feature: ankylosing spondylitis patient; material: feces | host: Homo sapiens | place: China | collected 2015-10 | reverse complement strand
GGGCTTGGCGGGCGACGCAGCCGGGAGCGCCGCCGCGACGCCCCCGGCCAGCGATACGGCCCAGACCCCTGCCTCGCCCACCACGCTCACCGTGGGCTCGGTCGCACTCGATCCCGACCGCCGCGAAGTCATCGTCGGCGGCTCGCCCATCGTGCTCACAGCCCGAGAGTTCGACGTCCTCGCCCTGCTTATGGCGCATGCCGAAACCGTGCTCACGCGCGAGCGCATCGCGCACGAGGCACTGGGCTACGAATACGTGGGTGACACCAACAACGTCGACGTGCACATCGCGCACCTGCGCGCCAAGATCGAGGACGCCGGCGGTGTTCGCATCATCCAGACCGTGCGCGGGGTGGGCTATGTCTGCCGCGCGTAACGCCGAGGCCAAGCGCGTCACCTCCATCGCCCGCGCCATCAACTGGAGCTACATGTGGCGCCGCCTGGTGAGCTATGTCTGGCTCGATCTGTGGCTGTTGGTTATTGCGGTGGCGATCCTCGTCTATGGATACAACCAGACGCTGCCCAACGGCGCGTTTACCGCAGGATGGATCCCCAGCGCCACCGTTCGCAGCATGTCGCTGACGCCCGCGCGCGGCTGGGACCTGACAACGCTCACCTATACCGTCGAGCTTGCGCGTACCACCAAGACTTTCCCCCTCGCGCAGGACCTCGTCACGCTATGGCCTCTCTACCTTGTAGTTGTGGGTTGGCAGGTCATCAGCGTGCTCAACATGCTCGGCGGCGCCCGCCGCGTGCGCCGCACCATGGCGCCGCTCAACGATCTGGCCCTGCGCGTGGACGAACTCGGCCGCATGCAGCTCTCCGGCGGCAAGATGGAAACGCTCGAGCAGGCCATCGAGCGCGCAAGCGTCGACTCGCCGAGCGTCACCACCGGCGACGCCGACCTGGCAAGCATCGAGGTCGCGCTCAACCGCCTGCTGCGCCAGATGCAAGAGGCCAAGCTGCAGCAGATGCGCTTTGTCAACGACGCGAGCCACGAGCTGCGCACGCCCATCGCGGTGATTCAGGGCTACGTGAACATGCTCGACCGCTGGGGCAAAGACGACCCGGACGTGCTGGCAGAATCCATCGCGTCCCTCAAGGCCGAAAGCGAGCACATGCAAGAGCTCGTGGAACAGCTGCTGTTTTTGGCACGCGGCGACGCCGGACGCACGGTCCTGCGGCGTGCGAATACCAACCTGGCCGCGCTGGTCGGCGAGGTATGCGAGGAGTCACAGATGATCGATGCCGCGCACACGTATCGACTGGCGTACGACGCTGCGCTTGTCAGCGACCCGCGCTGCGACGCGCCCGTTGACGTGGCGCTCGTGAAGCAGGCTCTGCGCGTGATCGTGCAAAACGCCGCCAAGTATTCGGACGCGGGCACGCCCATCTCGTTTGGCGTAGCGCCGGATGCGGGCGCAGGCACGATCGACATAAGTGTTGAGGACGAGGGTATCGGCATGAACCAGGAATCCGCAGCTCACGCGTTTGAACGGTTCTACCGCGCCGACAACGCACGCGATGCCGGCGCGCAGGGCTCGGGTCTGGGGCTTGCCATTGCCAAGTGGATCGTCGATAGCCATGGTGGTGTCATTGGCGTGACCTCAGTCGAGGGCGTCGGCAGCCGCTTTACGATTCGCCTGCCGCGGTAGGGGCGTCTCTCACGAATCGAAGGTGAATGCTTTTCCGCGAAGTGAACGACCTATTTTGGACCCCCGAAGCATCCACACTTTTTGACGCCAAAACCGCAGGAAAAACCTTACGAAACCGCAGGAAACGGTGCCTCCAAAGTGTCGATGCTCCAGGGGTCCAATTTCACTCGTTCACTTCGCGGAAAAGCATTCACCTTCGTTTTACGGCAGCCCGTCAGTCACCCTCTCGGCATTAAAAATGGGGTAAGGCCACGTGGCCTTACCCCATTTTTCGTTAGCTATAGCAGCCTGTGCGCTACTCGCGGCACAGGTGCACGGCGAAGCCGGCGAACTCGCGCTTAAAGTACACGAGCTTGGTGCCGCCGTCGGGCAGCAGCACGCGCGACTCCTCGTTGACCTCGAGCCCGCGCTCGGCAAACCACTTCTCGGCAGCGTCGATGTCGTTGACGGCAAAGCCGATGTGGCCCTTGGTGCCACGACCGTTCTGCTTCATGACCTCGATCAGCGAATCGTTAAAGTACGAAACCGGGGTCTCGATAACGGGCAGGCCCATCATCGTCGAGAACAGCTCCGCGATCCCCAGGGCATCTGCCGGGTCGGTGGCGTTAATGCCCACATGGGCAACGCGCATGCCAAAGAGCTCGACCGGATTGGCGTTCTGCTCACTCATACAGTCAGCGCCTACTGAGCCATGACGTCGAGGACGGCCTTCTCGGCAGCGACGCGGTTCATGCCGGTCATGAAGGGCACGCCGCTCACGTACGGGCAGGTGAGGCCCTCGGGAGCAACGGTGGTGGCGATCAGCAGGTCGGCGCCCTCGTCGCAAGCGTCCTTGGCCTCAGAGATGGCGCACTGCACGATCTCATACTTGCCGGCATAACCGTTGGCGTCGAGCATGGTAGCGACCTTCTGGGCAACGAGCGTGGAAGTAGCAGCGCCAGCACCGCAAGCCAAAACGATCTTCTTCATAGGTAATGTCTCCCTTCATGGTTTACTTTAGGTAAGTGTACCGCAGCGAGCGATGGCACTCAGCCTCGATGAGCTTTTATGCCAGTTTGCTTGCGCGCTGCGTATAATACATCTAGTACGTGTTGTCATACCGCTCGCTATATGAGCGACTAAGGATCCCAATATGCCCGATTCCCGCACCCTCTGGACCGCCGTCGTTATCATCTGCATCGGCGTGTCGGTGTTCTTTAGCGTCAAAAAACGCACCACGTTCAAGCGTCTGCAGCAGCTTATGGCTGCCAAGCAGTGGGACGAGTTCGATCGTTTGCTCGACGGCAAACTCACCAGCATGCTGTACCCGCGCTACAACCGCGACTACCTGCGTCTGAACTCCTATCTGCTGCGCGAGGACCACAAGCGCGCCGATGAGATGTTCGATTTGCTGCTGGGGCTCAATCTGCCCAAGATGCAGCGCGTCGACCTGGTGATTAAGGCCTTTAACTACTATGCTGGCCAGGAGGACCGCAAAAAGTCCAAGGAGCTTCTGCACGAGATCAAGGGCTTTGAGGGCGGTCAGGCCGAGGCGGTCGCACACGAATGCCAGCTGATGTACGACACGATGATCCTCAAGCGCCACAACGACATTCCCGAGCTGGAGCGCATGCTCAAGGAAGCCGGTGACGACAAGGTTAAGAGCTGCCGCCTGGAATACCTGCTAGCCCTGCAGTACCAGAACAAGGGCGACGAGGCCAAGTTCGCCGAGTACTTGGAAAAGTCGGGCCAACACTCGATGGCCGTCAACGCGTAACGGACGGCTTGTGCTAGACTTCTAGTCTCACGGGGGCGTGGCGGAATTGGCATACGCAGGGGACTTAAAATCCCTCGCCGCAAGGATTGTGGGTTCGAGTCCCACCGCCCCTACCATATGAAGCGTTCGAGCCCGTATCCCCAAGGGATGCGGGCTCGTCTCTTTTTCACGCCGGCGGAGCTCTAAGTTGCGGTGGAATAGTTAAAAGGCGCTGAGGCTGGGGGTCCAGCCGATGGTGGGTAGCTCACCGTCGAGAACCTCGTTAATGGTGGCGGCCATGCCGGCAAGCAGGCTGTTCTCGCTTACGGTGAGCGTGTCGTAGCCGCCGGCTCGCATAAGCTCGCGAATCACCACGGCACCAGCCAAGATCACGCCCGCGCGTTTGGGCTGTACACCCGGTAGCGCGGCGATGCCTTCCGCGTCCAACACAGACATGCGCTCGATAGCGGCCGAGACCTGCTCCAGCGACAGCTCGCGTAGGTGCACAAAGCTCGAATCGTACGGTTCCAGCTCGTGGACCAGAGCCACCAGCGTAGTCACCGTGCCGCCCACCGCGACTAAGCGTTCGGCGCGCTCAAAGTCGACAGGCAGGCCCTCAAAATAGGCGGCGAACTGCTCGCCTGCCCACGCGGCAGCGGCAGCAAGCTCGCCATCCGCGGGCGGCAACGCAGAGAAAAAGCGCTCCGTCACGCGACGGCAACCGATGTCCAGCGAGCGCGTTCCCTCCAGCGCAAAGACGCCGCGCTCCGGAGCGTATACGCCCGTCGCGAGTTCCGTGGACCCGCCGCCCGAATCCGCGACGATGATGCGCTCGCCGGCAAAGTCGTGCGCCACGCCAAAAAACGTCAGGCGCGCCTCGACCTCGCCCGGAATCACCTGTGGTTTGAGCCCCAACTCGCGCAGGCCGTCCAGCAGCAGCGCGGCATTGGACGCATCGCGCGCGGCACTCGTGCACGTGGTGCAGACGCACACGGCCCCAAAGGCACGGGCCTCGTCCACAAACATGCGGCACGCAGCGAGCACACGCTCGACAGCCGCCTCGCAGAAGCGCCCCGTCGCGTCCACGCCCTCGCCCAGGTCGGTAATCTCGGTATGCTTGGACGATTCCACAATCGCTCCGCCCTCGACCTGGGCCAACACCAGTCGCGACGACACCGTTCCCAGGTCGATCGCGGCCACCTTATAGCGTTTGCAATTTGTCATTGCGGGCTCCCCTCCGGGCGCTATTTGCCGTTGGACACGACCGTCTGACCCTCGACGCCGTTAAACCCAAACAGCATGTCGAGCGCCTGGATGTACCACGGCGCGTCCTTGCCGACTTCTTCGATTTCCTTGGCCACTTCGCTGGCCTTCTTGGCGTTTGAGGACTTTTTGCTCGACGACGAGTCCGAATCGTCGTCCAAGCCTAGCACGTCAATCTTCTTCTCGCCGGGCATCACCAGGCCCAGGTCCTCGGACGCCGCGTCCTTGATACCCTCCTCCGAGAGCAGCTTGTCGACGCTTTTTTGCAGCTCATCATTGTATTGCTGGCGAATCTCGACCTGCTTGGCCAAGATATCGCTCGAACGCTTTGCCACGTACAGATCGCGCACGGGAAAATACAGGCTCACGAGCACCAGCGCCACCACGATACCGATAAACAGCGGACGCAGAGAGCCATGCGTAAAGTCATAGATCGCCTTGACCACCGCGTTGTCGTTGGCGTAGCGCATAAAGTCCGAGCCCGAAAGACGACTCGAGGGTCTGCTCGATTTGTCGTGTGCCTGAGTCGAGAGACGCGATGCATGCGACGAACGCGCCGGGCGCACTGGTCCATCTGCCAAAGTATTTGATTGGGCATTGGGGCGCGAGGTACTTGTCGGGCGCTGCGCGGGGCGGCCGACGCCGGCGTAGGCGGACCCACCGAGCTGCACCGTGCGCGCACGGTGCAGCGACGGCTCGCGCGAACCGGCGGAATAGTACCTGTTGTCGTAAATCTGATCCATGTGCGCCTTGTGCGGTTGAGGTTTGTTTGCGCTAAGTATTCTAGTTATAGCACGAGCGCCCGCACCGCCTTCGCCAGCCTTTGCTCGTCATAAAAAAGGCGCTGAGCCATATAGCCCAGCGCCCACAGCGCTTTGCGGCGTCCAGCCAAGGCGGGGCGGAACCGAGTCAGCCTCCCCCTCGCCAAATTCGCCCGTTTAGCGAATGTTGTAGAACGCGGCCTTGCCGGCGTAGCGCGCGCTGCCCTCGAGCTCGTCCTCGATACGGATGAGCTGGTTGTACTTGGCGATGCGGTCGCTACGGCACGGGGCGCCCGACTTGATCTGGCCGGCATTGACGCCCACGACCAGGTCGGCGATCGTGGAATCCTCGGTCTCGCCGGAGCGGTGGCTCACGATGCAGGCGTAGCCGGCCTCCTTGGCGGTCTCGATGGCCTCGAGCGACTCGGTGAGCGTGCCGATCTGGTTGACCTTGACCAGGATCGCGTTGGCGGCGCCCAGCTTGATGCCCTTCTTGAGGCGCTCGGTGTTGGTGACGAACAGGTCGTCGCCCACCAGCTGCACCTTGTTGCCAATGCGGCGGGTCAGCTCGACCCAGCCGTCCCAGTCCTCCTCGGCCATGCCGTCCTCGATGGAGATGATGGGATAGGTGTCGACGAGCTTCTCCCAGTAATCGACCATCTGGGCACTCGTGTACTCCACGCCCTCGCCCTTGAGTTCGTACATGCCGGTCTCGGCGTTGTAGAACTCGGTCGAGGCCGGGTCCATGGCGTACATGAAGTCGACGCCGGGCTTAAAGCCGGCCTTCTCCACGGCCTTGGTGATGTACTCGAACGGCTCGGCGTTGGTCTTGAGGTTGGGGGCAAAGCCACCCTCGTCGCCCACGCCGCCGCCCAGGCCTGCCTCGTGCAGCACGCCCTTGAGGGTGTGGTATACCTCGGCGCACCAACGCAGGCCCTCGGTAAAGCTCGGGGCGCCCACCGGCATGATCATGAACTCCTGGAAGTCGACGTTGTTGTCGGCATGCACGCCGCCGTTGAGAATGTTCATCATGGGCGTGGGCAGCAGGTGGGCGTTGACGCCACCCAGGTACTGGTACAGCGAAAGACCCGCCGACTCGGCAGCGGCGCGGGCAACTGCCAGCGACACGCCCAGAATGGCGTTGGCGCCGAGATTGGTCTTGTTGGGGGTACCGTCCGCGGCAATCAGCGCGGCATCGACGGCGCGCTGGTCGAAGGCGTCGAGGCCCACGACGGCGTTAGCGCACTCGTTATTGACGTGCTCGACGGCCTGCGAGACGCCCTTGCCCAGGTAGCGACCCTTGTCGCCATCGCGCAGCTCGCAGGCCTCAAAGGCGCCGGTCGAAGCGCCCGAAGGCACCATCGCGCGGCCGAAGCTGCCGTCCTCGAGCACGACCTCGACCTCGACGGTGGGGTTGCCGCGGCTGTCGAGTACCTCGCGACCGTAGACATCCAAAATATCGCTCATGTTGTCTCCCTCTCACTTGGAAACGGGTTGAATGCTTGGCGACACGGCTTGCACGCTACAGTGGCGCGCAGGTTCATAAGTTAGCCTTATCGCACTTTTTGCATTATGCCCTAAGTTAGCCAAGGGATACAATCTTTTTGAAAAATAATGGGGGCGATGAGAAAGTCCGTCCCGTCGCCCCCGCAGTCTTACTCCTCTGCCTTTGCGGCATCCCAGAGGTCATTGAGGCCGTGGGTCGAAAGCTCGGCCAGATCCACGTGGGCGTCGGCCGCCATCTGCTCCATCGCGGCCCAGCGGCGGCGGAACTTTGCCGTGCTGGCACGCAGGGCGCTCTCGGCGTCGATTCCCTCCTTGCGCGCAACGTTGACCAGAGCAAAGAGCAGGTCGCCAAACTCCATCTCGCGCTCGGGCGAGCCGGGAGTCTCGGCCTCAAACTCGGCGCGCTCCTCGGCGACCTCGTCCCACACGTCCTGGACCGTCTCCCACTCAAAGCCCACGGCAGCCGCCTTGCGCGACACCTTTTGGGCCTGCATCAGCGCCGGCAGATGCGTGGGCACGCCGTCGAGCAGGCCCTCGGGCGCAGCCTCGCCTGCCGCCACGGCCTTGTCCTTGGCAGCCTTCTCGGCAAGCTTAACCTCGTCCCAGATCTTGAGCACCTCATCGGAGCTCTCGGCGTCCGCATCGCCAAACACGTGCGGATGACGACGGATGAGCTTGGCGTCGATATCGCGTGCCACATCGGCAAGCGTAAACTCGCCGGCGTCCGCCGCAATCTGCGCATGCAGTACCACCTGCATGAGCACGTCGCCCAGCTCCTCGCGCAGATGCGCCACGTCGTCCGCCTCGATGCAATCGAGCGCCTCGTAGGCCTCCTCGATCATGTTCTTGCCGATGCTCTGATGCGTCTGTTCGCGGTCCCACGGGCAGCCATCGGGCTGACGCAGACGCCAGATGGTCTGCACCAGATGCTGCAGCTCGGCCGACGCGTCGACCAGTGTGGACAGATCGCGCGAGCCCTCGGCATTTTGCCGAGCCATGTGCTGCGCCATGATTATTTCTCCTCCAGGATCACGTGACGGAACGCGCCGCCCTCGTAGATGCCGTAGCTGTGCGTACCGTCCTTGGGAATACTCACGCTGCCGGGATTGAAGAGCCACAGACCCGGGTGAGTCTCGCTTGCCTCGCTAACTTTGATGTGCGTGTGGCCGTAGACGAGCGCGGAGCCCTCGGGCAGCGCGGGCACGTGGTCGACGCTGTTGTGCATGCCGGCGCCAAAAACGTGGCCGTGCGTCAGGAACAGCTCGCGGCCGGCCTCGTCGAACAGCGTGGCGTAGTCGGCCATGACGGGAAAGTCGAGGACCATCTGGTCGACCTCGGCGTCACAGTTACCGCGCACCGCGATGATGCGGTCGGCCAGGGCGTTGAGCAGCGGAATCACGCGCTTGGGGGCGTAGTCGCGCGGCAGGTCGTTGCGCGGACCGTGATAGAGCAGGTCGCCCAGCAGGACGATGCGGTCGGGCTGCTCGGACTCGATGGCGGCGCAGAGGAGCTCGGTCCAATATGCCGAGCCGTGGATGTCGGAGGCGATGAGGTATTTCATGGGAGGGTCCTTTCGGATGGGGTTGATGTGGCCAGGCGCGAGATGTGGCCGGGCGCGCTATTCAAATCGCAGTGCCGAGGCTTGTGCCGCCTGCATCACGCGTTGGAGCGGCACGTTGTGCTCACGGGCAAGGCGGGCACAGTCCTCGTACTCGGGTGCCGCGCGCTCGCTGCCGTCGGGCAGGGTGGCCACCTTGACGGACACCTCGCCCCAAGGCGTCGCGACCTGCTCAAAGCGGCGCGGCAGGCAAACGCGCTCCATCACCTGGCGCCGGATGCCGTTCGTGGTGGTTTCCAAAAAGATAATCGTCTGCAGACGGTCAATGTCCTCGCGGGCGCAGATTACCTGCAGCTGCCAGCCGGGGCGACCTTTTTTGCAGTAGAGAGGCAACCAGTGCACCTCGCGCGCACCTGCCTCGCGCAGGCGGTCCGCGGCATAAGCGAGTACCTCGGGCGACGCATCGTCGATGTCGCACTCCAGCTTGACGATAGTTTCGGGTGCATCGGTCTCGCGAGACAGCGGAGATGTACTTCCACGTTGCATACGGTCCGGATCCTTTCCGCACGGGCTCGTTTTATTCACCCAAACGCTAGCACATCGGACGTGGCGCAAGCGTGACTTTCGTCCGTCGCCGCCCTCGCCCCTATCCAAACATGTACGCCAGCCTCCAAACATGTCATTTTTTGCAGCTTTTGGAGGCTGATGTACATGTTTTGGAGCGGGGCCGCGCACGATCAGAATTGCGCTCGCACTCCGTCCACCACAAAGTTCACTACACTCAACAATTTTGAACTTTCCACGCAGTTCATCGGCCAAAAAATTACCCTCGGCATACTTACAGGCTGCACGATGCTACTCTAGTTGCATTTGGCTAACTAAGCGGCTGCCGAGGACCCCGACCGGCACCGTTACGGCATAGGAGGTTTCATGTTCGAGAAGCGGCTCTTCTCCCTGGTTCCGCAGGCAACGCCCTACATTATGGCAAGCGTCCTGTTTAAGTGGATCGCGCTCATGGCAAACATCACGGTGATGTGGGTGCTTGCGCGCATCTTGGGCGGCATCGTCACGGACGGCCTTTCCGCCGCGCTCGCCGTCGATGCCCTCGCACAGGCGGCCTTGCCGCTCGCCGCCGCCATCATCGCGCGTGCCGCCGCCATCTACCTGGCGCAGCGCACCGGTGACAAGGCCGCGTTCGAGGCCGTCCGCCGCGTGCGCTCGCTCGTCTACGACAAGCTCACCGCACTCGGCCCCTCCTACACCGAGACCGTCCCCACCGCCGAGGCCGTCCAGACCAGCGTCGAGGGCGCCACGCAACTCCAGGTGTACTTTGGCGGCTACCTGCCGCAGCTCTTCTTTGCCGGCTTGGCACCCATCACGCTGTTTGTACTGCTCGTGGGCCAGGCGGGTCTTCCCGCCGCGCTGCTGCTCGCCTGCGTTCCGGTCATCCCCGTCTCCATTATGATGGTCATGCGCAACGCCAAAAAGATCGGTGCCGAGTACTGGGGCAGCTATGTCGATCTTGGCGGCATGTTCCTGGAGGCCGTGCAGGGTCTCACCACCCTTAAGGTCTACCAGGCCGATCGCAGCTGGCACGAGCGTATCAACACCGAGTCCGAGCGTTTCCGCACGGCGACCATGCGCCTGCTGGTGATGCAGCTGCGCTCCATTTGCGTTATGGACCTGGTCGTCTATATGGGCGCCGCGCTCGGCATTATCGTAGCCGCGCTGCAGCTCGCCACGGGCAAGATTGGCTTTGAGGCTGCCTTCCTCATCGTCTTTCTGTCACAGGAGTTCTTTTTGCCCATGCGCCGCCTGGGATCGCTGTTCCACACGGCCATGAACGGCATGGCCGCCTCGCGCCGCATGTTTGGCATTTTGGATACGCCCGAGCCCGAGCGCGGCGATGTTGAGCTTGACGGTCGCGGCGATATCGAGCTCACGGGCGTGAGCTATGCATACGGCGACCGCACGGTGCTGGACAGCGCCAGCGCGACCATTGCGCACGGCTCGCTCGTGGCACTCGTGGGCGAAAGCGGCGGCGGCAAGTCCACGATCGCGGGGATTATCGCGGGCCGCAAGGGTGCCTACCGTGGCAGCGTTCGCATCGGCGGCGTCGAGCTGCGCGACGCCACGGCCGCCTCACTCATGCGCGCCGTCACCCTGGTGCCCACCAACGGTTACCTGTTTGCCGGCACCCTGCGCGACAACCTGCTGCTCGCCCAGCCCAGCGCCACCGATACCGAGCTTTTGCGCGCACTCGACCGCACGCGCGTGGCGGCCTTTGTGCAGGCCAACGGCGGGCTCGACATGGTGATTAACGAGGGCGGCACCAACCTTTCGGGCGGTCAGCGCCAGCGCGTGTGCATGGCCCGCGCCCTGCTGCACGACTCGCCGATCTATGTGTTTGACGAGGCTACGAGCAACGTCGATGCCGCAAGCGAGGCCGCGATCGGCGAGGTCATCGCGTCGCTTGCCGGCAGGCACACCGTAATCGTGGTGGCACACCGCCTGTCGACGATCGTAGGCGCCGATCAGATCCTGGTGCTGGAGCGTGGCCGTATTGCCGAGCACGGGACTCACGGCGAGCTCTTGGCCACCGCGGGCGCCTATGCGCGCATGTGGAACAGCCAGGAGCAGCTCTCGGCATATGCGTATGCGGAGGATGATGCCGAGGACGTCGAAGATGCCGGCGCGGTTGAGGCTGTTGACGGCAGCGCTGCCTGTACCGATGGCCTCAACGGTGCTAGCTCGTCTTCCGCTGCCGCGGCGCTTGACTCCGGCCGCGTCCGTCGCTCGGCGCCGTCCATCATGTGGCGCATGATGGGGCTCGTCCGACCGCTTGCCGGCTGGCTTGTGCTAGCCGTCGCGCTAGGCAGCATTGGTATGCTCACCGCCGCGTTCGTGCCGGCCTTTGGCGCCCTTGGCCTTATGGCCGCGCTGGGCCGCAACGCCTTGGGGCTTGGTCTTATCGCAGCATGCGCGGCCTGTGCCGCCTGCGGCATCGCACGCGGGCCGCTCCACTACGGCGAGCAGCTCTGCAACCATTACATCGCATTCCGTCTGCTCGCACACATTCGCGACCTGGTGTTTGGCGCCCTGCGCCAGCTCGCCCCCGCCAAGCTCGAGGGCCGCGGCAAGGGCGAGCTCGTGAGCCTGGTCACCTCGGATATCGAGCTGCTCGAGGTCTTCTACGCGCACACCATCTCGCCCATTGCCATAGCTCTGGTCTGCACCGTTGTGTTTGAGGGCTTTTTGCTGGCTGTGAGCCCCGAGCTCGCGGGCATCGCGCTCGTGGCCTACGCGGTCCTGGGCGTGCTGCTGCCCCTGACCTCGGCCAAGGCATGCGGCACCACCGGCCGCCAGAGCCGCGAGGGCGCCGGTAAGCTGGGCGCCTTTGTACTCGACAGTCTGCGCGGCGCGGGCGAGACCATCCAGTTTGCCGGTGGCACCGATCGCGGCCGTGCCCTGGGCAAGCTGACCGAGCAAGTCGGCGCCGTGGACGCGCGCCTCAAGCGCCGCCAGGCGGTCAGCGAGGCCGTAGCCGATGCGCTTATTCTTGTGGCTAATCTGGTGATGCTCGGGCGTGCGCTGCAGCTGGTGGCTGCGGGAATGATTGACTTTGCCGCAGCGTTTGTCGCCGTCTTTACCTTTGTGTCGTCGTTTGGCTCGGTGATGGCCGTGAGCCGGCTGGGCACCTCACTGCAGGAGACGCTCGCCTCGGGCGCACGCGTGCTCGATTTGCTCGACGAGCAGCCCCAGTGCGCCGAGGTCGCCGATGGACAGGACGTTGAGTTTGCCGGCGCCGCAGCCGAGCATGTGAGCTTTAGCTATGCGGGCGGCGTGGACGCGGGCGGTGCCGGCGCCACAGAGCAGGTCGCGAACGACGCCGCTGCGAATCTCATCCTCGACGACGTGACCTGCACCTTTGCGCCCGGTACCATGACCTGCATCATGGGGCGCTCGGGCTCGGGCAAGTCGACGCTGCTTAAGCTGCTCATGCGCTTTTGGGACCCCACAGCCGGCACCATCACGGTGAGCGGTGTCGATGCCCGCCACATCAACACGGCGAGCCTGCGCAGCCACGAGGCCTATATGACCCAGGACACGCATCTGTTCTGCGGCACCGTACGCGAGAACCTGCTGGTCGCGCACGCCAACGCCACCAATGCCGAGCTGCTCGACGCTTGCCGCTCCGCTTCGCTTACCGCCCTCATCGACCGCCTGCCGCAGGGTCTCGACACCCCGGTTGCCGAGCTGGGCGACTCGCTCTCGGGCGGCGAGCGCCAACGCATCGGCCTTGCGCGCATCTTCCTCAACGACGCGCCTTTCATCTTGCTCGACGAGCCCACCAGCGCACTCGACGCCCTCAACGAGGCGTCCGTAATGCAGGCCGTTGACGAGCTCAAGCGCCGCGGCAAGACCATCGTACTCGTAAGCCACCGTGCCAGCACCTGCGCCTTTGCCGATTGCTCGCTTTCGGTCGAGCACGGGAGGCTGAGCTAGATGGCGCGCACCGCCGACACACCGGAGCTGGCACGCAAACGTGAGCGCGAGGCCCAAATGGTGTCGCAGATGATTGCGCTGTGGTGTCGTGGGCATCATGGCGGCGGGCATGCGGTCGAACAGGCTGGCGACGATGAGCCCGTGCGCGTGAAGCTCGGCCTTCGGACCATTACGCTCTGCCCCGAATGCGCCGAGCTGCAGAAATACGCCATCGCGCGCATTGAGCACTGCCCGCACATGGGCACCAAGACATTTTGCTCGGCCTGTCCTTCGCATTGCTACCGGCCTGCCATGCGCGAGAAGATCCGCGAGGTCATGCGCTGGTCGGGACCGCGTATGATCCGCTATCGCCCCATCACCGCCGTGCGGCACGCGATTATAACCGTGCAGTCCAAACGAGCGGCGGCACGAAGCAAGTAGTCGCCGGCGCCGGCACGCGCCGCCCCGCCCCTCGTCCTCATCTCAAACGTGTACGTCAGCCTCCAAACATGTCATTTTTTGCAGCTTTTGGAGGCTGACGTACACGTTTTGAGAGCAAACGAGGCCGCACCGCGCAGCCTTTCCGATCGATTTCGACCCCCGGCGTGCCCGGCGTGTTGAGGGCTGCGCCATTACAATGGAGCGGATTCACCAAATGCAAAGGAGTCGCCATGCCCGCCTGCCCGCTGGTCGATTGCCACACCCATACTTCGTTTTCGGACGGCCATGCCTCGTTTGAGGACAACGTCCGCGCTGCTGCCGCCGCCGGCTGCCGTGTCATGGTCTCGACCGACCACCTCACCCTGCCTGCCAGCATGGACGCCAACTGCGAAGTGCAGGTTGTCGAGGGCGACTTGCCGACACATCGCCTGGCCTTTGAGGACGTCTGCAAACTCGCCGCGCAGATCGCGCCAAGGCTCGAGCTTATCTATGGATTTGAATGTGATTGGTACGAAGGCTGCGAGCCTTTAGTTGAGCGCTGGTCCGCGGGCGCCGTCGTGCGCCTGGGCAGTGTGCATTGGATTGGCAACCCAGGCAATATTGCGGCAGGTGCTGCGGGCGCGGCGGGGACGGAGGACGTCGCTCGTCCCGATACGCCCGATTCGCGCTGCGGTTGGATCGACGATGATACCGACCTGCATGTTTGGGAAAACTTAGGCGTGCGCGGCGTGTGGGAGCGCTATGTCGATGACTGGTGCCGCGCCTGCGAGAGCCCGCTCAACTTTGATGTAATGGCTCACCCCGACCTGGTCATGCGCTTTTCGAAGGAAGGCTTTGCGCCCGACTTTGACCCCGCACCGTTTTGGCAGCAGATGGCCGAATGCGCCCACGATACGGGCCGCCGCATTGAGGTCTCGACCGCCGCACCGCGCAAGGGCCTCGACGACTACTATCCCACGACCGGATTGCTGCGCTGCTTTGCCCATGCCGAGGTGCCCATTACCTTTGGATCGGACGCACACCGCGCCTGCGACATCTGCTGGAACATCCGCGAGGCTCAGGCCCACGCCTACGACTGCGGTTATCGAACCTTCGACATCCCCCACCCCACCGGCGAATGGGAATCCACACCCCTCGCCTAACTAGTCGTTTAAGAACGTCCCCAATGACTAGTGGCGGCGGGCGTTGAGTTCGCCGGCCAGTTCGTCGAGGGTGATGCCGTAGCGCTCGAGCGTCACGAGCAGGTGGTAAATCAGGTCGCCCGCCTCGTAGCGAATGTGGTCGTGGTCGTCATCCTTGCAGGCCATGATCACCTCGCTCGCCTCCTCGGCAAGCTTCTTGAGAAGCTCGTCCTCGACGTCGGTCAGCAGACGCGCGGTATAGCTCTCCTGCGGCGATGCGTCGCGACGACTGTGAATCACCTCGGCCAGTCCCGTCAGCGTCTCACCGATGTTTCCCGGCTGCACGTTAGCTGTTCTGACTCCCATGGTTATTTCCTCTCGTTACTGCAGCGTAAAGTAGGTACCGGCCTCATCGAACCGAGGCTTTGCGCCCTTTTTCTCAAAGAACTCGACGATGACGGCATGGGCCTCATCGAGCCTTTCCTTCTCGGCCTCGAGCCAAAGCGACTGCGCCCCGCAGGCATCAGTCAGGTGCACGCGGCATGGCACGCCCGCGCGGAGGAGCTCGGTGTTGCATTCGGCGACCTCGAACGGCGTCACGACTTTCATCGCACTCCCCCTTCCACGCGCTTAAAGAAGCAGGTACGGTTGCCGGTATGGCAGGCCGGGCCCGGTGAGTCCACCTTGACCAGCAGCGTATCGCTATCGCAGTCGGCCCAGAGCTCCTTGACCTCCTGCATGTTGCCACTCGTCGCGCCCTTGTTCCAGAGCTCCTGACGGCTGCGACTCCAAAACCACGTGGTCCCGGTCTTGAGCGTCAGCCCCACCGATTCCTCGTTCATCCAAGCAACCATAAGCACCTCACCGGTGTCATGCTGCTGAACCACGCAAGGAATCAGCCCGCGGGCGTCGTATTTAAGCTCGGTAGCATTTATTACCTCAGTCATCATTTCTCCCAAGTAACAAACGAAATCCCACAGGTCGGCGAGGGTTGTCCAGGTGCCGCAGGTTGCCGCGAAAGAGGAGCGACGCGTACTTTGGTACGCGAGCGACGGTTTGAGCGGCAAGATGCGGTGCCTGGGCAAGCCGCAGCACTAGAAGTCCAGCCTCACAGGGATGCCTTGGCTGGCCATATACTCCTTCACCTGGCGAATGCTGAAAGTTCCAAAGTGAAAGACGCTGGCCGCCAGCACGGCATCGGCCTCGCCCTCGATCACGCCCTCGGCAAAATGCTCGAGCGTGCCCACGCCGCCGCTTGCGATCACCGGGATCGGCACCGCGCGCGCCACGGCGCGGGTGAGTGCCAGGTCGAAGCCAGCCTTGGTGCCGTCGCGATCCATGCTGGTGAGCAAGATCTCACCGGCGCCGCGACGAGCCGCTTCCTCGGCCCACGCCACCGCATCGATACCCGTGGCGTTGCGACCGCCCGCCGTGAAGACCTCCCACTTGTCGGCATCCGGCTGACCGGGCAGGCCCACGCGCTTGGCATCAATCGCCACGACCACGGCCTGGCTGCCAAACGCCGCGGCGGCCTGGCTGATCAACGACGGATCGCGCACGGCGGCAGAGTTAAGCGACACCTTGTCGGCACCGGCGGCAACCATGGTTCGCATGCCCGCCAAGTCGCGGAAACCGCCGCCCACGGTATAGGGAATAGCGAGCTCCTCGGCCGCGTGCGCCGCCATCTCGATGGTCGTCGCGCGGTTGTCGCTCGTCGCGGTAATGTCCAGGAAGACGACCTCGTCTGCACCCTCGCGGTCGTAGGCGCGCGCCAGCTCCACCGGGTCGCCAGCATCGCGCAGGCTCACAAAGTTGACGCCCTTGACCACGCGGCCGTCCTTAACATCCAGACAGGGAATCACGCGTTTGGCAAGCATGGGCTACTCCTTCCCTCGGGCGGCGGCCAACGCCTGGGCCAGCGTAAAGTTGCCCTCGTAGAGCGCACGACCGGTAATGGCACCCTCGATGGCATCCTCGCCCACCGCGGCCAGTGCGCGGATATCGTCGAGCGTCGAGATGCCGCCCGAAGCCGCGACGGGAAAGCCCGCGACCTCGGCCACATGGCGATACGCCGCCACGTCGATGCCCGTCTGCATGCCATCGCGCGCGATGTCGGTATACACCAGATGCTTAAAGCCCAGCTCGGTGAGCTGCGCCACGGCGTCGTCGAGCGCCACACCCGCGCCGTCGCGCCAACCGTTCACCTTGACCTGGCCGTCACGGGCGGCAATATCTGCCACCAGCAGCTCGCCAAAGCCTTGGGCCGCCACCTCGGCAAAACCCGGCTCAGTCACCAGCACGGTGCCCAGTGCGATGCGACGCGCGCCGTAGCCGGCCAGCTCGTCGATGCGCGCGAGCGAGCGAACGCCGCCGCCCACGTCCACCGACAGACCGTCGACGCCGCAGATGGCCTCGATCGCCGCCGAGTTGGCAGCGCACGCGTCCTCGTCCTCGCCAAAGGCAGCGGACAGGTCGACGACGTGCACCCAGCTCGCACCCTGCTCGGCAAAGGAGCGAGCAACGGCCACGGGGTCGTCGGAATATACCTTGCAGCGGCTCCGGTCGCCGCGCTCCAGGCGCACGACCTTGCCGCCGATCAAATCGATTGCAGGAAACAGGATCATCGGCCGGCCTCCTCGACGATGTTGACGAAGTTCTTAAGGATGCGCTGACCAAGCGCGGAGGATTTCTCGGGATGGAACTGGCAGCCCCACACGTTGCCGTGGCGCACGATGCACGGGAAGCTCCGTGTATAGTGCGTGCGCGCCAACACATCGGCGGCATCGACGTCGTCGGCCACCGCGTAGCTGTGAGTGAAATACATGTTGGCGCCCTCGGCAAAACCGGCAAGCAACGGATCGGCCGCACCGGCGGGCGTCATGCGCACCTGGTCCCAGCCCACGTGCGGGACCTTCAGACGGCTCGACTCCAGGTGCGTGCACGAGCCACGCATGATGCCCAGGCCATCGACCCAGGGACCACCGGCCTGCTCGGAGGCATCGTCGTCCGCGTCCTCGTTCGCAGGCACGCCCTCGTTGCCGCGCTCAAAAAACAGCTGAAGGCCCAGGCAGATGCCGAGCAGCGGAGTTCCGGCGGCAACGGCATCGAGCACGGCCACCTCCTCGCCGCTCTGACGCATAAAGGCGATCGCGTCATAGAACGCACCCACGCCCGGGATGACCAGGCCGTCGGCGTTGCGGATCTGCTCCGGATCGTCCGACGTGCAGGCGGCAGCACCGGCGCGCGCAAGCCCGCGCACGACGCTCGACAAGTTGCCCTTGTGGTAGTCGACCACCACGATCTTCGGTTCGCCCACGCGACCCCTCCACTTCTCATCATCCAAAACCACCACAATGGGGACAGTGAACTGCGCCCCGAAACTTGGACTGAATAAATAGCGACTACGCCGCAAGGGCCCGGCTCCGGAA
>OODN01000635.1_pt1 | contig 18101 bp, 18 predicted proteins | sample 1671651 | NCBI WGS metagenome assembly OODN01 (sample SAMN06348178, study PRJEB24527) | human gut metagenome | biome: human gut; feature: ankylosing spondylitis patient; material: feces | host: Homo sapiens | place: China | collected 2015-10 | reverse complement strand
GAATCTCCCACTTCAAGCATTAAACCGTAGGTTTAGCTAAGTGGGAGTAGTTCAATGGCGGTCAGCTTCAAGATTTAACTGAAAAAGAATGGGATAAGACGATGGCAGTCGATGTAAAGTCAATTTATCTAATGACAAAGGCATTTATTCCTGGAATGATTAAGCGTCGGGCTGGCAGCATAATTAATATTGCTTCAGTTGCAGGGTTACTTGGGGATTATAGTATGCCAGCGTATAATGCCGCAAAAGGAGCAGTAGTAAATTTAGTTCGATCGATGGCGCTTGATTATGGTCCTTATGGAATTCGTGTGAATAATATTAATCCAGGTGCAACCAATACCCCAATGTTTAAAGGAAATCCAGAAACAGTAAAGCAGAGTTATCGAGATGCAAGCCCGCTAAAGAGAATTGCAGAACCAGAAGAAATTGCCAATGTTGCTTACTTTTTAGTTTCTGAAGAGGCAAGTGCAATTACTGGACAAAATATCGGCGCATCAATGGGATATGGGATTTGGAGCGGACAGCCTAAACAATAAAAATCATTAAATATTTAGAACTTTAGTAGGAAAAGTTAAGGGTTCACAATGTTCAAGTCGAAAGAAAATTGTGAGCCCTTTAGTATTTTTAAACAATAAATATGCATTTGTTGAATTAATCTGACTTATTATGAAGTTTATTGAAAACGCTTGCTAAAATTAACAGAAGGGAGAAAGAAGACTTGAAGAGTGAGGAAGATGGGAGAAGCAACAGCAGAGAAAAGACATCGGTTCAAACTGAAAATGCCAGGCGCGTTTACAATTTTATTCTTTCTGACAGTGATCGCAGTAATGCTTACTTGGATTGTTCCAGCGGGAAGTTATTCTAAGTTAGCATATGTCAATGATCATCTCCAAGTAACACAACCAACTGGAGAAAAAATTAGTTATCCGGCAACACAGGCAACATTAGATAAATTGCACATTCAGATTGATGTCGACCAGTTTAAATCTGGTGCAATCAATAAGCCAATTTCAGTACCGGGAACTTATAAGCGGCTTGAACAGCATCCTGCTTCGGTCAGCGATATTTTCTCTAGTATGGTCGATGGTACGATAGAATCAGTTGATATTATGATTTTTATCTTAGTCTTAGGTGGTTTGATTGGTGTTGTTAAAGCAAGTGGAGCCTTTGAATCTGGGCTAGCCGCGCTATCTACCAAAACTAAGGGGAAAGAATTTATTTTAGTGTTCCTCGTAACAGTTTTACTAGCACTTGGCGGAACCCTATGTGGGATTGAAGAAGAAGCGGTTGCCTTTTATCCAATCTTAGCCCCAGTTTTTATTGCGATGGGTTATGATTCAATTGTTTGTGTTGGGGCTATTTTCTTAGCAAGTTCGCTTGGAACAACATTTTCAGTAATCAATCCGTTTTCAGTTGTAATTGCGTCAAATGCTGCTGGGACAACTTTTACGCAAGGAATGGCAGGACGAATTTTTGGTTTGGTTATTGCAGTTACTTGTTTATTATTTTACTTGCATTGGTATGCACGCAAAGTACAACAGAATCCACAGTTTTCCTATTCCTATGATGACCGGGACAAATTTGATCAAATGTGGGGAATGACTACTAGCGAAGAAAAAGATCAGCGGTTTACTTTAAAAAAGAAATTATTTTAATTTTATTTGCTTGTGCTTTCCCAATTATGATTTGGGGAGTAATGGCCAAAGGATGGGCCTTTCCTAATATGGCATCAGCTTTCTTAACAATTGCTATTATTATTATTATTATGTTTTTAACTTGTTTCGGGCGCCAAGACGGTTTAGGCGAATATAAGACCACAACAGCTTTTTCTGATGGAGCAGCTAGCTTAGTCGGTGTGTCATTAATTATTGGTTTGGCACGGGGAATTAATAAAGTACTTAATGATGGCTATATTTCTGATACAATTCTCTATGCTTCTTCAAAAATGGTTGCGCATATGAACGGATCATTTTTCATTATTGTGATGATGTTGGTATTCTTTGTCTTAGGCTTTATCGTTCCATCATCATCTGGTTTAGCAGTGCTAGCAATGCCAATTTTAGCGCCACTAGCTGATACGGTTCATATTCCACGATATACGGTTGTTACTGCATATCAATTTGGGCAATATGCAATGTTATTCTTAGCACCGACTGGATTAGTAATGGCAACTTTGCAAATGCTTGATATGCGATATTCCCATTGGCTGCGGTTCGTGTGGCCGGTAGTTGTCTTTGTTTTAATCTTTGGTGGTGGATTGTTGGTAACAGAAGTATTAATTGCAGGATAATAAAAAAGTCTGGGTAAAAGAAATTCTCAAACCCAGATTTTTTTTTAAGCTTCCTTTATTTGATTTTCATTTGTAGTATTGCGTTGCTTTCCTTTTTGCCACTTCAAACCAATCCCCGTAACTCCACTTAAAATTGAGAAGACTGGTGAAAACAGACTAAAGAAAGCGAATGGTAGGAAGTGAAGGACTGGTACACCAAGGGTTGAGGCGACGAATGAGCCGGCAACTCCCCATGGGATTAAGTAGTTAATAACACTTCCGCCATCTTCAAGGACACGACTAAGAGCTAAAGGTGAAAGACCCATTTTATCAAATGCACCCTTAAATGCCTTACCTGGAAGAATAACGGAAAGGTATTGCTCCCCAACAAAAAGATTAATGCCAATACCTGAGAGAATGGTAACAGTAATAAGACTGCCAGGCTTGTGAAGATGATCAACGAGTGGCTTCATTGCTGACTGAACAATGTTAAACTTCATCAAAATTCCCCCAAGCGAAAGGGTAACAATGATCAGGGAAACTGTTCCCATCATGTTGCTAATCCCACCACGAGTAAGCAATGTATTAACAGTTGCATCGCTGGTATGAGCAACAAAACCATCACTAATTAATTTGGCGAGGGATTGAAGAGAGATTCCTGGCTTTTGGAAGAAGATCATGACTACTGTAACGATGATATTGATAAATAAGGTTGGAATAGCTGGAATATGACGCCATGCACAGATAAACATTAAGGCGATTGGTAGTAGGGCCCACCATGAAATCATAAATTGTTGATTAAGGATAGCCATTGTGTGGGCGATCTTACCGGCGCTGATATGAGAACTGGAATTACCAAAGAACCAGAATAGAATTAGCGAAACGATAAAAGAAGGAATCGTTGACCACATCATATTCTTAATATGGGCGAAAAGGTCACTACCTGCAATTGCAGAGGCAAGATTAGTTGAATCAGAGAGCGGCGACATTTTATCACCAAAAACGGCTCCCGAAATGATCGCACCCGCTACCAGCGCAGGATTAGCATTAAGCGCAACTCCCATTCCAAATAAGGCAATTCCGATTGTCGAAATAGTTGTAAAACCACTACCAATGGATAGACCGACTAAAGAGCAGACAATAAATGTTGATGGAACAAAAAATTGACTGCTAATCAGTTTGAAGCCGACAATCATAATTGTAGGGATGACTCCGGCTTGAATCCAAACAGCGATTAATGCGCCAATAAGGATAAAGATAAAGATGGGGATGATTGCGGTACCGATTCCTTCTTGAATGCCTTTATGGATCTCATCCCAACTAGCACCACGAAATTTAACCCAAAAAATAAGCAAAGCAATGGCAAATAGGACGGGAATCTGTGGTGATAAACCAAACCTAATCACGGCAGTTCCTAAAATTATTAACATGATAAGTAAAAGAGTTACTGCCTCTTTGAAACGAATACTCTTCATCGTTGTTCCTCCTTAGAAAAGAAATAAAAAAAGTCCCGTTGATAAAAGTATCAACGGGACGATTATTTTAATCGCGGTACCACCCACCTACGCATCTTGATTTTATGCGCACTCATATCAGGTGGTAACGGCACTGAATATGGCCGGACAATTCAGATCACGTGATAATTCGAAACACTCCGCCTAACCGGTTCGCACCTCACCACCGGCTCTCTTACGCCCAACGAAGGATCTACTGAAACGATAATTGTTGAAACTATAATATCGTGCTGAGATTTGAATGTCAACAACTAAATTAAAAAAGAATGAGAATTAATCATGATTAGCCCACCGGTGATTAAATAACAGATTAAGAAGAACGGCCGAAAGACTGGTGACGACAATCCCGTTACCCAGGATGATTTGAAATTCAGTTGGCATATGCTGGAACAGTTGCGGATACATGGTAATCCCTAATCCTAGTCCAATTGAAACAGATGCAGTAAGAAGGTTGGCATTGTTAGAGAAATCAACTTTATGGAGAATTTGAACTCCTTGAACACCGACCATCCCAAACATCACAATCATTGCGCCACCAAGGACTGGTTCTGGAATAACCGTTGCGAGAGCGCCGACTTTAGGTAAAAGACCAAGCAATAAGAGTAAAAAGGCGGCATAGTAAACGGGTTGGCGGCTTTTCACTCCAGACATTTTAAGAACACCCACATTTTCAGAAAAAGTAGAATAAGGGAAGGTATTAAAAAGTCCGCCTAAAATTGCAGCAATTCCTTCAGCGCGGTATCCACGTTCTAAGTCGTTGGTTGTTAATTGCCGGCCAGTAATGTCGCTGAGGGCAAAGAAAACACCGGTTGACTCAATCATTGTCGTGAGCGAAACAAGAATCATTGTGATCATGGCACTCATATCAAAACGTGGAACGCCAAAGAAGAATAATTGTGGAGTGTGGAACCAAGCAGCTTCACTAACCGGTTTAAGAGAGACAAAGCCTAATGCGCCTGCAATGAAAGAAGAAATTAAAATTCCTAATAAAATGGCGATTGACTTCATAAAGCCGCGAGCAAAAGCATTGAATAACAGAATGATGGCAATTGTTAGAAAACCGATAAGGAGGTTAGCGGGATCACCAAATGAAGCAGCAGTTGGCGTACCTCCTCCTAGGTCTTGGAAACCTACTGGAACAAGAGTAAATCCAATAATAGTTATTAAAGATCCGGTAACGATCGGCGGAAAAAACTTCTTTAAGCGGGCAAAAAAGCCAGCAATTAGAAAAACAAAGATCCCAGCTGCAATAATGGCCCCATACATATAAGTGATTCCTAGCTTTCCACCAATTGTTTCGAGGGGAGTAACAGCTTGAACTGCGCAACCGAGGACAACTGGCAAGCCGATTCCAGTTAATGGTGTTCGCTTTAATTGTAAGAGGGTTGCGACACCACACATGAAAATATCGATCGAGACTAGGTAAGTCATTTGAAGCGTGGAGAAATGTAAGTAATGTCCAATTAATAGCGGAACAAGAACGTCCCCAGAATACATTGCAAGTAAGTGCTGGAAACCAAGGACAAAATTTTGCCATTGACGAGTGAAATCGATTTTAGTGTGACGACTAGGTGCTTGAATAGATGAAACAGGTTCTTTCAAAATATACCTCCCCAAAAATTAACACGCCTAAATAAAAATAAGAGACTGAAAATTCAGCCTCTCTACCGATTTTTAAAAGCTTGAAGTTAAAAACAGACAGTGTCAGTTTTTAAGAAGTGCTTATAGTCTAAAGTTTACGGCTTTAGGTAGAGACTAACCGACCATATTTCGGTATTATATAGGCTATTTATTTGATGTAGTTATCCTAGCACTAATACCGAACATTTTCAATGGCTTGTTCGGTATTAATGATATTTTAGATTGGCTTGTGTGATTAACGTTCAGCTTTTTCTTTATAATCCAGTTAATTCCAGATAGTGGTATTATTAGAAGGTACAGTAACTACTGTGGAAGGAAGCGTATATTATGCAAAAGCTAATGAGTAGTTGTACGGCAATGCTTGTTGGAAAGAATGCGACGATTGATGGTTCAACAATTATTGCACGTGATGAGGATGCAGAAGATGGAGTCAATCCTAAGACATTCAAAGTATTTCCTGCCAAGGATTACACCGGTGAACATTATGTTTCAAAATATAATGGGTTAACTGTTGAGATGAAGGGACAGGGATGCCGTTATACGGCAACTCCCAATGGCATGCCTGATGAAGGACGCTGGGATGAACAAGGCATTAATGAATATAATGTTGCGATGAGCGCGACAGAAACCGAGATGACAAATGCCAGGGTGCTTGGTCATGATCCGTTAGTAGAAAACGGGATTAATGAAGATTCAATGGTTTATCTCGTCCTACCATTTATTAAGTCCGCCCGCGAAGGAGTTCAACGTCTTGGTTCCCTAATTGAAAAATACGGTACCGGTGAGAGTAATGGAATTGCCTTTAGCGATAAGGATGAAGTTTGGTATTTTGAGACCGGTGGTGGCCATCAATGGGTTGCTCAGCGGATTCCTGATGATGCTTATGCAATTGCACCAAATATTATGTGCATTGAAGAAGTCGACTTTAATGATCACGATAGCTTTATGTATGCGCCGCAAATTAAAGATTTTGTAGAAAAATATCATTTAAACCCTAATTCACGAACGTTTAATTTCCGGAATATTTTTGGCACACAAGATGAGGCGGATGCTTACTACAACACACCTCGTTCTTGGTATGGTCAAAAACTCTTTACCCCATCTTTAAAACAGGAGCCTACTAGCCAAAAAATTCCGTTTATTCAACATGCAGAAAAGAGAATTGCTGTTGAGGATGTAGAGTATTTCCTCTCATCGCATTATAATGGCACTCCTTATGATCCAATGGGAACCTATGCGTCTGGAACACCGGAGGAACAGCGAAAATTCCGTTCAATTGCACTTGATCGTAATCAAAGTTCATGTATTTTGCAAATTCGGAATGACGTACCGGCACAATATGCTGCTATTCAATGGATTAATTTTGGCTTTTATTGCTATAGCCCTTATGTTCCGTTCTTTACAAATATTAGTGATACTCCGGCAAAATATAAGTATGCGACAGATGATGCGCAGCCGGATAAGAGTGCTTATTGGTTAAATAAATTGTTAGAAGTGATTGTAGAACCACACTATCATGAATTTATCAATGAGGTAAATGATTTCCGTGATCGGTGTCAAAGCTATGGCGTAGGACGAGTAGACACAATTACAAAAACAGCCCAGATTCAAAATTCGGCTAATTTAATTAACTACCTAACTGAACAAAATATGAAAACCGCTAATCATGTTCTGAATGAAACACATAAATTGATTAACCAGCTTTTACATGAAGCGTTGTTGAATTCTAAATTTCAATTTGAACGTGGCGATAACTTATAAAAAATCGGAAGCTTGAGAAAAAAGTTCTCAGCTTCCGATTTTTATTTCCACCAATGACGATTAATAAGAAAGATGACACATGCCAACATTAAGACAATAGTAATGAAAATTGTAAAAACCCATGAATAGGTCCCGTTCGCAAGGGGTAGTTTGACGTTTTCACCGTAAAAGCCAGATACAATTGTTGGGATTGAGAGAACAATTGAATAAATGGTTAGGTATTTCATCGTTTGGTTTAGATCACTATCAAGAACCTTGCTATAAGCATTAGAGACACGGGCAGAAACATCTGAAGTCATCTGTGCCATTTCTAGCCCTTGCTGTGCTTCGACAATTACATCGTCAAGATCATTATATTGCTTAGTAGTAATGTGGTTACCAAAGCGGCGTTTAAATTCTTCAAGTAGGGAAACATTCCCTTTGAGCGAGGTAAGAATATAAACTAGGCCAGTTTCAATTTCCATAAATTGAGTAATGGCTTGGCGGCCCGTTCGTCGTTGAAGATTTCGTTGAATTTCTTGTCGCTGTTGATCTGCACGACGAAGGGGACCAAAATAATCAGTCGAAAGGCGATAAAGAACTGGGAACACTAAGTTTAATTTGTCGTCATTTTCCCCGTGTTTCTTTAATAATTGTAGCTGATTAGCGATGATTCCATTTACAAAGTTAGTTTTTGCATTTGTAAAAGTAATGATATTATTAGCGGTGAGCATGATGCCAATTGGTGCAGTCTGTGGAGCAGTCACAGCATGAGTTGGTACATAGACATCGAAAATTAATAATGTAACTCCTGCATCTGGATCAATTTCAACCCGGGCTTTTTCGTAAGGGTCAATTGCATAATCAAGTAATTCTTGAGTAACCTCATATTTTTCAATTAAATCTAATCGCTCATGGGGGAGAGGTTCGAATATACTTATCCATTTACTATGATCATTAATTTGTTCTGTTGTTAACATCAGTACCCATCCCCTTAAAATTACTCATACTCTATTCAACGCTATTATCGGATAAAAGTAAACCGGCTTAAAAATATTATAAATATTTACTGGGAAATACAGTAAAATAATCTTATCAGAATTTAGGCGAAAGAGAGGTGAGTAAGATGAAATATCGGTGGCAAATTAGTGAAAAGTTAGCTGATGACCAGGTGACAAAACCATTACGCAAATTACTGCATGATCAATGGCTGCTTCCTAATCGTCTAATCCACTATTTACGAATTAGGCGGACAGTGCTTGTTAATGGTGAATATCGGTCAATGAATGAACTGGTGGGAAGAAATGATAATATTCAGTTGCTATTTTGTGGTGATGAAATTCGGACCCCTGCCGCAAATGATTATATTCCGTCTTCACAATCACACTTAGAGGTCCTCTATGAGAATCGCGATTTGTTAGTAGTAAATAAACCGCGAGGACAAAAAACTCACCCTAATTACCATGGTGAAACAGGAACATTAATGAACGATGTTGCAGGCTATTTAGCGCATAGTCAAAATAATGCTTATATGGTTCATCGGATAGATTTACAAACGAGTGGAGCAGTAATTGTTGCTAAGAATCCAATTGTTGTCCCAATCCTTAACCGATTAATTAGTGATGGGCAAATTCACCGACAATATTTGGCGTTAGTGGAGGGTAAGATGGCTCAGAGTGGAAAGTTCGATTGGGCAATTGGGCGTAATCCAGTGAATCCCCATCTTCATCAAGTAAACGGACAAAACGCGCAGCCGGCCTTGACCTATTATAAAACACTAGCAAGTAATCACGAACGTTCCTTGGTGAGACTTCATTTAGTAACTGGCCGTACACACCAACTCAGGGTTCATTTGGCACATAGCGGTCATCCGATTGTTGGCGATCCGCTTTATAATCCTTTATCAACAGAGGGGATGCTGCTTCATGGTGTAGCGCAAAAACTCATATTACCCTTCGTAATGAAATCTTTAAATATTAGTGCGCCATTACCGTCGTATTTTGAAAATTATTTGGTAAAATATAACTTAGCTAAAAAGCAAATTTAAATTAAGGGAGGACATTAATTGTCACTTTTAGAGAAGTTGTATGGACCATTTTTTGATCCACATAACTGGACAACAGTCGTTACATCAGGGCAGGATTGGTTAATCATCTTTTCGTTGGTTATGATTGAATGTTTACTGTCAGTTGATAATGCTGTTGTGTTAGCGGCTCAGACACGTGTATTACCAACGTTAAAAGAACAAGAAGAATCACTTTTCTATGGTATTTGGGGTTCTTACATTTTCCGATTCTTAATTATTGGAATCGGAGTATATCTCATTAACTTTTGGGAAATCAAAGTTATTGGAGCTGCTTACTTAATTTACCTTGTCTATCGTTACTTTCATAATAAGTTCTTTGGTAAGCGAGCAATGCGAAAGACCCGTGAAGGTAAAACGCATTTAACTGGACGAAAGCTTTTTTGGACAGTTGTTTTACAGATCGAATTTATGGATATTATTTTCTCCATTGATTCTGTTTTGGCGTCATTAGCTGTCTCTAATAATCCGGTTATTGTTTTAATCGGTGGTCTGATTGGGATTGCATGTATGCGAGGAATTGCTGAAGTTATTATGAAACTGATGCGCAAAGTTCCTGAGTTAGAACCGATGGCATATATCTTAATCTTTGTGATTGCTATTAAACTTTTCTTAACGATTCCTGCAATTGACATCGAGATTCCATCAGGGATTTTCGGTAGTTTTATCTTGCTTGTTTTTGCGGTAACGATTATTATTCACTTTATACGTAGATCACAGAAAAAGAAGGTAGAATAAAATGGCAATTGATGCAACAGCTGAGACCTTTGATAAGGATGTTCAAGGCTCAATGACGGTTGTTGATTTTTGGGCACCATGGTGTGGTCCATGTAAAATGATGGAACCAGCTATGCAAAATCTAGAAAAGCAATACGGTGATAAAATCAAGTTTGTGCGGATGAATGTTGATGGAAATCAAGAAATTGCACAACGGTATAAAGTAATGAGTGTCCCAAGTCTGGTCCTTTTTAAGGATGGACAGGCGAAAGAAAAGGTAACTGGATATTATCCAGAGGCTAAACTGGCTCATTACTTTGAACGAAAAATAACTGAATAAACTAATAAAAGGCTTCTAACGTTTGAAAAATTTAAACGGGAGAGGCCTTTTTTGTATATCTAAATCTATTTTATTTAAAACGTGGACGATAGCAATAGAAGAAAATAAGTGCCAGGATAAAGGTTAAACAATCGGAAATAGCCTGAGCAGCAATGATTCCAGTATAACCAAATAATTTTGCGGAAATACTAATCACTACCCCGAAAATCAACCCCTGACGACAGAATGAGAGCCAAAATGCAGGTATTGCTTTTCCCATTGATTGGAACATGGTTGTAAAAACAAGAATGATACCAGCAAGAGTAGTCGAAACTGATAGCCAGCGAAGCATCAAGGCACCTTCTTTTACTATTTGGGGATCATTCATGAAAATGCGAATAACCTGGGGAGCGAAAATGAAAAGAATAATAGTGAGCATAAAGGCAAGACTAGCAACAACTTGAATATCAAATTTAACAACTTTATTAAACCGTTGCTCATCTTTAGCGCCGTATACGTATCCGATCAAGGGTTGCGCGCCAAATGCAAAACCAACTATTACCATATTGATGATCATATTTGCTTTCATCGCAATTCCCATGGCAGCTACACTATCCGCACCATAAACAATCAAGTAACGATTAGTTAACGCAACCGCAAACGTTGCCATGATGTTAGTGACCGAGGCCGGGATTCCGATAGCGTAGATTTCAAATTGAAGCTTCCAGCCGATTTTCGTTTCATGAATTGAAGTCGTCAACTTTTTACTCTTTGTTCGCAAATAATAAATCATTAAAATATCGCCAATAACAGTACTTGTTACAGTAGCCAACGCTGAACCAGCTGCGCCGAGTCCACATGTAAAAATAAAAATTGGATTTAAAACGATATTAATTCCGGTCCCCACCATACTAGCGATCATCGACTGAATGGCTAGACCTTCTGTTCGCAAAATATTAGTTGGTGAAAGTCCAAAGATAATGAAAACCGCGCCCCAAGCAATCACTAAGTAATATTCTCGTGCATATTGCCAAGTAGCTGGCGAGGCACCTAATAAATGTAAAATTGGTGTTTGAAAGATAATCATTATTGCAGTAACGATGATCCCACAAATAATTGGTGCATAGAAGCAATAACCGCTGACAAAGCGTGCTAATTTATCACGGTGTTCACCAAATAAGCGGGAAATAACTGAGCTACCGCCAAGGCCAAAGATATCCCCAAGAGCAATCATTAACGTAAAAATTGGTGCTCCCTGAGAAACACCGGCAACTAAATTGGGATTCCCAGTTTTGGCCACGAAAAAAGTATCAACCATGTTATAAATCAAAGTTACAGCCATGCTTAATACAACAGGTAAGGCCAGCGTAAAGTATGCCCGCTTGATTGAAGAATGTTCAAATAGCTCGTCCATTTTAAATCTCCTTTTAACAATCTGCTAACCATTTTACGCTACTCAGAATACAAAGTGAAAGACTGATTATTTTATTAATTCAATTCTTTTATCCACAAGAGCGAAAAATAATCAACAACAAAAAAGAGTGAATAGAGAATACTCTTTTGATGATTGTTTCCTGTTCACTCTTTATTTATATAAATTACGGGGATGAGGTTCACCCTTAATTTCATGTTTAACGTGCTTTAACATATCATCGATCATTTCAATGACATGAGGATCATCTAAAGCATAGTAAACGTGGGTCCCTTCTTTATGGCGACTGACTAACTGATAGCGATACAAAATACAGAGTTGCTTTGAGACGATCGGTTGCGCAAGGTGAAGGTCATTAACGATTGTTTTGACATCCGCTTCACCGTTATAGTGCCGGAGATAATATAAGATATTTAAGCGCGTACTATTACTTAAAACTTTATAGATTTTAGCAGCTTCATCAATAAAGGCTTGGGTTGAAGACAATGGTTGCCGCTCCTCCTTTTAATCGGTTTAGTAATTATTATACCAAACTAAAGAAGGTGAATAAGGTGGGTAATTAATCCACTATCCCAAAAAACATAACAACCAACACCGATATAAATAACTTTCATTAAGGTTTCACTATAACGTTGCATTGCTTGCTTAATTAGTGGAATATTACTAATTCCCTTAATGAGAATCCCGATCGCAATTGAAAGGACTGCGATAAAAAGAAGTACCTGAGTAAATTGCTGGAAGGTAAGATTCGTTAAAATTGGTAAGAAAATTGAGAGGTTACAACCAGCGCAAACTGCCAGATAGGTTATTAAGGTGGTAATAATTGGGCCGTGCTTTTCTGCATGAGTTGGGTCTTCATCGTTGTCATGGAGAGCCATGTAAATAGGCAGGATCCCTAGTATTCCTAAAATCCATTCAGGGAGGAAAATGGCGAGAGTTTTTCCTAGTAAAAAGCTGATGGTAACCAGAACAAGAAGGGCACCAAGATAGCCAATGATTACATCACGAAGGTTATACCTTTCGAGTAAAAAGATTAAGATGAAAAAGAAATCGAGGTTTACGGCAAGAAATGTGATAAAAATGATCCACCAATTCATAATTAAGTCTCCTATATATCAAATTCGATATACTTAATATATATCGAAAATGGTATATAGTCAAACTATCCTTCAAAATAAGTATAAAGTTTCTCAGGGGTAAGAGATTTTCGTTGCTCTGCATTAAAATCTGCTTTGATTTCACCATCTTTAAGCACGATTAGACGATTTCCATACTCTAAGGCATCTTCAAGGTTATGGGTAATCATTAAGGCGGTTAAATGATCTTTAGTGATCCGTTCATTAGTAGCGTGTAATAGATTTAAGCTTGTATGAGGATCAAGAGCAGCAGTGTGTTCATCCAACAAAATAATGTCAGGTCGTTTGATTGTTGCCATTAAAAAGCTTAATGCTTGCCGTTGTCCCCCCGAAAGGGCACCAGTAGCTGTATTCATGCGATTCTCAAGACCGTTATTCATTGTTGCAGCTAGCTTGGTGAAACGGTCCATATTACTTTTGAGCTTCCGGGGAATAAGATGGCGACGTTCACCACGTTTAGTTGCTAACAGCATGTTTTCAGCAACTGTCATTCGTGCAGCAGTTCCCAGTTTTGGATCCTGAAAAACCCGGGATAGGAAAGCCGTTCGCTGTTCTTCTGTCGTATTGGTAATATCTTGTCCATTATGCAAAATTTTTCCTTCATCAGCGTGCAGGTTTCCGCCGATGACATTAAAAAGGGTCGATTTACCAGCACCATTCGTTCCAACGATCGTAATGAAGTCTCCCTCGTTGATTTTAAGGTTTAAGCCCTTAAGAATAGTGGTTTCACTAGATGTGCCCTTATTAACAATGGTTTTGACGCCCTGTAATTCCAAAATAGGTTTATTCATGAGGCCGGACTCCTTTCAAGATTGGCTTTTTAAGGTGAATACGTTCTTCAAGTTGTGGCAACATCATGCAGATTGCAAGGACAACTGAGGAGATAAGGTTGAGGTCGTTGGCGGAGAAACCAAGTTGTAGCACGGCAAGTAAGATGATTCGGTAAATGATACTACCAAGAGTAACGGCGACAAGTCGCTGGTTAAGCGTTAATTCACCAAAGGCTACTTCACCAATAATGATTGAGGCAAGGGCGATAACAATCGTTCCAATTCCCATGTTAATATCAGCGTATCCATTGTTTTGAGCAATCAAAGCACCACAAAGGCCAACGATTCCGTTTGACACCATTAGGCCGATGATGACCATTGTGTCGGTATGAATCCCAAATGATTTTGCCATCACAGGGTTATCACCAGTTGCGATAAAAGCCTGGCCATAATCAGTTGAAAGGAAGAAAACCAAGATTACGGTAATAATCGCAATCGTAACTATTCCCAAGAAGACACTATCAAAGTATTGGAGTAAACTTCGCATGAATTCACCACTAAAGAGGGTCTTTTGGCCAAGCAATGAAACATTTGATTTACCCATAATGCGGAGGTTAACGGAGTAGGCGGCGGTCATAGTTAGAATTCCGGCTAACAAACTTGGAATTTTTCCTTTAGTGTAGAGCAATCCAGTGATCAAACCGGCGAGCATTCCCGCCCCAATCGCAATTAAAGTTGCCAGAAAGGGATTAATGCCATGTGTGATTGCGGCGACAGCACTGGCAGCACCAAGAGGGAAAGTCCCTTCAACAGTCATATCAGCAAAATCAAGAATTCTAAAAGTCAGGTAAAGACCAAGACCAAGTAAAGCCCATAATAGTCCTTGACCGATTGACGATACGATTAGATTCATTTGTAAACCTCTCCTTTCGTTTCTGCATCCTTTTCAAATTGAGTGGGAATTTGTAAATTAAGTTTTCGAGCCTGCTTAATGTTGAGAACAGGAGTCCCATGCTTCATGTATTTAATTGGGGTATCAGCGGGCTTTGACTTGCCTTTGAGGATTGCGACCGTCATCTTTGCACCTTGGACACCTAAAGCACGTTGGTTAACACTGTAAGTTGCAACGCCACCTTGCTTAACCATTGTGTCAGTTGCCGGGAAGACTGGTTTGTTAGCAGCATCGGCATTCTTAACTAAAGTTTGCATTGCTCCAGCGATGGTATTATCTGTTGGTACAATTACTGCATCAACCTGGCTAAGCATTTGTTCGGAAACTTGGTTTAAGTCATTACTGTTGGCAATTGAATAGGCCTTTAAGTTAATATTCATCTTGCGACATTCACGCTTGATTTGGTGATAACCGGCTACTGCTGAAGCATCACTTGAAGTGTAGATGACCCCCAGTGTTTTCATTCGCGGCATGAATTGCTTGATCAAATTGAGTTGCTCGCGAATTGGTGCTTGGTCAGATACTCCAGTAATATTGCCACCCGGATGCTGATTATTTTTAACTAGTCCAGCTGCTTTTGGATCGGTAACAGCACCAAGTACAATTGGTGTTTTGGTAGTAGAATTAGCTAATGCTTGAGCAGCAGGGGTCGTAATTCCAAAAAGAACAGTTGAGTTATCATCAACGAGTTTTGAAGCCATTGTTTTAAGATTACTTTGGTCACCATTCGCATTTTGATACTCAATCTTGATATTCTTACCGTTGTGGTAACCTTCCTTTGCTAATTCATCAACATATCCTTTATAAATTTCATCTAACGCTGGATGATGCATCAAGGTTAACACACCAACTTTTGGAATTCGTTGCTTAGTTACGAATCCATTGTTTTCTCTAAAGAATGCGAAACAAAGGAAAGCGATAATAATTGCAATTAAACTATACATTCTTTTCATCTAAAATCTCACCTCACAAAATAATAAAAAACGAGAGCCCACATGATGGACCCTCGCTTTTTGAAAGGCAAAATAAAAGTCCGCATGTGGATCCATGCGGACTGAAATGAACATCAAACTCAGCCGGCACAGATGCAATCTGTTCTTCAGGTCGCATCCATGACGAAACAACCTGAATTACCGGCTTTGCCAACGAGTATTAACATTGATAGTTTGATATACGTTCATTATACTTACTCCCTACTTAATTAATTGTTGTTAAGTATAACCAATGATAATAAAGCTGTCAATATAATTATTAAAATTTGCTAAGAAAAAAGAGTAAGGTAGAAGAAAATCTTCTATCTTACTCAATGACTATACTACTCGTATCTTAGTTCATGCTGATGTAGAAACTAGGAGTGTAGTAGTTGATGTTACCAGTTTGAACGTTTTGACCTGGTGTAGGAGCTTGGATGTAACCACCATTACCAGTAGCGATTGCAACGTGGTAAGGAGCACTATCTGGACCCCAGAAGTAAAGGTCACCACTTTGAGCGTTTTGGATATCACTGTGGTGGGCACCGAGGTTAGTTTGTTGGTAAGTAGTCCGGTAGTTCGAACCAAGACCATATGCATATTGAACTAATCCTGAGCAGTCAAATCCGCCTGGTTGGTTACCACCCCAAACATATGGAGTACCAATTTGTGCTTGAGCAACGGCAACCGCATTAGCAGTAGAACCATTACCTTGGCCAGCAGCAGTTGAAGTTGCTGGAGTAGCGGTTACAGCAGCAGTACTTTGAACAGTAGTGTTGCTTTGTGGAGTAGCAACTGCTTCAGTGGCAGTGTATGTAGTTTGTGTTGGAGCTGCAGTGTTAGTAGTTGTTGTTAAAGTAGTAACGTTGTTGTTAGTATTTGCAGCACTAGTTTGAGCAACGCTAATAGTAGCAGAAGCAGCACTTACTTGGGCTGGAGCTTGGGATACAGCACTAACTTGAGCAGTAGTGTTGTTATCAGCAGCAGATACGACTGTTGTTGGTTGTGCCTGGTCGGCTACGTTGCTTGCGTTTGTGGCAGAAACAGCTGGTATAGTTGATGCAGCGGTTGTTTCAGTAGTTTCAACGGCTGCTTGACTAGCAGTAGCGTTATCAGTTGCAGTAGGTGTAGCAACTGTTGCGGCAGCAGAAGCAGCACTGATAGCAGAAGATGGGATAACTAATTGTTGACCAACGTAAATTACGTTAGGGTCAGCTAATTGGTTAGCAGTAGAAATTGAATCAACAGTAGTAGCGTATTGTTGAGCAAATCCCCATACTGTATCTCCTGATTGTACTTGAACTTGTGTGTCAGCACTTGCAGTGTTAGCAACAGCTAATGCACCAGCAGCACCTAAGGCAGCAGCAAGGACTTTTGACATTGTTTTTTTCTTAGCGATAATTATTCACTCCTGAATTATTGTTTGTTTTTCTTTTATGTATGCAACTAATTGTGCACTCTTTTACTATATGATGATATTGTGAAGAAGATATGAAAAATATCTTAAGGGTGGCGGTTGTTACATAATTGTTAAATTGCTGTAATAATTTGAATAGAAAATTATTGGACCTGAAATGTCAATTTAAATTAGAAAAAAGTTGAAAGCTGTTCTTTTGTGATATGACTTAAGAATACTTCTAATGGGGTACGGTAATTAAGTGCTTTTCGTGGAATATTATTCCGGTGATGCATGAGCTGAGTAACTAACTCATCTGGTAAATAGCGGAAGTCAAGGTGCTTACTAAGACCGTCTCGTCGAAGAATTCCGTTATTATTCTCGTTAAAACCACGTTGATTAGGAGCACCAACTTCCGCAAAATAAGTCTGAAGATCATATCTATTAGCTATTTCTCGCCATCCGGCAAACTCTTTACCGTTATCAAAGGTAATTAATTTAACAAAGTGACGAGGCATTTTATCCAGCCACTGGCTAAGATGTTGGTTAACTGCCTCATCTGTTTTGTGATGGATGTTAAGGACAATCATCACTTTTGAAAGCCGCTCTACTAACGTCATTACTGCGCCGTGATGTGCCTTTCCTTGAACAGTGTCCGCTTCAAAATGACCGAATTCATGTTGGTAATGTGGAAAATCATGATAGTGGTGGTAAATACTGCGCCCAAGTTGACCAGATTTTCCACGTCGTTCCACATAACCATTGGGGTGTCACTTTCCTTTCATCGGTAATTGTCGAACATTAAATTGATACTGTCCGCGGGCAAACATCCGGTAAAGAGTGCGCATACTACAACTAATGGTTCGTTCTGCACGGCCAATAATAGTATCCGGGGTCCAGCCAGCTTTAACTTTACTATTGATGTAGTTAACCTCTGCTGGTGGAAGTTGAGTTCGTTTACGACCGCACCGATGCTTATGGCACTGGTACGATTCAAGATATTGTTCGATTGTTTTTCCATCATTTAGGAAACGATAAACACGGTAAATAGTTTCTTGACTCCGCTTTAAAAGTTTAGCAACTTTATAGGCTTTAGTCCCTTGGTGCCAAAAATCAGCTATGAGAGTTAATTCACGTGTGGTAAGATGTTTATAGGTCATT
>OODN01000632.1_pt1 | contig 18124 bp, 23 predicted proteins | sample 1671651 | NCBI WGS metagenome assembly OODN01 (sample SAMN06348178, study PRJEB24527) | human gut metagenome | biome: human gut; feature: ankylosing spondylitis patient; material: feces | host: Homo sapiens | place: China | collected 2015-10 | reverse complement strand
GAATAAACAAACTGAAAAGGGAAAATACAATAATTTAATTTATATAATACGAGGACGAATATCATGAAATTATTAATTGCTGGTGCAGGTTTTATTGTTAGTGACTTTTTACCAATTACCAAAGATTTACCAAAGACAGACATTGTTGGCATTACTGGTACACCTAACGATCTTGATCAGATGAAAGAATATCAAAATAAATATCACATTGAAGAATGCTTTACTGATTATGATCAAGCACTAAAGGAGACTGCGGCCGACACCGCCTATGTGGCTGTCCCTAACTTTTTGCATTATGCTTTTACTAAGAAGGCTCTAGAAGCTGGCAAAAATGTTATCTGTGAAAAGCCATTTACTGTAAAGTATGATGAATTCAGAAAACTTAAGAATTTAGCCGAAGAAAAGAAATTGATTCTAGTTGAAGCGATTACCAATCAATATTTGACTAACTATAAAGTGTTAAAAGACCATTTAAGTGACCTAGGACAAATAAAAATTGTTTCAATGAACTACTCGCAGTATTCTCACCGTTACGATGCTTTCAAGCAAGGCAAAATTTTGCCAGTTTTCGATCCCAAAAAGGGTGGCGGTGCCTTGATGGATTTGAACATTTACAACATTCACTTTATAGTGGGATTGTTAGGGATACCAAAGAGTGTCGAATATAAGGCCAACATTGAACGTGGAATCGACACTTCCGGTGTACTTAATCTTGATTATGGCAATTTCAAGGCTGTCTTGATGGCCGCAAAGGATTGTGCTGCCCCTGTTAATTCATTAATTGAAGGGGATGAAGGCACTATTCAAGTTAATGGTCCAGCCAATGTGATGGATTCCTTTGATATTTTCAAGGATCAAGATAAGACTCACATTGATGAAAAAGTATATCCTCATCGTATGTATGAAGAATTTAGAGCTTTTGAAAAGATGATTGATGATTATGATCTAGTAAAAGACAAAGAAGCATTAGATCATAGTGATCAAGTAATGCAAGTCGTTCAAAAAGCCATTGATAGTGCTGGTTTAAAGTTAGAGTAGGTTAGAGTAGGTGGGAAAGATGAAGTTTAATTCATTGATGCACGTCAACATCATAGCTAAAGATTGGGATAAAATGGTAGATTTTTATCAAAATAAACTTGGCTTCAAAAATCTAGTTTTGGTTAAATATGGTGAATACCTTAATCGACCGGATCGTCCAGAGCAACAAAAGATTGCGCAAAAGCATCCCGAACGGATCATGTATGGCTATTTTGAAATCTGTCCTGGTCAATTCATCGAGATGTTTCCTAAGAGTGAAGACCAGAATGACGATGTAGAGTGGAATGATCGTACGGGGTTGAATCACTTTGCATTGACAGTTGACGATATTGATAAGACTTTTAAGGAGTTCAAAGAAAAAGGCCTACCACTAATGAGTGATAAGCCAACTAAGGGTCCATCTGAAACCTGGCAATTTTGGTCACATGATCCAGATGGTAATTATTTCGAAGTGATGCAGTTTACTGACAAGTCGTATCAAATAAATGGACACATTGATAAGTAATTACAAGATTGTATTTTTATACAAAAAGGCAAAGATCAAATCAAATACATATTCAAACGCAAATTGAGAGAAGAAGGTCGCAACTTTCTTCTCTTTTTCTTCGCTCGGGATCGTAATCAGTAAATCAACTTTATCCTTGTAGATAGTATTAGGCTTAGACGTGATCAAAATGGTTTGACAATGTTGTTGTGCTTCATTTATTTCATAGCCAAATTCACGTTCATAGTCCTCATAACTAGTAAAAACCGCAAGATCATTTGGTCTAACTCGTCTAACAATATGATCTTCTTCGCCATTTTCATTGGCAAAAATTGGAAAGATATTCAATTTATTTACCTTATTAATAAAGCTTTTGACAGTAATACCAGTGTCACCGACACCAAACATAAACACACGGTTGGAATCCATGATCATCTCTGCAGCTTTCATGATTTTAGAGGTATCAATTTGATCACGCAGTACAGTCACACTGTTTAGGTATAAGTTAGCTATGGAGTTTTTGATAGTTGCAGGGTCGTCGATAGGTGAGAAGGGAAAACTGAAGTCTACGTTGTTATCAAGATAATGATTGTTTTCGCGTTCTTTGATAATTTTGACCTTTAGATCTTTGAAGCCACTGCAATTGACCTTGTGACTCAGACGAATAATTGTGGCATTGGATGTGTGAGATTCTTTAGCCAAATCTGTAATTGTTAGATTATCGATGTCATTAATGTGGTGTTCAATGTAATGAATGACGTCTTTTTCGGTGTTTGTGTATTTGATATTTTTAGGGAATAGTTGCATAGTTTTTTGTCTTTCTTTATTACTTAGTCCTAATTATAAAGCAATGCCTTTTATGCATAAATAAACAAAATAAATAGGTATTTCACACCAAATATATTCTCACTTATACTTGATTTAACAAATATGAAAGCAAAGGAGTAATGAATATGGCTTGGAATAAAGATGTTCTTGCAAAACTTAATGAAGTAACTACTGTACAGAATCATCCAAACGATGATCAAGGTAAATCATTTCAAGATAATCCAATTTGGGTTGTAACCAATGATGACAAGGTTTATCTCAGAGCAGGTAAGGGCAAAGAAAGTAAATGGTATCAATCTGGAATTAAGAATGGCGGAAGCATTGAATTAGATGGTCAAAACTTTGACGTTGACTATGTTCCGGTTGATGATCCCGCAGAGATTTCTGCAGTAACTGAAGCATATTTGAAGAAATACCATGGTCAATATCCAATCGACATGATGATTTCAAATAAATGTGCTGATGCGACAGCTGAATTAAGACTTAAGTAAATAAAAAGATCGTAGTTCTTTGAGAGCTACGGTCTTATTTTGTATATAAATATATTAATCACTTAAAACTACTCAGATCAACAATACGATCAAACAGTTTCTTTTCTTGATCAGAGATTTTATGTGCTACTTCAATAATGGCAAAATTAGGATTGTTTAGTAAAGTTTGATGAATTTGAAGAGAAAGCTTATTGTCTAAAGCACTCGTTGCTTCATCAGCTAGCAGAATTGGACGTTTAGCTAAAATAGCACGTGCAATTTCAATTCTTTGGGTTTGTCCACCAGAGAGATTATTGCCATTCTGGCCAACTTGATAATCTAAACCTTTCTCATCAACTAACTGTGTTAACCCAGCAAGTTTAATTGCATTTGTTAGATCATCTTTTGAATATTCTTTACCTAAAGTCAGATTGAAGAGAAGACTTCGATCAAACATGAATGGTTTTTGATTAATATAACCAAAATAATCATGAGCTTTTGCCCAGTTACCAGTTAAGTCTTGATGATCAATGACGATCGAACCAGAAGTAGGCTGGAGTTGACCAATTAAAAGACGCAGGAGTGTAGTTTTACCAAAGCCACTTGGTGCCATCAGTAATACTTTTTCACCAGCTTCAACTGTAAAATTAATATTCTTTAAAACTGTCTTTTTACCAATAGAATACGATAAATTGGTAATTTTTAATTGAGAGAAATTTTGCTTCGGAGAAATAGAATTTTTATTTTCTGACTGAAGTACCATCTTGATTTTATCCCAGATAGGCTTAGTTGAATGGATTTGATTGATTTGATCAAGAATCATTGTGATCGGATTGATGAAATCATTGGATAATTGAACAATCATGACCAGTGTACCTGCACCAATCTGTCCGTTGAACATTAAAATGGCACCAACTAAAAAAGGAACAATGAAGCTAAAAATATCAGCGATTGTAATAATTAAAGTGGAGATAGCCCCCTGAGTATAGTTTAGTGTCCTTAATGTATTTTCCATTTGTTTCGCTTGTTTGACAACATAAGAAATGATTGGGAGTGGAGCATCATAAAGCATGACGGTCTTAGAACCATTAATCGCATCCGTCACTGCTTGAGTGTATTCTGCATTTTTCTCTTCCCAAATGCTGGCTTTCTTTTGAATATCTTTAACAAAAACTTTTTGAATAAAACCGGGGATTATTGTTGTCACTACAAAGACGATGGTTAAAATCCAAGAGTTTAATAAACCAACCACGATTGAAATAATGAAGGCTGCAGCTTCAGAGATAATCATTAACTCATTAGTGATTTTAAGTGATTCAATTTGCTTTAAATCATTGGTCATTAGATTTAGACCTTCTTTTTGTGAATCAGCTTGTTGTCTCACTAAATAACTAATAGTCTTTTCTTTTAATTGTAAGTTAACATCACGTGTAATATCAAAACGCAAATATCGATATTCAAGATTTAAAAACATGATGATAATTAGAACGGTTGCTCCTAAGAAGGCAATAGCTCCAAATTGCTGTAACGAGCCACGATGATATTGGGCATTATTCAACATTATCTTCGTGACATAAGCGATGACGACATTACCACAAGCACTTATGCAGGCCAAAAGGGCATAAAGTGCTAGCTTCTTTTTGTTAGCAAACTTTAATGACATAGTATACCTTTCTAGACCCCATCAAAGTGACTCATGTAGTCATTTCTTCTTTGATGCAAATAATATTATCACATGGATTTATGAGTGTAAAGTTAAATTATTATATTTAAATAAAATAATCCTTAAATTATTGATCAAGGATTATCCATCAATTTATTCCAATAATCTAGTAGGCTACCTATTCTTGAGATTATTATTCTTTTGTATCATCTAATTCTTTTTCATATTTAATGCTATAAACAAGTTGTGACACTAGCGTGATTAGCCAAATTGCTGTTAATGTGCCTGAAATAGCGAAAAGAATATATGAGAACTGTGGTGCCTCTTTTAACTGATGTGAGGCGAAAATCATTAATACAAGACCGCACCAAAAACTCAAGTTACTTAATATATCAAACGATTTAGCCTTGGAATTTGTTTCAATCTTTTTTATTTCAGGATCTTCTTCGATATTGGCATCAGTAGAATTTATTATTGCAATTTACGTCTTTTATATAAATATAAATTACAATAAGCAAAATGATAATGACTAATGTGTAAAAAACAACAGTTTCATAATGGTGGGCTTGAATTTGTAAATAAGATGCAAATATTAACATTCCAATCACGATTATTGAAACAATCGCCCAAAGAATATTTTTGATTTTGTTTTTCATTCAACCATCCCCATTTACTATTGTAAAAATATAAAATTATGATAGATTAATATTAAATAAAAAAATGATTAATGTAAATATAAATAAATTAAAAATGTGAAGGACATTTTATTAAGGAGGAGTAAACATGGAATTCAAAAAAATAACTAACGAAAATATCTGGGACGTTGTGAATCTCAAAGTTAAAGAAAATCAAAAAAGATATGTTGCGACTAATACGGTTAGTTTATTGGAAGCTTATGCTACACAAAACGAAAATGAAAAAGTTGAAACTTTCGCTGTATACGAAAAAGATACATTAGTTGGATTTACGATGATTAACTTTAATGTATTTGATTGGGAAAGAGCACCAAAAGTAGCCCGTAATAATTATTGTCTATGGAGATTTATGATTGATCAAAGATACCAGGGCAAAGGATTAGGCAAAAAGGCATTAAATGAAATTATTAAATACGTAAAAACAATGCCTCTAGGTAAGGGTGGAAAACTATATTTGTCCTACGTACCTGGGAATGACTATGCAGAAAAATTATATAAAGATGCTGGTTTTGTTCCTAACGGGGAAAAAGATGGAGAAGAAATTGTCTTGGTACTGGATTTAGAATAGAAAGAAGTAAAGTAAGTAATGGTTCGAGTTGAGCTAACACGATTTCGAATAAAAAAGGGTAAAGAAGAAAAAGCACAAGAATGGATGGATTTCTTAAACAGTCATCATGAAGATACCGTAGCCACAATGAAAAACGAAGAGATGTATGTCGAAAATGTCTTCAAAGAAGAAAATGCGGACGGCTACACGTACTTCTATTGGTATTCAGTACAAGGTGAAAATGGGCAAACAGTAGAACAATCAGATAGTTACATTGATAAGAAGCATATTGAATATTGGGATGAGTGTGTCGATAATACTTACCGCCCAGTGGATATGGTGTTAGAGGAGAATTTGATTGCTCCTGCGGTTCAAAAGATTATTGGGAAAGAAGGATAGATGGCATGAAAAGAAAAGAAGTCACAACCGAACTCGGTAAAATTAATTTTGCATATCAAGAAGGAGATCCATTAATTGTTTATTTAAATGGCTTTGGTAGTTTTGATACAGCACAATCTTTTCAAAAAGTGATTGAATCTTTACCGAACAATTATGGGGTATTTGCTCCAGATTATTTAAATAGTGGCTTTAGTGGCAAATCTTTAAGAAACTACACCATAACAGATGAAGCAATTCAATTGGCTAAAATCATTAATCATTTGAAAGCAAAAAAGGTGATTATCTTAGCTCATAGTATCGGCGGAGTTTACGCCATGCAAATGAAGGATACGGTTAATAACTTAAAAGCTTTTATTAGCATTGAACCCACTACTAGAGAAATAATTTTAAATCCACCCAAGGAATCCGCTTACAGTGATAATAGTAAAACGATGGATGAGATAGAAAAGAAAATTAAATCCGATCTAGCTAGAATTCTTACTCCTGAAGAAGACAAAGATTTTTGGAGTATTACGGAGAAAAATGTTGAGAAATTTGATGAAAAAGATAATCAAAATGCTCAAAGTTGTCTAGAAAATGATTTATTTTGGAAGAGTGACAAAAAATTGGATGATGATATTCCTAGCATAATTATTACTGAAGAATATCGTGAAGAAGAGTATAAGCGTTCCGAATATCATACAGATAATCCTAAATCTAAAGTAGTTACTTTGGGAGATTATCATTATATTCATTTTGAGTATCCGAAAAAGATAGCGGATATAGTTAAGAAAGCTGATAAATCGATTTAAAAAATAAGTATCGTTTGAAAGGTTGATGATTATGAAAACAAGAAGTGTAAGCTTTAAAATTGCAATTTTATTTTTAGCTTTTACAGCAGTGTTTACGCTATTCCGATCATCAATGTCAGGTATATTTTCATTGTTCTATGCTAAAAATGGTATTTCTGATGCAAGTATTAGTTCAATAAAATCCTTTCAAAGTATTGGTATCCTGCTTGGTCTTCTTCCAGCAGGATATTTAGCAGATAAAATTGGAAGATTAAAAGTTCTAACTTTATCTTCTATAGTTATTGCTAGTAGTTTTTTAATTCTAATTTTATTCAGAAACTTTTTGTTCTTTTCTATGGCAGAGTTATTGTATGGAATTGGACTTGCTCTTAATTCTGGAACTTTAATTGCTTATATAACTGATTTACAAGAACATAATCATATTTCTCCTAATAGTCAATTAATGGGGATGCAAGTTATTATCTTGAATCTAACAACCTTAATAGGTGGAAATATTGGAACGTGGCTTTTTGCAATAAAAGATACTGCACCCATTTGGTTTGCGCTGATTGGTTTAGGATTATATCCAGTGTTTATTTTTATTGTGATAAAAGTTCTATCTTTTTCTGATAATAAAGCAACGAATAAACGGCAAACTAATAGTATTAAAAATATTGTTAGTTTTTTTAAGAAAAGAAATTTCTGGATACTGTTGTTGCTAAATGTTGGCTATGATTGTGGAACGCAGTTTGTTTTAATATATTGGTCAATCATTTATGTTGAAAGATTAGGTTTTAATTTATCTATTGTGTATACCTTATTTATGTTTACACTTATTTTAGGTTCAATTGTATTTAATAAACTATCTGTATTAGCAAATACAAGGAGTATTACAATTTTAAATATTGTATGCATGATCTTAGCATTTATTTTAAGCGGGATTATAGAAAATAAATATTTACTGTTGATTCTTTTTCTATTGATTGAATTATTGATGGGTATGATGTCCGGACAAATCTCTGCTACTAGTAACGAAGAAATTTATGGAGAAAGTAATAAATCAACTATGCTTTCCACAGTTTCATTTATTGCCGAAATTTTAGTTAGCTTCTCTTTATTTATAAGTAATGCAATTATGAAAATGGCTGGCAATTTAAAAGTGATGTTCTTTGTATCAGCAGCCTATTTTAGTATTACTTTATTGATCATTCCTTTGATAAAACAAAGAGAACAATAATTTTAGTTCAAAAAGAGGTGATTTGTTTGTCTAGATTAATCATCATTAGAGGAAATTCCGGCAGCGGCAAGACTACTTTAGCAAAAGAAATTCATAATAGATTACCACGAAACACTTTACTCATTCCACAAGACACTGTTAGACGGGATATGCTTCGCGTTAAAGATGGGAAGAATACCTTGTGTCTTCCATTATTTAAAGACCTTCTTAGTTATGGTTATCATAATTGTGATTATGTAATCTTGGAGGGCATCTTGAATACTGAATGGTATGAGCCATTATTTAAGGAGGCTCAGCATCTTTTCGGTGATGCAATTTATGCATATTATTTTGATATTCCATTTGAAGAAACGATTTTGCGTCATAAGCAACGTCATATAAGTTCCTTCGGAGAAAAACAAATGCGCTCTTGGTGGAAAGAAAAAGACTACATTGGTTTCATTCCGGAAACCAAATTTTCCAGTCGAACTAGTTTAATAGAAGAAATTAAAATTATTATGAAAGACATTAGAGAGTAGTGCTATGTTACAAATTATTGATCAGTTAAATCGACGATTACAGGCCGACCTACGACTGATTAATCATGAATCACTTAATAATACCTTTGTAGGTTATAGCCAATTGTTTCAGCAATCCATCTTCGTAAAACAATTTGTAAAAAAGCAGGCTTATTTTACCGAAAAAAACGTTACAAATCAGCTAAACGATAGAGTTCTGACAGGATTTCCACTAAACGATTCATTTATTTTGGTTCTTAAAGATTGGTCACCTAAAGATATAAAGCAGCCGATTAATTCGAAGTTGGCTTTTGAAATGGGAGTGGTATTAGGAGCCTTTCATTTAAAAGTTCAACCATTTCCAGGAATCAAAGTTGTTAAGAATCAGTTTGATAATTATCTAGCCGAAATTAATACTTTTTGCGAATCTTCCTATAAGAAACGTTTGAAAGAATTAGTAAATAAGTTTTTACCTTATAAAAATGAAATCCAATCTGAATTATCTGCACATTCCAATTATGTTCTACATGGGGATGTGGGAATCAGAAATTACAAATATATATTTGGCAAGCTAATGCTGATTGATTTTGAAAAAGCTCGTCTTGGACCGGTTTATCAGGATTTTATTAAACTTTTCTATCAAGATTTTGCAATGGACGATAAATTGATTCAAGCGTTTTTAAAAGGATATTCAACTAAAAATAGTGATTATCAATTATCTGAGTTGACGAGACAATATTTAATCTTTACTACTGCCATTGGAATTTTTAACTATACTGAAAAGATTGAAGATATTGCATTCAGAAATATTGGAGAAAAAATGCTGGAAACGATTGAAAAAGAATAAATGGAAAAAGACTATATAAAAAACTTACGGCAAAGGGTAGGACATGAACCACTAATTTTAAATTTCGCCGGTGGAATTTTAGTTAATGAAAAAAATGAGATTTTACTTCAAAAAAGATCTGATTTTAATTCATGGGGACTTCCAGGTGGGGCAATGGAATTTGGCGAGTCTGCGGAAGAAGCATGTGCTCGCGAATTTTTGGAGGAAACAGGCTTAAAAGTAAAAGTTAAATCTTTGTTAGGAGTGTCGACTAACTTTATTCAACATTATCCTAACGGTGATGTAGCACAAGCTGTAGTTATTGAATTTGTAACTGAACTAATAGAAAAGACAGATAAACAAGTTAGTTCAGAAACATTGGATTTAGGATATTTCTCTAAAGATAATTTGCCTTCTATTTTCAATAAACAACATTTGAATTTTATTAGGCAATATTATAACCGAGATTATCCATTTGTTGAGTGAGGAGTACATATGAAAGAACATCGATATATTTTACAAAAAGATAATGATTCTAAAGCCGTCATTGAACCAAATTACGAAAATTTACCCTTTAAATTTCATTCGACATTGCTTTATGCATTTGTTCCTAAAGAAGACATTGATGATTTCTTGAAAGAAATTCCGCACAAAGTATTAGGTAGCTACGATACAATTTCTTTTCAACCTAATGTTTATGAAATCGAAAGTGCTGGTAAATATTTCACCTTATGTCAAGCACCACTTGGAGCATCTGCCGCTACACAATTATTAGATTGGTTAATTGCTTATGGTGTTAGAAAAGTACTAGCTTTTGGTAATGCAGGAGCAATTACTGATCTACCCGAAAATGCGATGTTTATTCCAACTCAAGCTATTAGAGATGAAGGAACTTCTTTTCATTATTTAGAAGATAGTCTAAGAGTTGATCTAAATTCTCAGTTTTTAAGCAGAATAGAAGAACGACTTGACGAACTTGATCTAAAGTATGACAAAATAACGACTTGGACAACAGATGGTTTCTTTAGAGAAACACCTAAGAAGGTTGCACAATTTCGTCAATTAGGTGCCAGTACAGTAGAAATGGAATGTTCTGCATTAGCTGCATGTGCTCAATTTAGAAAAGTGGATTTTGCGCAAATCTTGTTTACTGCGGATACTTTAGCAAATGAAAAAGATTATGATCCACGGGATGGTGGTACAGTTTCACATCGTCGAGGATTAGATATTTGTTTTGAAATATTGAAAAGACTATAGAATTCTATATTTAATGATGATAAGAGGTGGACAATCTGTGCGATTATTAGTGGTCAGACATGGTCAAAGTGAAGCCGATATATTGAAAGTATGTGAAGGTCGTGCAAATTATTCTTTAACAAAATTTGGACATGAACACGCATAAAGAACAGCAGAGTATATTTTCAAGAACTACAAAGTAGATAAGATTTATTCAAGTTCTTTAAAACGAGCAGTGCAAACAGCAATGCACATATCGAAGAAAACTAATATTAAAGTCATTCAAGAAGATAAATTGCAGGAGTTTGATAATGGCTTAAGAGCAGGATTGGAATACAAATTGGCTTATGAAAAATACCCTAATATACCTACTGCAATGCATGAATCACACTATCAGCAAGAAAGTGAACTTGAATTTAGAATGAGGGCCGAGTATGTTCTCTCAAAAATCCTTAGTGAGAATGAACCTGCTTCAACAATAGTAATAGTTAGTCATGGTGGAATGATTATGAGGCTATATCAAGCTTTTCTTAAACTACCAGTAGGATCAAATGTTAAGTTGATTACCGGGGATGCAGGAATTCATGACTGGTCAATTGGAGTATGTATGAACAAACAACCATTCATTTTAGACTATGACAATGATGAGCAAGCAGTACTTGAACCAGATTTTGAAAATTTACCGTATCATTTTCATTCAAGATTACTTTATGCATTTGTCCCTAAAGAAAAAATTGATACTTTCTTGGATCAATATCCTCATCGTACTTTAGGAAGTTTTCGAACTATTTCATTTAGACCTAAGATCTATGAAGTGAAAATCAATAATGAGTATTTCACTTTATGTCAAGCACCGCTCGGAGCACCTGCGGCTACTAAGTTACTAGATTGGTTAATTAACTACGGCGTGAAAAGAGTTTTAGCAATAGGAAATGCAGGTGCATTGGTAGATTTGCCAGAGAATACAATGCTTTTGCCTAATTGTGCAATTCGTGGTGAAGGAACTTCTTTCTATTATTTAAAACCTAGTCAATTTATAAGAATAAATCGTAATTATTTGTCTCAAGTTGAAGAAGCTATTTTAGATTTAGGCTTCAAATATGATGAAATTGTTACTTGGACGACTGATGCCTTTTTTAGAGAAACGCCTAAAAGGGTCACCCAGTTTCGAAGATTAGGTGCTAGTACAGTGGAAATGGAATGCTCTGCATTAGCTGCATGTGCTCAATTTAGAAAAGTAGACTTTGCTCAAATTTTATTTACGGGAGATTCCTTAGCTCAAATGGAGAATTATGACAGACGTGGTTGGGGATGTAAATCATATGGAATTGGTTTAGAAATTGGAGCTAAAGTTTTAATTAACTTAGATGAAAAATGAATACCGAATAGTAGAATCAGAACCGAATCGAGATCATAAACCATTTCATTTTTAGCGTATTGTTATAATACGAGAGAGGGCTAATTATGACGAAAATAATTGATGTTTTAAATAAGAAGTTAGATAATCCTAATTCAAAATATAATGACAAGGAGATCAAATGGTTAATAAGTCATATTGGTGATCCCGATAGTGATATAAGAGATGCACTTGTTTGTAATACCTTTGGTAGTGGTTTTTTCGATCAGAAATTTACTAGAGAACAGGCAAAACATTTATTTGAAACCGTTCAACAAAAGAATTTACTTTTTTATCAAATACCTAAGAAATTGCCTTATACTCTCACAAGATCTTTTACTTGCTTGCTATTAGAACTTATTATTTTGGTAAACGGAAAAAGTGACTCAAAGTATTATCAAATCTTATGTACAAAAGATGAATTAGCTACATTCGATTCATTAATAAAATATTTGGAATTAGAGAATGATTATACTGGATATTCAAATAAGTATGGGTGGGTTCATTCAGTGGCCCATTGTTCTGATGCATTGGAAATATGTATTAAACAAAATTCATTTGATCAGAAATTAGCTACTCGCTTATTAATGGCAAGTCAAAACATGTTTTTGCATGTTAACAAACGATTTATTGATGAAGAAGAATATCATTTGGCTGATGTATTTATTGCTGGAATAAAAAGAAGTAAATTCAGTAGCAACGATTTAATTCAGTGGTTTGATTTATTTGACTTTAATCTTGAATCACTTAACCGGATCGACTTTTATCGTTTTTGTAATTTAAAATCATTTGCAGAAGATATCTATGTAAAGTTAAATACAGATAATCTTTTAAATAATAAATTAGCAAAATATATTGAAGAAAAGTTTAGTCAGAAATATTAGGAGTATGTATGAAAGAGCAACCATTTATCTTAGACTTTGACAAAAATCATCATGCAGTTCTTGAACCTGATCATGATCAAGAACCATTTCATTTTCATTCACGCTTACTCTATGCATTCATGCCAAAAGAAGAGATAGATTCATTTTTAGATAAGTATCTCCACCGAACCATGGGGATGTTTGATTCTGTATCTTTTACTCCGAAAGTTTATGAAGTCGAAATGGGCGGTGAGCTTTTCACCCTATGTCAAGCACCATTGGGAGCACCTGCGGCAACTCAACTTTTAGATTGGTTAATTAGTTATGGCGTCAAAGAAGTCTTAGCTGTAGGGACTGCAGGCGCATTAGTGGATTTGCCAGAAAACACCATGCTTTTGCCCAATCGAGCTATCCGTGATGAAGGTACGTCTTTTCATTACATGGAGCCAGGTCAATTTATCGACTTAAAAACTCAATTTATTAAAAAAGTAGAAGCACAACTTGATAAGCTAGATCTAGAGTATGATGAAATAACAACTTGGACGACAGATGGGTTCTTCAGAGAAACACCTAAAAAGGTTGCGTACTTTCGTCAACTGGGGGCCAGCGTTGTAGAAATGGAATGCGCTGGGATGGCTGCATGTGCTCAATTTAGAAAAGTTGATTTTGCTCAGCTTTTGTTTACTGCAGACTCGCTTGCTGACATGGATAATTATGATGAACGTGATTGGGGCAGTGAGTCGCACACCGTAGGATTAGAAATTGGGTCTAAAGTTTTGATTCACTTATAAATTTAAAAAGGAAAATACCTATATGAAGACACAAATGTCGCAGGCAAGAAAGAAAATCCAAAAAGCGGTCATTAAACTGTTAAAAGATAACAATGGCCACCCTCTAAAGGTCAGCATAATTTATGGGTGTCAGCAGTCGGAACATTAGGATGGCGGCTATTTTCTTTCGGAAGTGAATTTCTTAGTAAAAACTGGTAAAGAATATTTCTTTTTATTTGCATTGCATTTTTAGTTTTTGTTGCTGGATTTTATGCTTACATAAAATTAAATTCTTAAGGAGATTTTATGTATCGCTTCGTTTGATATGAATGAATATGCGTGAAAAAATAGAAGATTTTTTGATTATATATTCACTTCTATTTATTTATTACTTGATGGATTTAAAAGCGATAAATTTTCAGACATTTTTTCGACCATTAATATTAACTGTAGCTTACACTGTAGTAGGTTACTGTATAAGTTATGTTTCTGATCACGATAAAAAGAGCAAAAAATAGTAAATGATAAATTTGTAAAGGTATAAGAAGGTGCCTAAGTTTTAATGAATTGAAATAATATTTTAAGTCGTCATGAAGACGGCTTTTTTAATTGACTTTAAAAATGGGGGGTGATAATAAAAGTATAGCTGTAAATTCACAAAGGATGATTTATATGAAGAAAAATAAAATTATCTTGGCTTCAGTTGCAGCTTTAATGTCTGTAAGCCCGGTGCTTTCATTTGGCTCACAGGCCCACACAGCTCAAGCTGCTACTAATTCAGTTCAAAAGACAATTATGCATACAGCTGTTGGATATGACCCTGACGGTGGAAATACTGGTATTAAATTATATCCTTATAAAACTGTTAATGTAGATGCAACTCCTGTACTTATTAAAGGTCAAAAATACTATAAAGTAACAGGTAAGTATTTATATATCAAGCCTACTAACATAGATGGTGTAACTAGAAAAGTAACTCGTAATACATACATTTATAAGAGTTCTACTGGTCGAACTTCATTTAATGGTAAATGGAAGCTTTATAAAGGCGAAACTGTTACAACTTACGGTGGTTCTTACAAATTTAAAAATGGCAAGCGTTACTTTAGAATTGGCGGTCCGCAAAAACAATACGTTAAAGCCTCAAACTTAGGTCCAGTAGTTGGCTCAAATACCCCACAAGCATCTGGTAAAGCTACAGTAAATTATGTTAAGGAAACTACAATAACTGTTCACAGTAGAAGTAGCTATAGAAAATCCGCTCCTATCTTTACAATTGACGCCAAAAATAATGCAACCTTTGTAAGAAGAGTCCCGAACGGAACCAAATTTACTGCAGATCGTTTGGAATATGGTGATAGAGCAGATGCAGTAGCTGATGCGATAGGTTCATTTAATGGTAACCAAGCAATTTATCACATTAAGGGTACTAATTACTGGATCTATTCAATTGACGTTGATGCAGCAGGATTAATGGATGAACAATTACATAAAAGTAATTAAAATTATTAATAGATATTAGTTTAGAGAGTCTGACATTGTCCAGGCTCTTTTTGCTTGCAAAATAAAAAACGGGCAACCATCAAGTTGTCCGCTTTTGGCATGTCTTAACTCATGCTGATGTAGTAATATTAATCTTCACAGGTATTATAGCATGTGTAATTACTCATCGAGACTATTTTTATTATCTAATCCCTTACATTCAACATTAACTTCATTAGTCTCACTGTCATAATCAAATGTGAAGCTCCAATTCTTTTTCTTACTCATAATAATATTTCTCCTTTATTTAAACTTCATTAACAAACCATCGATAGTTACTTCTAACTTTCTTTTTTCAGTAGAGGAGGAAGCACTATCTTTTTCTTTACTATTTTTGTTTTTCATTGTTATGACTGATGAATCCAAAATTTAAATCAAAATCAAGATTCATCATAACGTCACTGCCTTTCTGAATTGGTTTATGTGTTAAGTATATTTGAATTTAACAAAAAGAAATAAAAAAGTCGTATTTGAACATTTTTGCTTAAGTACGTTCAAATACGACTTTTCTATTTTACCAATTTAGCTATAACTCCATTTAATGCTTTGCCATATTCTTCCATTCCAGCTAATTTAATGCTTTGTGTAATTACTTTACAGTTTTCTAAGTAGATTTGCTTTTTGTCAAAATGATATTCAATTAAATTTTGATAGAAGGAGATTAATTCTTTTTGTAAAAATAGGCGTGGCTTTAATGGAATTTTCCTTGCACTTTGTAAAAGATAATCTGTGTAGTTGTAATTATCGTCTTTAATAGACATATATAATAAGTTAGTGATGATGCTCAGCAATGCTTCTTGTATATCAGCTTCTTTTGAATCTACGTACTTATTAATGGCTTGTTTTGCAGTAAAGAAATTGCTATCTAAGGTATAAAACTCCATGAAATTGCAAAAAAGATTTAATTTATTTAAATCAATGGACGGTAAATCAAAAATTTGCTCTTTCAGTTTTTCTCTTAATTCTAAATCAGGCTCTTCATCATCAGACTTCATGCACTCAATCCAACCACTTATTGATAAGGATAGTTCATTCTTATTAGGTATTTTACTTCCGTCTACTTGTTGCTTTAGTAATTCTAATCTTTTCTTATCAGAGTGATAGTATGCATCAATTGCTTCCTCTTCTATAGATAAATGTTGATAATGTTCAAAGTCTGCATTTAATGCAAGTTTCTTAAAGAAAGACCAGAGAGAAATATTGTTATGTTCTAAAAGAGCTATTAAATCTTCCGCAGTAATTCTATGCTCATTTTTCTCTACTTTAGAGTAGTAGGAAGTACTTACAATACCATCTGCGAATTGTTTTTGAGTTAATCCCTTTCTCTGGCGATATTCCTTCAATAATTCTCCAATTGTCATATCTTCCCCTCCAAATGTTCAAATACGAAATTTTTAAAAATAATTTTAATTCCCTGCTAAGATTAAATCAACATTAAAGCAAAGGAAGTTAAACATTATGAACGTATTTTTGAAAAATAAAGATTACAGAAGATTTTCAATCGCTAGTTTCCTTTCAGGTACTGGTGACGTGCTTTTCTACTTAGCATTTATGACTTACGCAAGTAAATTACATAATTACTCACTTGCATTGTCTTTAATCGCAATCTCAGAATCAATTCCTAGACTTTTTGAAATTTTCGCTGGTTACTTAGCAGATAAAACCCGCAATAAGTTTAAAAATATCTTTTTAATGGCTGTAGTTAGATTTGTTCTTTACGCAATCGTTGGATTTTTATTTGTAGCTAAAGTTTCAGATTGGAACCTAGTACTTGCAGTTGTAGTAATTAATTTCTTTTCAGATACTTTTGGCTCTTACTCAGGCGGTTTAGTAGCGCCATTAGTTGCTGATATCGTGGGTAAAAAAGATTTTGGTGAAGCAGAAGGATTTACAAGTGGTGTATCAGAAATCATTAACATGGTGGCTCAATTTGTAGGTTCTGGTTTGCTTTTATTCATGTCTTACTCCAATTTAGCATTTGTTAATGCATTTACATTCTTGGCAGCAGGACTTTTATACGCTAGCGTTGGCCTAAAGCATAAAAAAGACGGTCAATCACTTGAACCAAAAGAAGTAAATGAGCAAAATTTCGTCGCAACTATGAAGTCATCATTTACTCAGGCTAAAAAAGCTCCAGGCTTGTTAACCATCATGGTTATCGTAGCATTACTCAACGGGGTATTAGGAGCAATGAGTGCTTTAATTCCAATTGTAATGGCAGGACACAAGTCAACAATGTTAATCGGAAACTACAGCTTTACTATGGCTGTAATGGGTGTATTAGTTAGTTGTGGTGCTGCTTTAGGTAGTATGTTCGGTCAGCAATTATTCAGAAACGTTTCTGCATTTACAATGACAATTATTGCTGGTGCACTTAGTTTTTTAACTACATTGTCTACACTTTCAGCTCATATTTATGCAGTTTTACCATCCTTTTTCTTGTTAGCTGCAACAGCCAGCATTGCTTCTATTAAGTTAACTCAATGGTTGGTTAATACTGTTGAACATAAAATCTTAGCCTCAACTGTTGGCTTATTAAATACTTTTGCAATGGCATCATCACCTGTAATGACTACTATTTTTACTACTGTTTCTGGTATGAGTGACGTGCGCTACGCATTAATTCTTTTACTAGTTGTAGAAGCAACGGTTTTGTTTGTAACTATTAAGATGAGTGTAAAAGTTAAGAAAGCAGAGGCGGAAGATAAGTCAGCCGCTGTAGTCAGTGAATAAATTCATAAAAAATGAACCACTTCGATTGACAAAAAAATTGGGGGTGATAATAGAAGTGTAATAAAGAGATTAGGGAAGTCATGTGGTAATAAGTCAATGTAAAATTAATAATTTATTTTGATTCAGTTTG
>OODN01000629.1_pt1 | contig 18192 bp, 12 predicted proteins | sample 1671651 | NCBI WGS metagenome assembly OODN01 (sample SAMN06348178, study PRJEB24527) | human gut metagenome | biome: human gut; feature: ankylosing spondylitis patient; material: feces | host: Homo sapiens | place: China | collected 2015-10 | reverse complement strand
TCGGTTTTGTCTTCTACGTACTGGACCAGATCTTCGGCCCGCTGACGTTGGTTTATGGCATCCCGCCGATCATCGGCGCACTGTTGCCAAGCGCTAGCTTCTTCTTAATCAGCCTGTGGCTGTTAATGAGAAAATCGTAACCGAATGAACGAATAAAGGGAGCGAAAGCTCCCTTTATTATTGTTAGCATAGTGTGCTTCGTTCATTTATGAAAAATCATTAAAATTCAATATATTGCAGTGGTGTGGGCATAATAAGACGCGCCAGCGTCGCATCAGGCAAAGACAAATCGCACCTGGCTTACCTTTTTCTCCCCCCCAGCAAACTCCCCAACATTCCACGCACAATCTGATTCGTCACCTGGCGGGCGGCGCTTTTCGCCATTGTTTGCACAACACCATCTTTCTTCCCGCCGCGTGGTCCGGTAGTGCCGAACAAAATATCCTTCAATCCACCAAGAATGCCGTCATCTACCGCTACCTCTTTCCCTTTCGCGGGGGGATTATTTTGCTGCTCGGTGCTTGCCTGTACGCCTTTTTGCAACATCTCATAGGCGGATTCCCGGTCCACGTCATCCTCGTACTTGCCATACACCGGAGAGTGATTAATCAAGCCATTACGCTCATCTTCCGTCACCGGTCCCATCCGCGAACAAGGCGCAATCACCATCGCCCGTTCCACCACAGAAGGACTTCCTTTCGCATCGAGAAACGAGATTAACGCTTCGCCCGTCCCCAGTTCCTGGATTGCCTTTTCGGTATCAAACGTCGGATTGGCCCGCATGGTTTGCGCCGCTGCCTTCACTGCTTTCTGATCTTTAGGCGTAAAAGCACGCAAAGCGTGTTGAACGCGATTACCGAGCTGCCCGAGCACGTTATCCGGGATATCTGACGGGTTTTGCGAAACGAACCAGACGCCCACGCCTTTTGAGCGAATAAGCCTTATCACCTGCTCAATCTTATCCAGCAGTACCTGCGGTGCATCGTTAAACAGCAGATGCGCTTCGTCGAAGAAAAACACCAGTTTTGGTTTCTCCAGATCGCCCGCTTCCGGCAATTGTTCATATAACTCTGAAAGCATCCACAGCAGGCTGGCGGCGTACAGTTTCGGCATCTGATAAAGCTTCTCGGCGCTGAGGATATTGATAACGCCTTTACCGTTAGCATCGGTGCGCATCCAGTCTTTGATATCCAGCATCGGCTCGCCAAAGAAATGCGCCGCACCTTGTTGCTCCAGCGACAGTAATCCGCGCTGGATGGCACCAACCGATGCGCTACTGATATTTCCGTACTGATTCTGGAAGGATTTGGCGTTATCGCCGATGTACTGGGTAATTGCCCGCAGATCTTTAAAGTCGAGCAGTAACAGCCCCTGATCGTCAGCAATGCGGAAAATGATATCCAGCACGCCAGATTGCACATCGTTGAGATTCAACAGTCGCGCCAGCAACAGCGGTCCCAGATCCGAAACCGTCGCCCGCACCGGATGGCCTTTCTCGCCAAAGATATCCCACACCACCACCGGATTGGCATGCGGTTGCCAATCATTGACGCCGATATTTTTAAGCCTTGCGAGCAGTTTTTCCGACGCCGTTTCTGCCTGCGCGATACCGGTCAGATCGCCTTTCACATCAGCCATAAACACCGGCACGCCGATTTCCGACAATGACTCTGCCAGTTTTTGCAGCGTAACGGTTTTACCCGTCCCCGTTGCGCCGGTAATCAGCCCGTGACGGTTCGCCATTCCCGGCAGTAAAAACAGTTCTGTGTCCGGCGTGCGGGCAATTAACAGGGGTTCGCTCATGAGATTTCCTCCAGTTTCCTGCCTGGAGTATAGGCAACGGCTGCGCACTCTTCACCGCTAAATTCAGCAGATTGCGAGACGCCTTCCAAAGAGATTTAAGTGCCGGGCGACAGGCACCCGGCAAAGGGATCAGAAGTCGGCTTTCAGGACCACTCGGTAGCGCGCTTTACCATCGCGTACATGCTGAATGGCGTCGTTAATTTTCGACATCGGGAACAATTCGGTAGTCGGCGCAACCTTGCTGCGGGCGGCAAAGCGCATCAGCTTACGCAACTCATAAGGTGTACCGGTTGCTGAACCAGAGACGCTGCGGTCGCCCGCAATTAACGTAAAGGCCGGAACAGACAGCGGCGTGAGGACCGCACCGACCGTATGGAAATTACCGCCATAGGTCAGCGCCTCAAAATAGGGCTGCCAGTCTAGGCTGACGTTGACGGTGTTGATAATGAGATCAAACTGCCCCGCCAGTGCTTTCAGTGCCTGTGGATCGCGGCTATTCACCACTTTATCGGCACCCATCGCCAGCACTTCCTGCTCTTTCGCCGGATTAGAACTAAAGGCTGTCACCTCGCATCCCATTGCGTGCAGAAGTTTTATAGCTATATGCCCCAGCCCGCCAATACCAATTACCCCAACGCGGCTGGTGGCAGTGATATGGTGCATCAACAGCGGTTTAAAGACCGTGATACCGCCGCACAACAGCGGTCCGGCAGATTCAATGTCGATATTTTCTGGCAGTGGAATCACCCATTGCCAGTCCGCACGCAACTTCTCGGCAAAGCCACCGCGATTCATAATCGTCGGCACCGCACCTTGCTCGCAGTTGATCTGATTACCGCTAATACAGGCATCGCAATGCCCGCAGCTGCGTGCCGTCCAGCCAATCCCGACATGCTGACCGACCTGCAAACCTTTATCCTGCGCGGCACTCCCGAGCGCCACTACGCGACCAATCACCTCATGCCCGGCAACCAGTGGATATTGTGAAAATCCCCATTCGTTATCGATCATTGACAGATCGGAATGACAGATCCCGCAGTAATCCACCTGCACTTCAACATCTTGTGGCTTCAGTTCACCGGGATCGTACTCATAAACTTCCAGTTCGCCACCCGCTTCTTTTGCGGCATAGCTTTTTATCATCGACATTTTTTGGTCCTTCTCTGGTGTGGTCTGGGAAGTGTAGAGCATGGCAGGGCGGGGTGCCTGGAGTGTGACAAAGGTTACACATCGCTGTATGCAATGCTGAAAATTTCAGCACTTAGCGAGATGCGAGCAAGCTGGCGCTTGCATGGTGGCGTGCGACAGGTATAATCCACAACGTTTTCCGCATACCTCTTCAGTGCCGAAGTGGCGAAATCGGTAGACGCAGTTGATTCAAAATCAACCGTAGAAATACGTGCCGGTTCGAGTCCGGCCTTCGGCACCATCGGAACATCAATAGACGTCAACGGACGTCTTTTTTTGTGCCTGAAATCCAGTATTCGCAAGGCTTACCTCGCTTTTTCACTCAACCTAAGTCAACCTGATTCAATCTACATCAACTTACTGATGCGGGTACAACTGCGGGTATATCGCGGTTCGATAATGTTTGTACCCACACAGAACCCTTGAAAGGATACTCATTATGGCTCTTAGTGATGTGAAGGTTCGTTCGGCAAAGCCAGAAGCAAAAGCCTATAAGCTGACTGATGGCGACGGCATGGTTTTACTGGTTCACCCTAACGGCTCCAAATATTGGCGGTTGCGTTATCGCTTTGGCGGTAAAGAGAAAATGCTAGCGCTGGGGAAATACCCTGAGGTTTCGCTGGCGGATGCTAGGGCTCGTCGTGATGAAGCCCGTAAGCTATTAGCTAATGGCGTCGATCCTAGTGAGAACAAGAAGGTCGTTAAGGTAGAGAAGGAGCAAGAAGCGATCACGTTTGAAGTGGTCGCCAGAGACTGGCACGCCAGCAATCAAAAGTGGTCTGAGTCGCACAGTGCTCGTGTATTGAAAAGCCTGGAAGATAATCTCTTTTCAGCCATCGGTAAGCGGAACATTGCTGAATTGAAGACACGGGATCTGCTTGTCCCCATCAAAGCCGTCGAGTCATCCGGGCGGCTCGAAGTTGCCGCCCGTTTACAGCAGCGTACTACCGCGATTATGCGCTTTGCCGTTCAGAGTGGTTTAATCGACTACAATCCCGCGCAAGAGATAGCCGGAGCGGTTGCTACGGCGAAAAGACAGCATCGTGCTGCTCTGGATCTTGAAGGTATTCCCGAATTACTTCACCGCATTGATTACTATTCCGGAAGACCATTAACCCGACTTGTTGTCGAACTCACGTTGTTAGTTTTCATCCGTTCAAGCGAACTGCGCTTTGCCCGTTGGTCAGAAGTAGATTTTGAAACGGCCATGTGGACGATTCCAGGTGAGCGTGAACCACTGGAAGGTGTTAAACATTCTCAGCGTGGTTCGAAGATGCGAACACCTCATCTCGTTCCCTTGTCGCGCCAGGCGCTGGTCATTCTGGAAAAGATCAGAAGTATGAGTGGGAATCGAGAGCTGATTTTTGTGGGCGATCACGATCCGCGTAAGCCTATGAGTGAGAACACGGTGAACAAGGCGCTACGCGTAATGGGATATGACACGAAAACGGAAGTTTGTGGACATGGTTTCAGGACAATGGCTTGTAGTTCTTTGATTGAATCAGGATTGTGGTCAAGGGATGCGGTTGAACGGCAGATGAGTCACCAGGAGCGTAACTCTGTACGAGCAGCTTATATCCACAAGGCGGAGCATCTGGGGGAGAGGAGGCTAATGTTGCAGTGGTGGGCTGATTATCTGGATGCCAATCGGGAGAGGGGGGTTAGTCCGTTTGACTTCGGGAAACAGTTTCTAAGATAAAAATAATTGTTAAATAGATGTGGATCATTTAACAATGCGGGCGGATCAGAATTCGCCATGAAGAAACGAAATAATTCTGGTACTAGAATTGCAAAACTCGTCTTTACTGGATCTCGTTGAACATTTTAGGGCGTGAAACGGACTTTACGCCCATGTAATTTTCGACTTTATAGCGAAGGTAAAATCTCAACACAAAGTCGTCGTTGCGCCTAGACTGTTTATTTGACAATTAATAAGTACTATTTTTAACCCTATTATCTATAAAGACAGGAATGAAAACTAATAAAGTACCCTGTCGTAAAACTATTTTTTCCTATTTGCTATTGTGATTTTTCTACAATAAGTGCGAGTTGAGCATTATGAGGCCATTCTCATGGCTACACCTAGAACTGCCATACACATACTACTCGCAAGTAAAGCAACAACTGAATAGGTATATTTATTATATTTAACAAACAGCCATATAAATCTCATTAATGAAAGTGAGGCAATTGAAATGGCAGAAATAAACATTAAAAAAATATATATGCCGGAAATAACCCATCCAGTTACCTCGTAAACTTCCTTCATTGTAAAAAGTAGGATGGACAAGTAAAACGCAGATAAAGCAAGGCCGCTTAAAAAGTCATATAAATCAATATACGTGATGTTTTTATCCGATTTTGGTAGAGCGATAAATTTATTTAACCTTTCATTACCTACACGTGATAATAACCGACTTATAAGTGGGGAAAGAATTGCAAATATCATAATCAAGTGTATAAATAACAAAGCTAGCTTAACTCTATTATCAATTGATTGATTCTGCGGCCAACTAGATAATATTGAATAATCCATTTTTAATAGTAAAAAAAAGCATATAACTGAGGGGGTGCAATCTGACAATAAAACTTTCCGCATCCATTTAATCATTTACATTACTCCTCTATATTATTTTAAATAAAACAGTATTAACTAAACTTTTAATCTAATATTGTTTGACTATCATATGAACATGAAGCTAACTAAAATATACCCTAAGAGAAACAGCTCATTACCTCCTTAATTTGTTTCTGTAGGTTTGTGACGATCATGACGAACTGCACAATGATAAAAATATTTTTTTGAGCAATGTCAATTTCTGGATCTAAACTTCAGCTTGTACTTTTCAACTTAGAGCAAGGCATCACGCAACACATTAAATGGATCCAAAGTTAAAATGATTAGACATACCCACATTTTGCTCAGAAAGACGGCATGTTGAATAAGCTGCCTTTTGGGTTTTCCTTAACGTGCTAATTGTCGATGTTTAAATTCTGGGTGTATCATCTGCCCCGAATATTTAAGTACTAAAACACATCTGGTTTTGATAATTTCCGATAAATACTGTTGACGGTTGCAGTTATCTCCTTATAAAAAATGCATTAATTGATCCGTGCCCAGTAGGCAACCGAAGCAAAATGAAAGGCTTTTGAAGCCCTCACCCTAACTTAACCATCGCAGTAGCTTGGCCCAAATGCTCTCTCGGTTAGCCATCGTCCCAGCAGACCCATTGGTAGGCTTCGGTTTCAACTCTTTCTGAGCCCCAGGAGATTCAATTTGTGAGTAGTAGCGCGCCTTAGCCGCTTTGTCGCGACGCCTCTCTGCATCAATCTGAGCTTTGTCCCAATGCCCAGCCTCTACCACTCGATTACCTTGAATCACATAGTGCGATCGGCAGGGTAAATTCCAGTTGCCTACCGATGGCCAAAGCGAAATTGCTTCCCCATCAAAGGTTAGACGCCAGTCTGTTGGAGTCAGAGGTGTCACTACTTCAAGGCCACAGCCACAACAGCAACTGTGGACCACGGTACCGTATTCCATTGAAACGTACAAAATGCCAGGTTCAAGTATACGCGGTACCCCCTTTACAAAGCAGGGGGTAAGCTGGTTATGACGAATCATAGCGAGTCACCATTCAGCAGCATATTTCCGTCGGTTGTATAGGAACAGTGATGTTCGTTTTCTAGGTCACGATAAAAGCCGAGGAGTTTCTTCCATTTAATTACGGCAAGTGCCGCGTTCATCATATTTAGTTCTGCGACTTGGATATTTGACGCGTAAAGATTTTCAACTCCCCCACCTTCGAAAGACACGCGCTTGCCAAAGTGATCGCGCTTATTGGGGGTACTTGCCGTCACACGGAGGATACCACCAAGCGAGCCGTTTACTAGCTCGAGGCCCATTCCCACGTCTACGAAGGATACTCCCATATCCTCTAGCCTCTGCACCGCCAAGCGCTTCGGCTCGCCAGCGTCCATGCAAAGGAAGGCGAAGTTGATTCCGTCCAGAAGGTTGAGATTATCTATGTCCATTTGCACTGCATGTGGCACGATATGGCGGTGCATATTACTGTAGATACCCGCTAGGTAATCCACTTTCTTTGGCACCTCACGGAGAGTGTCTATCGACGGCGCGCCTGGGGCACGAAAAGCGTTGTGTTGAAGAAAATCATCACCGTCGATGAGGCGTATCTCACTCACTGGAGTTTTCGCCAACTGGTCCAGCACATAGGATCCTGTTCCACCAGTGCCAAGGATAGCGATACGTTGACCTTCAAGTCGTGCGGTCAACGCCCCTATTCCCACTCGGTCTGAAGCAGTTTCCAGATAGTTAAATACACAGCCATCCTCCTCGTCGGGATTTTTAAACACACGTGGAGTAGCGTCAGGTCTGAGGATCGCTGCGTGGCCAGAAATGATTGTCGCGTACGTCGTCATCTTCTGATGATAATCGCTGTAACCCTCTGGCCCGGGTTTACTGGAGAACATGTGCTGAGCACTCAACCCATGTCCCAGATCCACCGCAACGCTCTGATGTGCAATAGCTTGGATGGGCGCACCCTGGGAATTGCACGGATAGTCTCCATCAAAGTGAATCGTGTGCGGCTCTGGCTTTTGAGTAACGTTTCCAGACATGCAAAGACTTGAGATGAGCGTGCCGGTCTTAACTTCCAACTGCGCGTTAACATACGGCACTTCACGCATCACCAAGAAGCCACCCACGATTTGTACGTAGTATCCTTCCTCACGCAAGCGCTTAAGGTCGCTATTAAGATTGAATGGTGCGGCTGACATTGATCACGCTCCCATTTTTTACCTCAACAAAGCCACCAGCGGCCAATTCACCACTATGTGGCTTTGAGGCCACGCCGCGATATGTAATTGAGTACACAATCTCAGGTGCTGGAGCTTCACCAGGGTAAGCGATAGCAACTAACTGCTCGAAAGTTTGGTGACTATCACATACCTGGACTTCGCGACCATTGACTACGATGTCAATCTTCGGTTTGCGCTTTGGTGCAGTGATGAAGTGTTCAACCCCCGGGGCGGTAAGATCTACGGCCTCGTTCGGTTCAATCTGACGATCGTTTCCACCACGAATAACCATGAAAACGGCATCTCCGTCGCTGGGTTTCGCCAGGTCGTATAACGCGGAGCCTGAAATTGCGGGCTTGCCCCATGATACTTGACTCTCATTAATCGTCAGTTTGAAATCGCGATCGGTCTGGAAGGCCACAAATCGCTCTGCGCCTCGACCGCGTAAATCGAAGGGTTCATCAAGGCGCAAGTCTTCGAAATCCCCCGTTTCCAGAATGGCAAACAGGCTATAATCATCATTTGCACGTAGGCCAGCAGCAATCAGGATTTGACGACCAAGTGGCACAGGATCATTGACTTCGATTGCGCGAAAAGCCAGGTTTTCTTGGGCAAACAAGATGCGGTATGCGCGTGCTGAACGCAGAGCACGGCCTTCGCGAATTGCTTCTCCGACATCGTCAATATCGTTTATATTTTCAGTATTCATTTTGCATCACCTTTTGAGTTTGGCCAGACGGTGTCTGGCTCTACTACTCAATCGATGCAGGTCAATCAGACCGGTAAATTTTTTTTAGATTTTTTTTGAAGCACGCCTGCAGGCGTCAATCCGCAGACGAAAAATGCCGGGCAGGAGGGGCATACTCGAGATGATGGCTCTGCTGGAAAGACTCCTTTAACTATTGAGTCAAGGGTAGTAAGAATTTTTTTATACCTGTTATCCAACTGCTTAGCGGTCAGATTGATTGGTGTCACTGTTTGGTCAGAAAGGTGTACTAACTCCATCATTGCATCTGGAAAAGCCTGCCGTGCTGCGAGTACAAAGGCAGCCGCGCCTAAGTCCGATTCTTCTTTATCTCTTTTATGTCCTGTTCTCACCCGGCGAAATGTTTTACGTCCATCTGGATGAACCAATACATCGTCAGGTTGTATGGTGATAAAGGTTTCCCCAAGCTTTATTGTGAAGACACAGGTTGCTTCAGAGTTGTGGCTTTCCCTAATCGAAGCGAAATAGTTAACCATGCCAATTGCTAGTGACTTAAATTCAGGAGCGTAACCGTGTTCAGCTAGGCCTTCGATAGTAAATGCCTGCGTGACCCTATCTTCTATGTCCGTTATTTTTACGGGCGCAGTGTTGGCCAATTCCTGGAATACATTGCGAACAGCATCATGCATCTTTAGGAATGGCGTTGGAGTACGCCGTCCTCCAATTTGGAGAATGTGCGTATAGAAGAAACGGCGAGGGCAGGACTCATACAGGGAAATCTGAGCACCACTTAGAACTAGGTCTCCGCTGATAACCCAATCCACAGGTAATGACTCGGGCTTTTCGATTACCGCATGTAGAGGCTTTACGTTATTTTGAACTAAGCTGGGCCCTATACGGTTTAAAAAGTCAGATAACTTTCGAGTGCTGCCAGCAGCATTCCGCGTAGTAGCATAGAGAAATAGCCGATCTTCAGCTCTGGACAACGCAACGTAGAATAAGCATTCTCTCTCCGCCTTATACTCCAGATTAAATTGTTCCTTGGCATTGGACCCACCCCCTGCAATCATGCCATTGGGTGGTGGGCAAACCTGCTTCTGCGGATTACCTGGTAAAGTATCTGCGTTCATACCGGGTAAGTGAATCACAGGGAATTCGAGTCCCTTTGCTCCATGAATGGTCATGAGACGCACTGCATCAATGCTTTGTGCTGCCGTCGGAAGCTGCCGAAGATCGCGATCATCCCCTAGCCGAACCAAACGACGGATGCGATCTAATGTGCGAGTGATAAATACCCCTTCCCCGCTAAGGGGTTGTGCTCGTAAAAAATTGAGCAACTGCCAAGTTGCGATACATTGGGAGCGGACACTGCAGTTTGTTGATGTTGCCATACGGGCCGCGATTCGCGTCCTGTCTAAAAGTACAGTTGCCAGCACGCTCCAAGGGGAGTCATTTGCACTAAAACCGCTAAGTGTTTTGACAAGCCGATTTAAGGCTGTGCGCCCATCGTCTGAGATCTGAAAGTCATCGATTTTGGTTTTCCAATCACTTCCGGTTTCATCTTCACGCAGATGTGTAAGGATACTGCCAACATCATCCAGTGACATCGTAAACTCAGGCAGGCAAGCTATTCGCACCAAGCCCATTGCACGACGATCTACTAAGAGGGAGAGCAGTGTCAGCCAATCCTTTATCTCGGGGCGTTCAAATACACTACCCAAGTAAAGTACAGGGATGCCTAAGAGCTCAAGTTGTTGCCCGATTTCTGAAAGCTTCTCATTGCCCGTGCACAGGATTGCCTGATCACTGTATTTGTAACCGGAGTTCTGCATCTCCTTTATCGCGTCCGCAATTGAGGGCGCTTGAAGAAATCCTTGATCTACGCAACGCAGCTCAGGTTTCTGGGCATCACTTTTCCGTTCTGCGTTTAAATCACTGTCAGCATCCCCTACAGCCATATTCAGCGCAAAATTTGAAAATGCCGACACTATTTCGGGTACAGACCGGTAGTTCGTTTTTAAACGATATCGCAACCCGCCTGGGAAATCCTCATTCCCAAAACGAGTCATGTTGAATGACGAAGCGCCTCTGAAGCGATAGATTGACTGCTTAGCATCTCCAACCACCCACAAGTTTTCGCCATCGCCACAAAGGGCTTTTAGCAGTCGTACGCTACTATGGTTCACATCCTGATATTCATCGACTAGAACGTGCTCATAAGTGGATTGGATGTGAGATCGAATGGCTTCATTTTCTTCAAGAAGCGTCACTGGCAATGAAACCAAGTCCCCAAAGTCAATGCATCGAGCCTGCTTTTTGAGGGTTTCGTAAGTGGCGTATACTTTGGCGACTTCAATGGCTTTTTCTGCCGTTGCTATATCTTCAATACCAACAGCTCTATCGCGCATGGCCTGTGCCAACGCGAGGTAGGTTTTTGCATCGACTACCTCGTCCTTGGCACGAGAGATGCCGGTGAGGATGTCAGCAATCATCCGGGTTGGATCGTAAAGATTGCGATAATGAACCAGATCTAATACAGGAAACTCATGTTCCAGCAGTTCTACTGCTTCCGTCCGGTCCAGCAGTCGAGGGTCGAGCGGCAAATTCAGTTCGTCATGAAATCGACGAATCAGATCGAGGCCGAATGAGTGGAAAGTGCCAATCCATATTGCAGCTGCAGCTTCCGTGTCAACGCGAGCTATCCTTTCAGCCATTTCCCCCGCAGCTTTGTTAGAGAACGTCAGCAAAAGAATTTTTCTTGGATCTACGCCATCGGAAAGCAATCCTTTTACCCGTCCCACTAGAGTCTGAGTCTTGCCCGTACCAGGCCCGGCCTCAAGCAGAAAGGCCGGGCCTCGATGGGCGGCGGCTTTATCCTGCTCTGCGTTCAATGGGTATTCAATCGCGGGCTCTGTATCTTCAGGTAAAGGTGAGGGTAGTAACAATGCATCAAATATCTGTTGCGCAACCACATCGAAGGGAGCACCAAGCTTCTCTGCAATACTTAACGCACTCATCCCTTCCAGATAAAGCGCTTTTACTACATGCCGGGGGAGCAGAAACTCACGCGCGAATAGATCCATTTGGACCTCTCGACGCTGCCTGCGACTATAGTCAACAACCCGCTCAGCCCCCATCGGAGAAGCTTCGGAGGTTCTTGTTGGGTCTATAGTATAACCTTGGTCATCCTCTTCAATGTCGTCGCCAAGTTCAGCGTGACCTATTTCATGGGCAACTAGGAACGCTTGTTCAAAAAGGGTTGTGCATTTTTCGTGGAGGATGAACTTCTCCATTGGGAAGAAACGTGCTCGCGCCCCTCTGAGGCTAGGTGAGCCTTTCTTTGTGCCCTCTACGTCAAAGCCTCTTCTGTCAGCCTCTGCAACAGCAAACTCGTATGGTCTCCATGGGTCATGTCCGGAAGCTACAGCTTGATCATGTAGAACAGCAGCGGCCTCGCGGGCCAATTCCACGGCTTGCACGTTAAATGTCCTCTTCCATTAAGGTAGCGATATCTTCTTCAGACAAATCAGCATCTCGAAGGAGTTGTTCGAAAGTAATCTTCTGCACATTGCACGGTTTCCCGTCGGACTTATAACTTCCTGCAACCGCCATGGGGGGCTTTTCAAGTGCGGTTGTGAGATGTTGTACACTGCTTTGCAGCAGTTCAGCGAATCTGCTTAAAAATCGCTGAGGAATAGATCCGGGAGCTACGGTTCGCTCCCTAAATGCCATGACTACCTGTCGAGGTAAGTTTAGTGTTTTGGAGATATCACGCATTTTTTGAACTGAGAGATCAGCGAATGGATCTATCATCGTTTTTCCTGGAGCATTTTGGATGCGTGTGACGGCCGAACTGATCAAGCAGCGATCATATTCAGATAGCGGTTCCTCATCCTCTGCTAATGTTCTTGCCATTTCACGAGATAGATCTATGATTTCATTTGAAAAATGTGGATATGCAGCAAGATATTTTTGCAAGGTTGCTGTACCTACATCATGCTCTATAGAGAATGACTCTAGTACCTCTTCCAGGGATGCTTGAGGTGAAAGTCCTGTCATCATAGGTCCCCTTGAAGCAGTATACGAAGACTTGCGAGTGCCTTCTTTTTTTGATTACGAATGGTCTTTTCAACCTTATCGAGTGCCCTGGAAATAGTCATCTCATTTGGGTCAATCGAGTCTATTGGAATATCTAATCGGGTCATTTCAATGATTCTCTGCTGTAGTTCAGGTAGAGTCTCAATCGCCGCATCAAGCCTACAACGGTAACGATAATTATCGATATCTGTTGCCTCAAAAGGATCATACCCCTCAGATGCAGTCTCAACTTCTGGATTAAGGTCGGCCGAATCATCATTAAATCCCAAATCGGTATTTCTATTCTCAGCCCGATAAAATTTCCTTTGAGCGTCTTTTTTTAATCTCGATAAAGCCAGATCAAAACGCACTTCGAACATGTCCAATCGTTCTTCGTAGCCTGCTTTGTCGATCATAAGCATCTCAATGAAGCGGTCATACACACCTTCTCGGATGTCGCTATTTGTCATTGATACAGTAATTCCGCCTTGGCTTTCGGATCTCGGAAGCTTCCTAAGTATTCGTTCTGAAAGAACCTTGAAGAGCTGTTCAAAAAGGGATGGGTTAGTTGATGCGCAGCGTCGGACGTAGTAAAGAAGACATTCGATGGGAACGTATTGCGGATGTGTCCTACTCTGCCGACACAGCTCTACCAGATCTCCATCTGAAACAGAGCTAAGTTCCACCAACCTGATTTCATTTTCAGGTATACGTGTGTAAGGCTTTCCAGCCTCAGTTTTTTTTTGAAGTGGAACGATCAATGCAACCTCCAATAGATTACTCGTCCATAGAACAGATACCATAGCTAGGCTCAACCAAATTTTAAAGCTACGATCACGTTAACCCAATGGTTGCTTCATACGCCAAAATATTGGTGAAAATCACAACGTATTTTAAATAAATTCCTTTTTATTCAATTTGTTAAGTTTTTTTTGGTTATGCGTCTCAAGCAACGGTGACATAAGTCAAAAGAGCCAGCTTACAAGCAGGTTTTTTATAGGCAAATTTTTTCCATGAGCTCACGAGAACGTCAGCAACGCAAGCTTAAGTAAGTCATGCGCTTTCAGAGGATTAATAGCTTACGCTAACTTTTCACCCTAATCCGTTTTGGACATCACGCAAGTGATTCATCTAAGGTTTGTTCAAACTTCAAAGCATCCTTCCTCATTATGTGGTCAATACTCCTAAATTCATCCCGAAGTTTTAAACGATAAGAGATTTTTGTCGGAAGATCCTTACCCATAATTACGTTAGTCAAGAGTGCCAATGCGACATCAGATAACCTGGGATTGTTCTCAAGTTTGATGTAACAACGTACGACCACTTCCAGCAGATATCTCTTGAATGCAGGAGATAATTTCTCGCTTGGGATGATGTATTCGAGCATCACCCCAAGGACTTTGGTCGCTTCTTTAGAAATATAGTGTTGGTCAAATTTATCAGCGGAGCGTGTCGCCTCCGGAATCTCTGAATCATCAATGAGCGCGCACTGTTCGGCCCAATCGGTAGCGATACTAATTAAGCGGTAAAGAAGATAATGAAAAGGTGTAGGCCATTCCTGATAGATTTCTTCATCGGGTGACGTATCCATTTGCTTCAAAATTTTTTCCGCGAAGTGCCCAAAGTAATGCAACCACATATGGTCTTGCAGGCCCTGATGAATACCCTCATGGACCATGATCTCAAAGAGCGTTAAGCCCGAATTGATCGGGCAACGAAATCTTCCTGAGTCATAGTAGGATCCCAATGATTTGTTCAACCTCTCGGCTAGTTTATTATCTTCATCCAGTCGCCGACACACCGCAGTGCCAATGGCATTATCCAGACCGTTATTCATCGCCAAAGCTGCATCGGCGAAGAAGAATCGAAGTAATCGGTTGTTCTCCGGTAGCAGCAGACGATTTCCACGAAGCAGATTTTGGTTATTCTTTAACTCCACGTAGAGGCGGCTTCCCGGTGCATCGAGTAACGCATCCATGTAGTTTTCAATGAAGTCGGAGCGTATCACTTCGTCGGCTTGAAGGAGCTTAAGACAAAAATGTGGGTGGCTAAGAGCCAGGTGAATTGTCAGCTCAGGAGAGGTGACTAGATTTAAGAGGATTTCACGGGCTTGTATATTGGCCTCTGTGCGAGCCAAACGGCACGACTTCAAATACTGGAGTAAAGGGCTTATGTACACGCGCCAAGCTGGTCTTGCTTGAGGTTTAATCCCGTCAAATAGAGCAGACATGTCAATGTTGGGTTTGTCTAGATGATTAATTATGCGAACAAGCCAAGATTGCTGCTTAGTTAAGGAAATAAGTTTCGACAATTGGGGTTCAACTAGCAACACCAGCTCGTCGTAACGCTTTGTAAGATGCAAATTTTCAATTAGCTCGCGGAAGATGCGAACTCTTCCTCTGGCCAGTTTAGGAGACCTTGTGCGCCAAAAGTAGTATAAGGCGACAGAGAGAAGAAGTAGGTAAACCGCACTTGAGCTATTGAGCCCCCATTTCCATGGCCCTAGGCTGTAGTACAGCCCAAGCTTCTCTAAAACAGGAGCAAATACTAAATAGTGAATGAAGAGAAAGACCACGCCACCGATACACCAATCCCACCAAGCCATGCAGAATCGAAGTCGTAGTCTGCTAGTAGGAGATATCAACGCCCATACAGCGGCGATGACGCCCAGTATTGTGAGTAAGCTGGTTGTGTCAATTTGGGAAGGTGCTGTCATGGCGTTTTTATTTATCCTTTCGTTAATTTGGAGAGATTACACCCAGTTAGCGCGGGAGACATGCATTAAGTGTGTGCAGCGTATAGGATCATTTAATGCTCATTTTATCCCAAGACTCTAGTAGGAGTTGTAAGCTCATCAGAGCCTTTTCAGCTATTTGGCATCAAGCAAGCGTCCTCATGAAGTTTTCTACATTCTTGGTTGAAATTTGAGCTTCAGAGAATTTGTACCCATTTTGGCCTACGGCAATTAAATCCGGATGCATTTATGGGATAATCCCAGCCAATATCACTTTGTATACATTAGCGACCACTCGCACAGGGATTAACCCATAATGAGGTTTCTGCTCATCAGGGCTTAGCCCAAAATCGCGGGAATCCGGTTGCTTTTCATTAGAAAAAGAGAACACATTTACATGGCTAAATCACCAACCAAGAAAGCTGGCAAAGGCTTCGAAGAAACACTTTGGGATACCGCCAACCAGCTGCGTGGCAGCGTGGAATCCTCCGAATACAAGCACGTAGTGTTGAGCTTGGTATTCCTGAAATTTATCAGCGACAAGTTCGAAGCCAAGCGCAAGCAGTTAATCGACAACGGCCAAGAAGCCTTTGTCGATATGGATGTTTTCTATCAACAGGATAATGTCTTCTTCCTGCCACCAGATGCCCGCTGGTCTTATGTTAAAGCCCGCGCAAAGCAAGATGATATTGCGGTGATCATCGACACGGCCCTTTCTACTATAGAGAAACGCAATGCGTCGCTAACCGGTGCTCTGCCGGATAACTACTTCTCACGCCAGGGATTAGAGGTGAAAAGGCTCGCTTCTCTCATTGATAGCATTGAGAACATCGATACGCTCGCCAACGAATGCGAACTGACCGAAGAGGACTTGGTGGGCAGGGTCTACGAGTATTTCCTTGGCAAGTTTGCTGCCAGCGAAGGTAAAGGTGGTGGTGAATTCTATACCCCTAAAGCAGTGGTGACTTTGCTTGCTGAAATGCTCGAACCCTATCAAGGTAAGATCTATGATCCCTGCTGTGGCTCAGGCGGTATGTTTGTGCAGTCCCTAAAATTTGTTGAAAGCCATCAAGGTAAGAGTAAAGACATCGCTATTTACGGCCAGGAGTTGACCAGCACCACTTATAAGCTGGCCAAAATGAACCTGGCTGTGCGCGGACTTTCCGGCAATCTGGGAGAGCGCCCGGCTGATACCTTTTTTGCCGATCAGCACCCAGATCTCAAGGCTGATTTCATCATGGCTAATCCACCTTTTAACCTGAAGAACTGGCGCAACGAGGCGGAGCTCACCAACGATCCGCGCTTTGCAGGTTTTCGCACTCCTCCTACCGGCAACGCTAACTATGCTTGGATCCTGCACATGCTTTCCAAGCTGAGTGAAGACGGCACTGCGGGCTTTGTGCTGGCCAATGGCTCCATGAGTTCAAATACCAGCGGTGAGGGAGAGATTCGCCAAAAGTTGATTGAAGATGATCGTATCGAATGCATGATTGCCCTGCCAGGACAGCTGTTCTTCACCACCCAAATTCCGGTCTGCATGTGGTTTATCAGCAAAAGCAAAAAAGCCAATCCTCAATATGGCTACCGCGATCGTCGCGGCGAGACCCTGTTTATTGATGCTCGCAATCTTGGCACGATGGTGAGCCGTACCCAAAAAGAGCTGACTAAAGAGGATATCGCTACCATAGCCGATACCTTCCACGCCTGGCGCAGTAGCGAGAGCGAACTCAAGCGTCGTATCGAGGCCAATGAAATCAGTGTCGAGCAATATCAGGATCAAGCTGGTTTCTGTAAAGTCGCCACACTTGATGAAATCAAGGATAACGACTTTGTTCTGACTCCGGGCCGCTATGTGGGGGCAGTTGATATTGAGGATGATGGCATCGCTTTTGAAACCAAAATGCACGAGTTGACTAAGACCCTCTATCGCCAGTTGGATGAAGCGATAAATCTGGATCAGACTATCCGTTCCAATATGGAGGCGCTGGGGTATGGGGAGTAATTGGAAAACGACAAAGCTGCTTGACCATTACGATATTCGTTCTGGGTTATCAAAACCAGCAAAGGACTTTGGTAGTGGGCATCCATTTCTGACATTTAAGGATGTTTTTTACAACTACTTTACTCCGGACGAACTGGGTGATTTAGTACAGTCCAATGACAAAGAACGAGAAAACTGCTCTGTTAAACGTGGTGATGTATTCCTAACGCGTACTAGCGAGACAATGCATGAGCTGGGCATGAGCTGTGTTGCTCTCCAGGATTATGAAAACGCGACCTTTAATGGTTTTTGCAAACGCCTTCGCCCCCATCAGAACAGCGAGTTAGTGCCTGAATATGTAGGGTATTATCTGAGGAGTACTAAATTTCGACAATCCATGCTCGCTTTTTCAACGATGTCGACACGAGCAAGTCTTAACAACGAAATGATTGGCAGGCTAGAAATATCTTATCCTCCTGAAGAGGAACAGATTGAAATTGCAAGAGTATTAAAAAACCTCGATGACAAAATCACTCTAAACCGCCAAATAAACCAAACCCTGGAGCAGATGGCGCAGGCACTATTTAAGTCCTGGTTTGTAGATTTTGACCCCGTGGTCGATAACGCCTTGGATGCAGGTTTTTTCGAGCAGGATTTAGAGTTTTCTGATGAGTTACTGCGCCGTGCTGAGTTCCGTAAAGCTGCGCGTGAAAGCAGCGATTTCAAACCATTATCGAACGATATTCGTCAGCAATTCCCTGCCGCTTTTGAAGAGTGCGTCGAGCCTTCATTGGGTTTGGAAGGATGGATACCTAAAGGTTGGCAGGCTGGAGGGCACTGTTGCAAATAGTCGGTGGTGATAAACTTATCATCCCCTTTTGCTGATGG